>JGI2171J19970_10000086_pt1 | contig 37408 bp, 31 predicted proteins | sample DeeMarSWOR324_28_FD_19970 | JGI IMG/M metagenome (IMG submission 19970) | reverse complement strand
AGGGCAGAGGAGCTATTGGTCAAGAGAAGACTGGATAAAAACACGAACGTAGAGAATATCGATAATACCAATGCTAGTCGTATTGTTAAATTCTTCAACATAGCCTAACCCAATTACTTTGAAGTAATCGCATCATTCGAATAGTGATTCTCATATTTAATAATAATATGCATCAATTGAAGATGCTATAGATCTTTTTCGCTAAAATTTCATGGTACTTTGGTAACGTAGTTGAGAGTTATAGAGGATAATGTTATAATATTTCGATTATTTTAAATCTATACCAAACACAAAATCGGATTTACCTATCCCCTAGATATTTCAGCAATTTGGGTTAAAGCATAGAGTTATCGAAGTAAGAAATGATTTTTAAAAAATATCTTATAAATTCTCTGGTTGGTCAATTAGGAATTTCTCTGGTAAAATTCCTAACCAAGAACCTCGTTTATACTATCCGATTCGGTGATGTAAAAATGAAGCGAAAAGGAGGATTGGATTTTATATATCACCGGGACTCTCCAGAAGAACAATTTCTATCAAGTTACGACCTTAAAGGAAAAACTGTATATGACATAGGAGCCTATATAGGTATTTTAACTTCGTTCTTTAGTAAATCAGTGGGCAATACTGGGAGAGTTATCGCATTTGAACCCAATATAGATAACTGCTTGGAGATTAAAAAGTCTATAGAATTGAATGATCTTCATAATGTCGATGTACTGAACACTGGTATCGCTGATACCACTGGCAATACGACACTTGCTATAAGGCACAACCGTACAGCGACTGCCAGTATGGACCCCGAGATTCAAACACAAATTTTATCAGAGCATCACAGCAGATTATTACAGGTTTCTGTCGATACCATGGATCATTGTATTGCTGCAAACAAACTTCCCCATCCTGATTTCATCAAAATGGATATCGAAGGTATGGAATACAATGCATTAAAAGGCTCAGATCAGACCATCAGGCAATATTCACCAGAGATGTATATTGAAATTCACGGCGTTGATAAAAATTTGAAAGCCGCTAACATCAAGAAAATTGTACAATTCCTTCAATCCCGCGGTTACGAGGTTTTCCATATAGAGAGTAAAAGCATTATAACTATTGAAAATGCTGATGTAGCCATGGAGGGTCATATCTTTTGCTATAAAAAGGTGAATATGTAAAATTTTCTTGCGGCTTCTTATGAGAATTGGCTGTTTTATTTACAGTTACTTGATGGAATTCATGTCGTCCATGAAATTCACTTCTTTTTTATATTTCCCAAAGTGTAATTCCGGTGTCATAAATTCTCTACCCTAATACCCTACTACCCTAGCTGGTAAAATTAAGTGAAGTTAAGTATAATGAAGTTCGGTTGACAATGCCTTTACTCTATCTTAATATTGATTTAAATATAAATAGGCGTATACGTATTTTGTCTATTTATTCAGGTGCTAAAAACATATGTCTGCATTTAAAGTAGATTGATATACTGGCGTCCAGTGCCGCGTTCTTGGTTTAAATTTTATTTAAATTATTATTATTCTCAAGGCTTATGGTCGCTTGTAACAGTCACTCAAGCTTGGGAGCCGAAAATAAGATGGATGGAAATAAGAAGAAGGTTTACATCATATTCTCAATCGATACCGAGCATGATTTGGCAGCAAACTATAGTACGCTTACCGCTGGCTGGACAAAGGGGATTCCTTGGTTGTGCGAATCCTTCGATGCTTTGGGGATCAAAGGAAAAGTCTGTTGGCTTATTGAATACAACCTTAAAGAAGGAATTCCCGCTGGAAATCCCAATTCAAAATATTTTGTTAAAGAGCTACCTGAATTAATAGAACGAATAAAAACCAGAGGTGACGAACTGGGTATACATCCCACAATGTATGATTGGATTGGAAAAGAACAACAAGTTACCGTTGCTTCATATGTTGACAATGATTCATGGGATATGGAAAGATCATATCATGATCCTGAATTTGTTATGGATCTAATCACCTCTGCAACGAAGGCTGTAAAAGCAATAAGTGGAGTCGATCCTGTAGGATGCCGGACCGGGGCTTTCCATTATGCCACCTGTCTCGTCACCGCCCTGGAGAAGAATGGGATCATCTTGGATAGCTCAATCTTTAAAGGGCCGAAACAATTTGTTCCTGTACCTAATGCTTACTACGCTTCTAAAGAAGACATACGCCGTAAATCTACTTTAAAAACTGGTGTGCTAGAAATCCCAACTATAGGTTTTATGAAACTAAATATAAAAAATCTATTAATGAGGATTCGAGCCGAGTATTTACTTCGTCTGAATCATCCTATCTTTTTATCTATAATGATCCATAATTGGGATGTTATCACCTCCAATGGTGCGAAAAATGATTATTTCTTGAAGAAATTGAATTCATTCATAAGTTTATTTCGCAAGAGAGGAGCCTGCTTCCTCAGCTGGATGGAGGCAAAACAAACGTTTGATGCTATTTATGGAACTAAATGACCTGGGGAATATTGGTAGAGATAAAAATGGCAATAGAACGCCTAAGAATAACTGGGTATAAGGGCACTGACTCCAATCTTCTTGTTGACTGCGGCGATGGTTTCTCCCTGGCTGAGCAAGACCTCTGCTTCCTGTAACTTGTTGATAATCTGTTCTGTTGCGTACCCTTTTTGACAATTTATATTTCCCTTTTATCAGATTATAACTGATGTCGTTTCATTGAAGCAAGTAATATAGAAATTTCCCCATATTACGAATTACTTATGTATTGTTTTAAACCTTTTATAAAACCTTAGCTTCGAAATTATACCACCACCTACGTCTTTTATTATTTCCTTGTCCTGTATCGAAAATGGTTTCATCAATAGAAACGCAATTATATAAAGTGCTACCCCGCCTATAATTACCAGAATGATCCCTATAATACTATCTATTTTTACAAACCAAAGATATACAGCCAATAAGAGTGTAGCAAATATAATTTTCCCCACGTATTTGAAGTCAAAGCGGTATGATATTGCAATTCTAGCCCAAAAAGTCACAATAACGGCTTGTATAAAAAAAGACACTATGTTGGAGATTGCTGCTCCATTAATTCCAATACGTGGTATCAGTATCGTATTCATACCTACATTAGTCGCTGCGGCGATTAACATTATTAACGGCAGCCATTTGGTCTGTTCAATCAAAAGTATTACGTAAACATTAATCTGATAAATACCCATGAATAATACTCCCAAGGTCAACATGAGTACCAATTCCCACGGAATCACATATTCGGTGGTGGTGAGTATTTTTAATAATGATGGAGATATTATGGCAAGGCCAACTGCTGCTGGAATTGCCATCGTCAGAAACAGCTTAACAGAATGTTCAAAATAAGATTTTACCCGGTTTATCTCTCCCTTTTTCCATAATCCCGAAATGGTGTAAAACATATTATAGGCAATAGGAGTTAAAAAGAAGGCACAGAGATTTGCCAGTGAACGAGAAACGGAATAGATTCCGGCTTGGGAAACGCCTAATATATTTGTGACAAAAAACCTATCAATTGAGCTTAGTATCCATAGTAATAGTGACGATGGTAAAAGAGGGATACCAAATAGCAAATACTTCTTCAACCCCCGGATATGTGCAGAAGGTAAACCCACCTTCGCGATAATGCCAAGAAGATTAATAGCGGTAAAAACAAATTGCACAATAACACATGATATGACAATCCAGATCAAATCTACCCCAATGATAGCGAGCACATATATCGCGATATTTTGGCACCCATTGCTGATTATTTGAATAATGGCAACTCGTTTAATTTCAAGTGTGGCTTTATAATAACTGTATGAGAGTAAAAATAAAGCCTGACCTAGAGACCAAAAAAAGATCGGAGGAATAAAATGAGCGAACTTCGGGTCACCAAATATAACTGAAGATAGGCTGCTTTGCCCAAAAAAGGAACAAATACATAGCAAACAACCGACCGTAAAAACTGGCCAAAATACGGTTCCTAGTGCATCCCTTATCTGTTCTTTTTCTTGAACTCCACCTAAGAATTTTATATAAGTAATATCCAACCCCATAATTGTTATTGTGGAGATAATCACCATGGTTGCTAATATCTGAGTCCATACGCCATACAATTCAGTGGGAAATACCTTTGTCATAATTGGCAGCACGATAAATCCCAAAAGCATTTGAGTACCAAGTGCCAACGATAACCAAAGGGTGTCACCGGTGAATTTCCGTACTTCACTTGTCGGTTGTGTGCTTAGATTATTCATTTCCATGCAGTGACTTATAATTACGGAATTTGTTATGTGCTATAGTACCCAGATGGTAGAGAGGACCTGATGTGAAACGAGGAGTAGATTGACGCAAGAATTGATTTAAAATTTTCATATCGAATTGATTTTGACATTGCATAGAGTCTTGCAGTAATTCCTGAAAATATTGTCTAAGTGCTGGTGAATGATACCAAAGATCCCAGAATATCACCGGCGGAGTTACAGAGGTCTTATTTGCCTTTTTTGCTATTTTATTTACACCAGCCACAGCCATTTTAGCAATCAATGTAAAAATAGAGGGGATATTAGCTATTGTTCCAGATGCCAAAATTGGGCCTTTAAGTGTATTAATCTTGGCCAATGAAAGATATTCACCCGTATAAAAATAATTATGCATCATTTTTCTATATAAGTATTGATTATACAAATATCGCCGGGGTAACCTAGTAAAAAAGTCCATTATCTCGTAATCGCAAAATGGCATAAGAACTCGGAAGCCGAATAATTTGAATATCTCACATTCCCTCAATATTAATCGCCTCTGGCGCTGCTCGATGTCCCAGCGTTGTGTCAAGCTCAACAATGTTGGGTCATTGTGTCGTTTCATAGTTTCATAAAAGCTATCCATAACGTCTATCCAGTTTTGGGATGCCCAAGGGAAAAGACGTTTCAAATCTTGATCGCTCATTTCTTTATGCGCTTGACTTATTACCGCACAGGCAATTTTCCAATTAAGTAAATATAGATAAAAATACTTAATATGAGATCCGGCAAAAAAATCACCTCCATGCCCAGGTAAAATAACACCAGATTTTAAATTGCATTCTTTACCAATCGCATATGCTCCAATTCCAAGAGAATAACGTGTGGTAAAACCAATAGCTTCCACCAATATATCATGAGGATCCACGAACGGCTCCTGATTTGTCCAAATTATTCTTTTTATAGGAACATCCAAGGCTTCTGCGACTTGACATGCTATTGCCAGATCCAAAGATTCAGGAGTACCATAAGAATACGTAACAGCTGGCACGTTGTTTTTCTTAAGCCACCAAGTAATTAATCGTGAATCCATACCTCCAGATAAAGGAATAGCCCCAGACCATTCATTTTGCTTGATCACTCGACAATAAATGTTAAATATATTTTTAAATAAGTAAGTACATCTATCAAGCAATTCAGGCTCTTTAGAGGATATTTGCTCTGTCAAGCTAAAAGACCAATAATCTTGTTTTGAAAGATAAGGCCTTTGAGTATAATTTATTTTCGTTATAGCATGAGGGGGAAACTCAGAAACACCATCGATGATAGTCTGTGTTCCTAGTACGTAACCAAACTGTATCAGTTGCGATACCGCAATCCTATTTAGCTTATATGCCCCAATATCTTCTATCAATCGCCAATAGGTATCACTAATAAAAAGCTGACCATTCTTTTGCACAAAATAAATAGGTATAGATCCCAATCTATCCGTAATAGTAAATATGATTTTATTTATTTCATCACAAATTATCAGTGTAAAGCTACCATTTAGATGACAAGCTTCATTTATTAGTTGATTATCGCTATATAATTTTACCGCGTATTCGGCAGCTTCATTATTAAAAAGGATTTTCTGTGATTTATGCCTGAAATAACCTGAAACCCAGCATGTCAAAGGAGGTTGATTATAACAATAGCCATCTTTTTCAATATCTAGTGTTAGTTTATTTTTCGCTATAGCAAGATGCATAATATATAATATCCTCCGCAAATTGGTCCGAATACCGTGTATTTCAATAACGATTTAGCATTGGTGAAGAACGAATTGAATAAAATGCTTTTAGCAACTAAATTATCTATTGTGCGTGTTATGATTTTCAAGAGTACTATCACAAACACTCGCTACCTTTTTCGCTACACTCTCCCAACTTCTATTTTCGACAACGTACTTCCTTCCATTTTTACCCATTCGGTCTTCACTTGCAGGATCATTTAGTAGCCTAATTATTGCTAAGGCCAATTCTTCTTTAGATGCCGGTTTTACTAAATACCCACAATCAATTTCTTCTATAAATTCAAAACCACTTATCCTACTAGCTATAACAGGCTTTCCACAGGCAAGATATTCACAGAGTTTTAAAGACGAGAGTCCAATTCTTTGGTTTTGTCCAGACCACCACGATGGAATTACACATATTTCACTAGCATTAATATACCAAGGGACTTTTTCATATGGTACCCTCCCAGTTAACTTTACCATATTGAAAACGCCAAGCTGATTCGAAAGACCTATCAGTTCATTTTTTACGAGCCTAGTCCGCATCTGACTTTCACCGATAATTAATGCTCTCGCTTCGGGATGTTCTTTTAATATGTATGGCATTGCTGAGATAAAATATTTTACGCCATGATATTCAGCTAATCCTCCGACAAAGCATATATAGCGACTACTAATATCTAGATTCAATTCTTTTTGAACTATAGCTTCATCCATTGGTTTAAAAAGATCTGTGTTTACTCCATTTTCAATCACAGTAATCTTACCAACTGGGACATTGAAGTTATTTAAGAGTGTATCCCTTAAAGACTCAGTAACTGCAACGTATTTATCCGCAATTCTGAAATCGATTTTTTCAATGACATTAGTAAGCCATTGTGAGAATGCATCTCCCTTTTTCATAAATTTAAATTCATCACCTACAAGTGAATTTGTTTCTCTAACGCATGGAATTCGAAAAATTTTAGATAAAAATATTTCGCTATTAAATATAGTGTGTCTTCTATAAATGATATCTGGCCGAAAACGCAATATAGTTATAAAAGCAGAGAGAATAAGTCTTATTTCATTAATGAAATATAATGAAATTAGAGCTTCACCACGAAAAGGTAAAGTCCAGATAAATCTTTTGACTTTCTCCCAATATGATATCCTGAGAGGTGACGGCGAAATGCCTTCATCAGGTGAATGTAGTGTAAACGAGTGTTGTTTACCGTTTGCATATCTAATAATATGTCCCAATTTCGTTAAATTATTTAGTACTTCAATTATATGTACATTAGCCGATACCACTTCGTGTTTTTTTATTGTATTGTGGTAAAATAATATTTTCATCAATCCCCTTCTTCTTTAGAGACACTGCTCTTCGATGATGCGTATTATTTTTTCACAGGCGCCCACCCCAAAGAAGTTTGAATAACCATGAACAGGTTTGAAGTTTTTGACTGATTGAATTATCTCTTCAACAATTGGAGTGGCTAAAATATTCCATCCGTCATCTATTGTCTCTGGCCAAGGCGTATTACTAATCAACGTGATACAAGGTATCCGTAATATATAAGCCTCTTTCTGAATACCGCCGGAGTCCGTTATAATTTTGCTAGCATGTTTCATAAGTTTTAAAAATTCCAAATAACCAAGGGGCTTTGTTAATATAATATTTTTTTGTAACATGTTGAATAACCGATAAGTTTTTAACATTTTTGTGGTTCTAGGATGTATGGGAAAAACTATTGTTTCTCCCATATTACTTAAACGGATCAAAGCGTTCGCTATGTTTTCTAGATTTAGCCTTATATCTGTATTAGCCGCTCGATGTATCGTTACTACTATATATTTCTTTCTGGTTAGTCCAAGAGTTTCTAAAATGTTTGATTTCTCGGCGATGTCTTTATAAAAATTTAATGCATCTACCATGACATCTCCGGACAAATAAACTCCGTTAATTATACCTTCTCTTTTAAGGTTGTCTACCGCGGTCTGAGTAGGGCAAAATAGAAAATCGGCGCAATAGTCAGCTAACACACGGTTGATTTCTTCCGGGATAGATTTGTCATACATTCTTAAACCAGCCTCTACATGGGCCGTTTTGCAGTGTAGTTTGACAGCCGTTAAAGCACCGGCAAGAGTAGAATTAGTATCTCCATACACTACAACTAAATCAGGCTTTTCCTTTATTAATATCTTTTCAATACCCTTCATCATTTCACCGGTTTGGAAAGCGTGAGTTCCTGAACCCACTCCAAGATTATAATTAGGCATAGATATATTTAACTCATCAAAGAACAACTTGCTTAGATTATAATCATAATGCTGGCCGGTATGTATCAGTATACTTTGGTGGGCTTTATTTATTTCTTTTGAGAGAGGTGCATATTTGATGAATTGAGGACGTGCACCAACAACCGATACAATTTTCACAATTTTACCACCCTTATTTATGTTTCAAATTTATCTTGTAGTGTAATAATTACTATTAAATATCCTTAATATCCACATTTTCTATAAAAATTTTATGCCATATATAAAAATTTATTAGCTTAATTGCCAAACCATAGTATTTTTCATCAGAATATATAGCTTCACAATCGAAGTTAAAATAGTCATATTTAGAATTTTTAATTGCTTTAATGATTTCAGCAATTTTTCCATCATTGAATAATAGTAGAAAATTTTTATCTCCCGTCTTAATCTTTTTACGGTATACAAACTTAGATGGTAAATGTTTTAATAGCAGTTTTTTCTTATAAAATTTGTCCGTTAATCTTCTGATTTTTTTTGATAAAGGAATACTACACATATAGAAAAGAAGTTCTTTATCGATATACGGAAAACATACATTTAGATCATATTGTTTACACAATTCATAAGTAATAAAGCTTGCTCTTTTAAAATCAAAGTCGTATCTCCATCTATAAAGTTTTTCGACAAAATCTATTTGAAATTTTCTTATTCTTTCAATATCAATTGAATACATCTTATACATATTCTCTAGGGAGAATGCCTTTTTTATGAATTCTCCATGATACCGTTGATCAAACAATAGGTATAATAACTCCTCATCTATTATCTTCTTTTTTAATTTCTGTATTATTGTTTTATTATGTTTATATTCTTTAAAATCAAATACCTTTAAAAAACACTCATTAACTAAACTGAATAATGATAAAAATATAGGATTATTTAAGTACTTTAGTATAAAAAACGCTCTACCATATGTAAATATGGCATCTGCACCTTGACCATGGGTAATTAGAATATCTTTCCCTTCTTTTTTACTCATATGGGCATACATATAATTTTCCAAAAATTCTGCCTCGAATATATATGGAACTTCACAAGTCAATATTCCATTTTTTATGCTATCGATTATATATTCGGATTTTAGTTTAAAAACGTTATGTTCTATTTCCAAATATTTACTAATATCTGTAGAATATTCGATAACACCCGTACTTAAAAGCTCATGAGCGAAAGTATATGCTTTATTAAATCCTATTTTTTTTAAAAGTACCTGGATATACGAAGAATCTACTCCTCCACTTAAAGCATTAATTACATTACAATTAGCGTAATAATTTACAATTTCCTTGATATTTTTATAAATTATATCTTCTGTTTTACTAATAATGGTATTCTCTTTTAAATGTTCATTTTTTATTTCTTTATAAAATGAATCATCGTATATAATAGGAATTAGTTTATTGTCCTTGATTGAAAGCTTAAGTAACTGAGCAAATTCTAAGGACCTTATATTTTCAAAAAAGGTATCTCCTATGTGAAGAGAGGTACGAAGGAAAAACCTTGGTAAAACTCCAACGTTTACTTTCAAATTCATAAATTTTTTAATTTCCCTTATTTTATTAGTAATAATAAATTCATTTTTTGTATTGTCAATATAATAATAAATACTACTAATAGAAAAATAGTCTCTGAATAAAATAATTTTTTCGCTATTAATGACTACAATAGCAAATATACCTTTAAGATAATTTGGGGTTTTTTCACCGACTTTAAAGTATAATTCTAAGATTATCTCCTCGGCCACACTCGACTTTATGGCAAATCTTTCTTTAATATCTTTGATATTGTAAACATCTCCAGAGAGGATAATATAATGACTTTTGTATTCCGGGATTTTCCTATTAGTGTATACACTAGGATATATTTGCAGACTTTCAGAGTACGGGTTAATCTTATGTTTATAAATGCAAAAATTGACGTATGACATCTATCTCCTCATGGATTAATCATTAATATTTTTAAATTATTCATAAATTATTAATCATTAAAAATAAAAAGTTGAACGTCTTGATCGGAGTATACGAGATTTTTAACCGATAAACTGTCTAGAATATCTAATTGATCATTTGCTGCTAAAAAATGATATCTATAACGATTATCACCATAGACGTCAACAGAAAAAGTAAGTCCTCCGGATTTCTGCAACTCGCCGGATCTAAAAATAAAGTAACCTCCTTTAATATCGTTAATCTCTCCGCCTGATATTATTCTTCTATCGAAAAAAGCTTTTGTATTTAAACCATACTTATTCCTTATAGTCTCATAATCTCCATATAAGATATAATTATAATCGCATTCTTGTTTGATAAATGAAAAGGCAGTAAGTTCAGAATTCGTAAAATAGGCGTTACCTACATCAGTTGCATTTTGAATATAGCTGTTATCACCACCACTGGAAGGTGTTATCACGGAAAAGAATGTTATAGTTATGACTGATATTGTAGTTACAACAGGCAGATATATTTTGAATATACGTTGTGATATATTCCGTTCAACATAGGTTAAGTAATTCAGACTGTAAGCTAACATGAATATGATGAAAGGTGACACTAATGTTGTTAATCTAATCAGATATAGTTGATCTGAATTAGGAATCAGAGAAGAAATATTGGGGAAATAAAATAATAAAAATAAAAGACTCGGAAATCCAATAAAAAAGCTAGAATTTTTATTGCCCGATGCATATTGTCTTATTGCAATGCCGATCCCGATTAAGGAAAAGAACATAATAATTATGTCATAAATATTACCTATTATATATTGAGAAAATGGTTGAATGATAATATTTGAACCAGTTTCTGATATAATTAAATTGTTAAGCTGGCGGGCTACTAACGAATATGAAAATTCTGACGCAACATAAAACATATAGGAAAAAAAACATATCGTCAATATGATTATAGGCAATAAGGTTAGTCCCCATTTAGTCGACGTTCTATTTTGAAAGAATCTTTGGCTAATATATACCACAATCAGTATTGGAATGGATAATACTATCGTAGTATGATGCGTAAGAATCAGAGCAGACATCGCAATTAACGATAAAAATGTATATCTGAGGTTGTTTTTATTGGCAATAAGATACAACCAACATAAAATTATCACAAATGCTAGGGACCTCGGGATGGCGGACATCCCATAAACAATAAGTGATGAGCTTATCGCATACAAAAGGCAGGCGGAGAGAGATAATCTTCTTGAGCCGCTGATTTTTCTAAAGAGTAAATATGTAAAAAGGATTCCGACTTCCCACGTAATACCCATAAACATAAATACGTTGGTTCTTAAAGATAGACCGGTTATTTCAGCCCCTATGGCGTTAAAAATATGGAAGAGCGGATAATTTATATAGGTCTCAAGACTCGCTGTATGAGCAGTTTGTATAACTGTCTGGACGCCGTATAAGTGCCCTAACACGTCAGTAGCTCCAAAATAAAATGGATATTTTAATACCACTCCCCAAATCAGATTAAGAGATAATATAATAATTTCAGAAATTATTACATAGTCGATCCATTTTGGCCTTTCACATAAAATTTGAATGAAAATCGATCCTGATATCAATGCTATAAGAATAAAATAAACCCATGGTCTTGTGGGGAAAAGAAACAATATTATGATTGATATTATGAAAAGTAAAACAGTCGTTAAAAAAATATTTAAAAACGTTATTCCCCTTAAATACGTGACGGAATTGATAAAGCTTAATCCTACAAATTTGTACTTTTTTAATAGAATAAAGGCTACTAATGCAACCGTAATCACATAAGGTAGACTTCTAATAGCGTGTTCAATGTCGGATAACTGATAGATTGTGAAAAATCCTAATACAGCTATAAGAAACAAAATATAGGATAAAGAAGAGTCCAAAGCTTTTATTAATAATTTAGGTATATCCATATTAAATATCCGTACATATTAACATAAGTAGGTTTGATATTTTTTATAAAGTAATATCGACTTGGATTTGTACTTGCTTTTTCTTATTGATAGTACTTTATCATACTAAATAATATCTTCCATTGATTGGCTACTTTTTCAGAAGAAAGTGATTCCATAGTTTGTAAAGCATTTTGTGATATCAGTTGATATAATTCATTATTCTCTAACAAGCTTAAGATGGCCTGGGCAAATCTATCGACATCACTAAAATCCTGGATTAGAATTGCGTTGTATCCATCTTTGACTACGTCTATAATATCACCACAGTTAGAAACGACACATGGAAGCCCACACAACATTGCTTCCATAAAGGTATTAGGAAATCCCTCTCTTTCCGATGTATGAACGAAAATCCGGGCACCATTATAATAATATGATGTATCTTTTTGAAATCCAGCGAAATTCACATTTTCTCTAAGACCTAAATTGTCCGTGAGTTTCATAAGCTTATTTTTGCACGGTCCATCTCCAACTATACAGACTTTTATACAAGGGTACTGTTCCTTTACCTTAGAAACAGCCTGAATCATTATCTCGTGATGTTTCACAGGAACCAAACGCCCTATCGATACGACATCGAAGGCTTTGGGAACGTCTGATGGTCGAAATATCGTCTTGTTTGGGGGATTTATCATAGGATATATCTTAGATTCTTTCACGCCTTGCTTTACTAGAAAATCCTTGGTGAATAAGCCGGTCGTTATTACTGCATCAGATTTGTTGAGTACTTTTAACAGCCATTTGCCGCCTCGAGACAAAGGTTGAGTAAAATTCACTCCTAGTGGTTTTTTACGTGAATATAATTCAAACGGCCCAGCAATTAGTGAAATAATAATTGGTTTCCTGGTGAGTTTGGCGACAATAAACGCAATTAACCCATGAGGATTCAATAGAAAACCAACTAAACAACCTGATCCACCAAAAAACGCTAGGCGAAGTAAATCGATAAATTCGTAAATAACCGCGATATAGGTAAATTTAGCCACGAATCCCGGTGGGCAGTGATACTCCACTTTAGGGATCATCGGACCAGGATAGCGACAAACGACCAAAATTTTCGATATTCCATCAACCATTGAAAGAGGGTTAATTAGATGATTTATGAGGCTGGCTCCTTTGTTGCCGAATTGTATAAATATTTTCATAAAAGTTTCTTTTTCATGTATTTAATTATGGTGTGCCATGTATATTGCCACGGATAACGATAAATATTGCGCATAAAATACCGCATCATTCTTTTCCTGATACTTCTTCTGCGTTTATTCACCTTTTTTTCATATTCTTGAATATCATCTCTGGCAGCATTTTTTAGGTTTGAAGAAAGTTGCTTTATAGTGAGCAATGCCCTATTTTTTTCTTCCCCTTCTAGGACAACGGGACGATAATGTTTGTCGATGTAGACCGGATGCAGGTCGTAATCAACGATACCGTTTCGAGAAAAACGACATTCCAGTATGACACTGCTCCTTAACTCTTCAAGGTAATTCACATCGAAAACAAAATTACCTAGGCTGTAGGCAATCAATCCCTGATGATATTGTTCAATTCCCTGTAAAATATGTGAATGGTGCCCCAGGATAAGATTAGCGCCCGAATTTATCATTTGATGCGCGATTTGAATTTGATCCGGAGAGGGTATCTCGATAAATTCTTTACCCCAATGTACCGAAACGATTACTATATCGGTAAAGGTTTTAGCGTCTTTAATATCACGATATATTTCTTCTGGATTTGTGTTTATATTATAAACCGTTTTATCAGGGACTAGACAGTATGCCAGAAAAATAAATTTAACACCTTTAATGGTTAGAGTGTTTAGCCGACGGGAATTCTCGATACTACTGCTAATCCCGATATACTTGATGCCATGCCCGGAAAGGTGATCAATAGTTTCCTGTAGCCCTTCTTTACCATATTCCATAATATGATTATTTGCTAGTGATAGCATATTAAACCCCGCGGAAACCAGCCCTTCAAGGGTATCAGGATGGGCTCTCATTGGAAAAAGTTTCATCTTGTTTGGGACTATGTTATAATTGGATACCACGCATTCCAGGTTACCGAATGCAATATCCCCCCTTTTAACAAAAGGTTCGATATTTTTAAGTAGAGTAATACTACCCTTCCTTTTCATGGAAGACCCAACACCATGACCGGCGCAAGCCGGACCGTCACCGAGCATAATATCACCGACGGCAGTTAGCGTAATAACATTAGATAATAATTCTTTTTTCACGATATTTTCTACGTTGACTTATAAGATATTATGTACTTGTATTTACTGTTTTCACTTACTGGTATGGTGTTACAATACTCTATCTCGATCTCGATATCCTTTCCGGCATGATGCTTTAGTATGCCGGCAATATGGTTAGTATCGGCTTCAGTATAGTTTTCATCTTTCACGATCTTCAAAAATAATGTATTTCCTGCTTTATGCACAACTTGGAATTGTTTTACGGGGCGTTCAGCAAACACACTAGTTATAAGAACACCAGTGATAATGTTTCCGTTAGGTAATTTAATAACATCAGTCGTACGCCCTTCAATGGCTTTGAGAAGAGGAAGTGTTCTTCCGCATCCGCAAGGGTTATTGGCAAACACACCCATGTCACCGACTTCGTATCTGATAAAAGGCATCACGTAGTTATGTAAGTCAGTAAGTATAATCCGTCCTCTTTCAAGTGGGATTACTCCCTGCCCTCTTTCATTAACTATTTCCATTACCGCTTTCTCCACGCTAACGTGAAATCCATCATGTTTTTCGCACTCAAAAGCTTGTGCGCCTCCATCATAGGCTCCATACTCATTAAAAACCTTACACTTAAATTGGTTTTCGATTAACATTCTAAATCTGGGCAGCAATAGTTCCGACGTACTGAAAATGGCTTTAAAAGTAATATCGTTCACATTATTATTCTTACAGTAGTCAGCGAATTGGTACAAATTGGACGCATAACTATTTAGATATTTCGGTTTGTACTTCCTTATTGTGTCAATAAATTTTTTATATTTTGATTTGTTCATACTTAAAGCTGAAACGTTCAGATTTCTCTCTAATTTATTTCTTATCGTTTCAAATAACGATTTATCATTTCCAGGAACGAGTGATGTACCGCCGAATTTAATACGCTTATCTCCAATATTATACCCAGCCCATCCGAATCCTCTGAATTTCCCCGCCCAGCTGATTGATACAAAATCTTTGGTAATATAATATTTAAGAGGTTCACCAGTCGAACCTCCGCTTGAGTTCAAGATTGGCTTCCAACGTTTGAAGTCTCTCGCTAACATGTCTTTGAAATTTCTTCTGATATCAGACTTGGTCAAAATAGGCAACTTGGATAAATCGTTTATGGTTTGGATATCTTTATCGGTTAGACCTCTTTCTTGGAATATTCGCTGATAATAGGAGACGTTATTAAAAGCGTGCTTGACCAGAGCCCTGAGTTTTTCATTCTGCAATTCTTGGAGTTGTTCCGGTGACCACCACTGAGTTTTTTTTAACCAATGGTAGTACTTCATTATAGATGATCCCAGTATAAAATCACCTAATGGGTAAATTATTTTCCCCGCTAATAATGAATACATATCGTACTTACCTTACATCGGGTTCTTTTAAGATTAAACATATCTGGGATTGAATTTTTGTAATTACCGATAAAGGGTTAATATCTAAACGAGTTTTAATATTAATGATACTCACCCCTCAGCACTTCTCGTTTAAGTCACTTATATTACCAACAAATTCCAATATATTGTCCATATTTTAATTTGTCTAAGTTGATATCCCCAACGAGATCCACTATTATTTGACTATTTGATATTAGATTAGGTAATTCTATGAATTCATCATCACTCTTAGCTATAACCAGGACATCAGATGTTTGGATCAAGTTTTTCAGAGAGTATGTGACTATCGCTTTTATATGCGGAGGAAGGGCATCTATATCAGCTTTTCCTAGAGCCGGATCAAATACAGTTATGTCATATCCTTTATTGTATAATTTACCATACCCTCTTTCATATAGTTTATGAATGAGGATGATGGCTGGACTCTCTCGTGTGTCGGTCGTACCAGATTTGAATGCTAGTCCCAATACCCCTATTCTTTTTTTATTCAAGTCTGTTATTATCTCGATTGCTCTTTCAATGTGTGAAATATTGCTTTCGCGTATCGATTCCAATAGAGGTAACTGTATATTCACTTCTGCTGCCTTTGCCAATAAAGCACCTAAGTCTTTAGGAAGACACGAGCCTCCAAATGCAAATCCTGGTTTAAAATAATATGGAGCCAAGTTTAACTTCTTATCCATACAAAAAACATCCATTACCTTGCGTGAATCGATACCGAGCTTTTTACAAATACTTCCTATTTCGTTTGTAAAGGTGATTTTCAAAGCGTGAAAGATATTGTCTGCGTATTTAATCATCTCTGTGGTAGCAATGTCCATCCTTACTAGACGTGCATTTACATCACTATACATCTTTTCTAGTAGATTGCCAGCTCGTTCGTCTGATTCGCCGATTATAATTCGTTCTGGGTTAAAGAAATCATATATTGCCTGACCTTCTCGTAAGAATTCCGGATTTACACATAAACCGAAATCTATGCCACATTTCTTATTAGACATTTTTTCCAGAATCGGAATAATCACATTATCTGTAGTGCCTGGTAGGATAGTACTCCGAACAACGACGACATGATATATTTTCTTATTATATATCGCTATTCCTATATGTTCACAAACCCTTCGAATGTAATCTAAATTTAAACTACCGTCCACATTGGCTGGAGTACCGACACATATAAGCGAAATCTCGGAGTTATCTATAGCGTCTTGCACATCTATTGTTGCTCTTAATTTGTACTGTGTAACTGCTTCACTAATTAGATTGTCTAGGTCCTTCTCATATTGTGGGGCAACTCCATCATTGATTGCATTGACCTTGTCTACCTTAATGTCTACAGCTATTACTTTGTTATTGCCATTCGCGAGACATGCTGCTGTAACCGACCCGACATAACCTAACCCAAATACGCTGATATTCATTATTGTTTCACGATCCTATATTTTTCACTTAGAGAATTATCCTTATAGATTGCAGCTAATAAGCAATTGACAATTACTTGAGTAGTATCTTCCCATTCGTACCTTATAGCTCCGTCTATTACTTGCTTTGTTCGGTCCTTCAGATTATTCCCCAATATTAGTGTTATTTTACTCAATATCTGTTCTCTATTAGGCTTACACTGGAACAAGCATCCTTTTTTCTGCAATTCGACATTAATACTCATCCTTCTCCCTCCAGTATAAATGGCCGGGGTTCCGAGTAGGCACGATTCGCGGGCTATACTGTCACCTGAGGTAATAGTAAACGCTGCATAGGACATCAACGAATGGATGTCGCTTACCGGTTCTTTTAAGATAATACAATATTTCTCAAAAAGATTTTTCAATTGTGTATTTTCTAACGAAAGCACAATATCAAGACCCATTTTTATAATCTCTGGACACAAGCTTGCCAGTGAGCCCTCTTTAAGTCCTCTGTAATTAACTGATGAACTAGAAACCTCTCGAATAAATACATAATTATTAGATTTTAAGTTATATTCCCTTAAAACATCTTCCTTTGGAGTAAAATGATTTGGATGCAAATAAGCGAGCTCTTTAAAGCCTTTGTATTTAAAGATGTTTCTACCTTTCGCAGGAACACAACTTGGTAAGACAATATTAGTTGCGAAATATTTAAGAAGATAATAAGCCAATCGATATTCAATATCGTCTCCAAAAATAATTGATGGTTTTCGGAGAACAAAAGCTGAGTGTGTTAGTTCGATGCTTCCTACTCCTGTCATTACGTCGCAATCATTCCTTACTAGATACTTGAATATATTAATCTCATTGCCTAATAGATTTAATGCTTTCTTGATGATTGATGGCTGATGATGACCAATGGAGATATAAGGTAATTTTAGCTCGTATTCTACTAACTTCGTGAGATTACCTCTTGGTTGTACGATTAATATTATATCTATTCCTTTAGCAGTAATCTCTTGAATTGCATTCTTAAAAAAATTTACATGAGGATAGTGATCGATAAAAATAACTACATTCATTCTTTATCCCTAATTTAAATTATTTCAAACTAGGTCTTTAGACACAAAAGGACCTAATAAGTTCGCAATTGGTAGAGGTAAAGACTGCCATATTTTAATAGCAGTATTATATTTATGATTTGATGGATGAAGATATGGTATTTCCCCTTCTCCTCTTAAATGGTATTGATAATAGAGAGGCTGAGGTAGGGCGCCCCACCACTTTTTAAAGTCATAAGTACCGCTGTCCTGGGTGCTGCGACCAAAATCTAAATATGCATATCCTTTAGCTATACAGTCTTGTATCACTTCCCAAAGAAGTAAATGGACGGGATGCCATTCGGAATAACGATTCGATGAAGCTCCCCAGCCGTAAATAACGGTGTTTTTAAAATATAACATTAACTGGCACGCGAGGATTTCTCCTTTATAATCGATTGTGGCTATTGTCGAATCTGGGAAATTTTCCATGATATTTTGGAAGAAGGAAAAGGTACGTACAGGCGTGCCGAGTTGATGCATCCGTCTGCGATATAGATGGTAGAACCCATTGATATTATGGGAATCTAGTATGATATTAAAATTTTTTTTATAGCCTTTATTAACACAGGCTTTCATACCTTTTCTGAGATTAGACCAGGCTGCCTTTTCTCCCCCTGCTAAATTCAACACCATCGTGACATATCTAGTATTGGTAGGCATCCCAAGAATAATTTCCCTATTTCTAAATTCTAGGTATTTTACTTTATATTTTTTAGATTGCTCAATAGCTCTTTCAACGAGAACATCCTTAACTTCTTGGTGCCTGGCGCAGCAACCGCTGTAAGGACTATAAGGCAAGGATACCATCCTTTTCCCAAAGAATAAGCCATCTACGATGAATAGAGGTAGAACACCGGTTATTCTGCCATCTTCCTCAGCAAATAGATAAAGAGGTTTATGCCTGAAAGTTTTTTCTATAACATTTTTCCAGCCTACCTGGTGGAAAAACGTGCATAGGTCATTTTCCCGTATATACCGGTCCCATCTCGACTCATCTATCTTTTCCAATATTCTAATAACCATTAAGTAATTCGCTATTTGTTAATATCTACCCACGATATCCCGACAAGTAGTAAACGTCGAATTAAAATACTTCAATATTTTAATGAGCCTTTTTTCCGCTACTATACCTTTATTGAACCAATAGAATGGGCGTTTACTAGAAAAGCTATCTGGGAATTTTTCTTGAGATATATCCAGAGGATGAAAATAAAATACTATGGGTCCTCTCTTTATACTTTCCTCTAAGCCTTTAGTGATGTATCCTGTGCCAAAAAACCGCAGCATCGGTCCTCCCGCCGTTGGAAATGTTAATACAAACTTAAAATACGGCCACGGTAGTTCAACAATTCCTCTTTTTGTCCCCGGTTCAAGGCACCCAGTTTTTGGATAATAGGGCCTGGAGTCGACGCCCTTCAAACGTAAATCTGATTTTCGATAAAATGAATTTACACTGACACTTGAGTCATATTTAAACCCCAATCTTTCCAGTGAATCCAGCATCCACCCACTGATATAAGCGTTTGGTGCACGGTAACCTATTACTTCCTGACCGCTTGTGGTTTCGAGTAATTTCTTGGCTATAAAAGTACTTTTTTCAAAATTAGTCTGTGTCATTAGTGGGTTTTTTGTTGCTGGGTCAATCTTACAGGCGTGATGTAGACCGTGACAGGCTATTTCATGCCCGTTAGCGGCAATTTGTTCTACTAGTCCAGGATAATGTTCTACGATGTCGCCCACTATAAAAAAGGTTGCTTTCAGTTTATACTCGTTTAGTATGTCCAACGTTCTTTTTGTCGGCCTAGTAAGATAATCGTATCGTGTCTTCCAATTATGAAAAAACGTATCAACATCTTTGAATTTAGAAAATGGAGAACCAGTAACAGTCGGTACGTGATACCAGTCCTCTAGATCAATTGTAAGAGCTATCATAGAGTTTTACCTTCGTAAAAGTTGAAATTTTATTCGCCAGAGAAAATCTCTTATTAATAGTACAGATAATCTGAAAATATATGGAAGATATCTTATTTTAGATTTCTCGGTTCCATACACTGCCGGCATTTGTATATGTTTAATTTTCACACGGTTGGCGGAGAGTTTTATCAGCATATCATTGCAGTAACCGTAATGGGGATAGATGTGGTCGATATTCAATCGTAACAAAGCTTCACGTGTGATGACGGTATAGCCATTTTGAGGGTCACAGATAGAGAAATTCAAAGAAGCGATTCTAGTCAACCATTTTAAAATCCAATTTCCTAACCGTCTCCAATGGCTCATACCCTTCATATGGTCGAAATTTGAGATACGGTCGCCCACAGTATAGCCAGCGGTACCTTCTATAATTGGTTTAAGGAGTTCGGGTAATTGTGCCGGATCCATCTGGTTATCACCGGCCATCACCACGGCGATGTCCATATTGTCCTCTAAACAACGTTTGTATCCAGTGGCGATAGTTTTGCCGACGCCGTAATTTTGTTCATGTTTAATAACTCTAATCCGTCTTGGATTAATCTCGGCCGCTTTCAACGCTATTTCATTGGTGTTATCAGTACTAAAATCATCTATGATATAGATACGATCGACATATTCCGGGATTCCTCTAATGACCGCAGTAATGAACTGCCCTTCATTATAACAAGGCACGACTACACCGATTTTTTTATTCTTATACATAGCTATTTCAGCAAGATCCATCGAGAAGTAGAATACTATTACTTTTATATATTTTTAATTGCCCCTATCTAATAAGTGGTCAATTTTATTAATATTTATTGTCAGTATTGGCATTGCTGATTATATTTAGTTAACCATCTATGTTAATTTTCTGCCACGAATTAATTCTCAATACTGCCTGAGTCTTTAATCACCTGACCTGACTGTGGGCCGACGTTGAAAAGCAGGTCAATCGCCGATAAGTTCGGCTCAAAACCGGGATATCTTTGTTTATAAACTGGATGAGTAAATTTTACGAATTTGCAGTTACAGTTATTTTGGGAGAATTTTCCCAATTCCAGATAATTGCGACCACTCGGACCGGATAGATAGATGTTGGCACCTATGTTCTTAAGAATAGCGATTATCATATCCGTATGCTTCAGATTCGTTTCGATGTTCAAGTCGCTGGCCATTATTATTTCTACATTAATTTCAAAGCTCTTCAACATGTAATGGATAATATCCATGTTTAATTGCCAGAGGTAATGGAAGTCCTGCTTATACAATTTCTCAAAGTAATTGGAATGATCTTTGAAAAAGTCTGTTTTAACATAATTTTGATATATCGATTTCCAATGAATCTCTCGCCATCCCTTATTTTGAGGTAGTGCTACATTATTGATGTTTGTCATTGTGAATTCTTTGTTTATGGGTATGGTGAGATAACAGCTACCAGCATTGGTTCTTATTTTGTTCCTGTGAGTAACGCCGTGTCTTGTGTATTTAAAAGTATCCATAATAACAAAACACTCTGTTTGCATTACCTTGCTAAATAGACCGATCCAAGGTAGATAATTAGGTTGGTGCATAGTTATAATTGTCAATCAATCGCCTCTGACATCCTATTCATATCATTTCTGAACAAGTATTAGTAAATTAGTCTTATTAGCTCGAAGGCTTCGGCATAGGGCTTGTTAATTTGGGCCCCTCGGGTAACGGTCAATGAACGTATATTTTTTTCATCCATATAGACATGATCTTGTTGAGATCTATATTCATTTAGAGCTTTTATCTTAGCCACCAAATGTTCCTCATTTAGCCCAATAAAAATATCGTTGGCAAAAGTCAGGTTGTTCCAAGGGTGCTCATACCCCCAGATAGATGAATCCCTCTTAAAGGCTCTTAATGCCTCCCAGTATATCACTGTATGATCTTGATGAACATCATTAGATGATGGTACCAATACTAAGTCAGGAGCATTATGATTTTTGAATTCTATCAGATCCTCAAGGATTTCTTGCCTGTGTTCTGGAAATGTTCTAACTTCATATTGTTTGATTTGTATTCTTTCTGGTAAAATACTCAAAACCTTTAGGGAGTTAAGACATTCTGTTTTTAAAATATCTTTTGGTAATTCTTTGGGTACAGAACTCTCACATATGGAAAATACAAAATAATAAACTTCTTTTCCTTCATTAATAAACCTAGCAATTGTACCACCGGCTCCCAACTCACCATCATCTGTGTGGGGACTTAAAACTAATATTTTATTAAAATTCAAAGGTCTATTCATACGTATTTTAATCGGCCTCTTGTTAATTTATTACACGCTTTAAGTCATTATTTTTAATTAGGCCTTCCCTTCTTTGCATATTATGATAGTTATATCTTAATCTTAGAGTGAATTGTTCGAGCTTTGACAATGGTATCGTCACGAACTTTTAGAACCTCATTTATCGCAATACTGCGGGTCCTTTACTTTAGGTAACCTTTCTGCGGGGAATTTAATAGGCTTATTGTTTAGCAGTATTAGGGACTTCTTCTGCTTGTTTTTCAGTCTCATTTTGGAGTTTTGTAACTCTCTATAACCTACTACCTCCATTAGTTTATTAGGCTCAAAATTCCATTAAGGTCCGGGCCCAAAATCATTATGGCGCTCCTTTTTCAGCAATTTACTAATATCTATTATCTAGTTTAAAGGCGTAAATTGCACATATTCGTTTTTACAGGACTCTAGAGCTATCTTTAGTATTACCCACCCGTCCACACCGGGTACCGCTGGCCGCACTCTTTCAGCTACACTCTTTAAAAAATCATTCAGTTCTAGCTTCAATGGTTCCGCTTTACGAATCTCGACACTATTTGAACCAAATACATCATGTGAATTGCTGACTTCAACTGTTTGATTTATGTAGTCCAGGTAAGCAATTCCTTCGCTTCCTGTAGCTACTAGGTTACGTACCTTATGCGGCGTAAACCAGTTAACCTCTATACAAGCAGTGGCTTCTTCGAAATTCAAGACAATTATAGCGTAGTCTTCTTTGATATGTGCGAGATTGCCAACTCTGGAAAACACTCCCACAGGTTCCTTGTCGAGTAAATACCGAACTACCCCGATATCGTGGGTGGCGCTATCGATTACAATACCTACATCTCTTATCCGGGGAACAAAAGGTCCAACTCTTCTAGTAGAGATTATTAAAACCTTGCCTAAAATGCCTCCATTGATTATTTCTTTTAGCTTTATCACAGCTGGATTAAATCTCTCAATATGACCCACTGCTAGATTAACCTGGTTTCTCATTGCCGCTTCTATCATTTCTTCAGCATCGTACAAATTAGATGCTATGGGCTTCTCCACCAAACAATGTACTCCTTCTCTTATACAATCTAGGGCAACAACATGATGCAAGGTGGTGGGTACCGCTATACTAACTACATCAACCTTAGACAACAAACCATGATAGTCAGTATAGTATTTAATGCCATATTTCCCCCCGATTTCCTTTGCCCGTTTAGCATTAATATCTGCTACTCCCACAAGTTCGCAGCCCAACTGGGAGTATATGCGGGTATGGTGCTGCCCAATTTCGCCTACACCAATTACGCCAACTTTAAGCATTATTCACGATCTCCGAGCTTTTTATTATAATTGCTTATACCAACTCCCTTAAAAATAAATCCTTGAGTCAAATAATCTTCACTATTAAACAGGTTTCTTCCATCAATGACTACCCTTGTTCTTAAGAGCCCCTTCAATCTTTCAGGATTTATAGTTTTGTATTCATCATGTTTAGTCATTAAAACTATTGCATCACAACCTTTTAGAGCTGTATCCAAGACTTGCTCTATTTGATAGCCATCATCTTTTTTAATATATGGATCGTGTATCTTATATTTAGCTCCTCTCCTGCTCAGTTCTTTCAACAGACGAATCGTTGGGCTATTTCTCGGGTCATCGGAGTTCTCTATGAAAGCATAACCTAGGACACATATCATTGACCCTTTCAGTCCTTTGTTTACTTCCTTCAAGGCCTGTTCCAGAAGGTCAACAATATGTAAAGGCATCCAATTGTTTAAATACCTGGCGTCTAAAATCAGTGAAGATGGGTATTCGTTCCCTAGGCGGGCATGCTGTTTATAGCTGTGCATCAATAACCAGGTGTCTTTTGGCAGACAGTGGCCGCCGACACCGGCGCCGGGAAAGTGCATGTTTCGTACCGGGTTTGCCTGCGGCACCGAAGGGTCATTCGGCAGTCCATTGACAAACTCCCTGACGCGGTAAACATTCGTACCCAGTACTTCGCACAATAAGGCCACTTCATTGGCAAAAGCAATCTGAACGTCCCGGTAGGCGTTCTCGACAGTCTTAGCCACTTCTGCCGTCATGATGTCGGTGCCGTGGACTTCTCCCTTGATGAACTTTTTATAAACCTCTATGGCCATCTGGGTGCTTGGTTCATCGATACCGCCGACAATCTTGGGATACTCTCGGCAATTGTGGATGAGCCGACCGACCATCACTCGCTCGTAAGAAAAGCAGAGTCCAAACCCATGTGGAAGGCCAGCTTTAAGGCCGGAGTGGGTTTCGATGATAGGTTTCACAAGGTGCTCTGTTGTGCCCGGGGCTACCGTAGACTCTATAATTACTAGATTGCCAGGGCGTAGATACCGTCCTATCTGGCGGCAGACATCTTTCAGCGAATCATATTGGGGGACATGGACGTTATCGGTAGGAGTCTGTACATCGACAAAGATGATATCTGCTTCTCCCAGCGTGGCAAAATCGTCCGTTACACTAAAATTTGCTTCTCCGACTACCTTTTGCAACATCTCTGGTAGTTCAGGCTCATTAGCGCCTATCGGGCTCCTGCCCTCGTTCAACCAGTCTATTTTCCACCCGGACCGCTGCGAGCGTCTCTGTATTCCAGTAACTTTGAAGCCGGCGTTCGCTAAAAGGACTGCTGCCGGAATGCCGACATAACCCATACCTATCACGGCGATCTTTTTACGCAATATACGGTCCATCTCTTCTTTGTCAATTTTATTAATACTAGCGGGGTTTCCTACCACCGTTGTTCCGGCAGGGACATCTTTAGTGACCACAGTACCTGAACCCGCTATAGCTCCCTCACCGGTCACTGCACTAGGTAATATCGTAGCATTAGCCCCTATCCTAGCGGGGTTTCCTACCACCGTTGCTCCGGCAGGGACATCTTTAGTGACCACAGCACCGGAACCCACCATAGCTCCCTCACCGACTACCACGCCGGGTAAAAGTATGGCATTAGCCCCTATTTTAGCCCCCCTTTTAATAGTCGGGCCGATAAGTTTTGCCCCATAATTTATATATTTATCATTGGTAGTCACCACACGGGGACCTATAAAGACATCATCCTCAATTACCGTATAGGCGGTAATATAGACGCTGGTCTGCAGGCTGACATTGTTACCAATTTTACAGTTTCCGTCAAGCACTGACTGTGTGCCTATAAGTACGTTATTCCCAATCTCAGAATTTTCTCTTATTAAAACACCGTGACCGGTACTCAAACCATTCCCTATCTTCACGTTGGAGTAAATAACAGACCCGGAACGTATTAGGGCATTATCGCCAATCAATAGTGAACCATCTTCAGAATTGCCTAGAGTCACGTTGTTTTGTATAACGCAGTTGATGCCAAGGGTGACAGAGCCACACTTATTTATGCTTTTAAGAACCACCAAGAGCCTCCACTATTTTTTTTAGTTCGGATTCCTCCAGATCGGGATGAACCGGTAATGAAAGTACTTTCTTGGCGACTGATTCAGAAGCAGGCAGACTTTCGTCATAACCCAAATTTCTGTATAACTGCTGTTTATGTATTGGAGTTGGATAATAAACCGCAGACCCTATTCTCTGGGCACTCAATTTCTGCTGTAATTCGTCCCTAGAAAGCATATAATTATCTGTAACTTTAATAGTATATTGATGAAAAACGTGCTTCCTTTTCGTGGCAACATAAGGAGGAACGAGTCCTACAATTTGAGAGATATGTTCTGACAGATATTTTGCATTTTTTATTCTCTTTACATTTGCCGTATCCAGGTTTTTCAATTGGCATATTCCAAGTGCGGCAGCTATGTCAGTCATGCGATAGTTGTAACCCAATAATTCGTGTACATACCTTTGACTTTGTCCATGCTGTCGTATCATTCTAGCTTTACGAGCTATACCTTCGTCATTAGTAGTAATCATTCCTCCTTCGCCAGTCGTCATATTTTTCGTAGGATAAAAAGAGAAGCAGCCTATGCCAAAGGAACCTACTTTATGTCCGTTATATTCGGCACCATGGGCCTGGCAGGCATCTTCAATGAGCACGAGATTGTGTCTTTTGCATATTCCGAGGATCTCGTCCATATCACACGGTTGCCCGTAAAGATCTACGATTATAATAGCCTTAGTCTTCGTAGTTATTTTTTTCTCGATTAGGTATGGCGAGATATTGAACGTTTCATCGTTAATATCAACAAAGATAGGTACTGCTCCGCAGAACAGGCAGCAATTAGCGGTGGATATAAAGCTAAAAGGAGTAGTAATAACCTCATCTCCTCTAGTTATACCGGCTGCGAGCAGACTAACATGGAGAGCTGCTGTACCACTATTTAGCGCAATGGCATATTTCGTGCCAATATAATCAGCAAATTTTGTCTCAAATTCCTCCACTTTCGGCCCTTGGGCCAGTTGCCCAGATTTTAGAATATCCAGAATAGCTTGCATACTTTCATTGTCAACTGTTACGCTGGTCGTACTTATTTCTGATATCCTGTTTTTTATGCCCAACCCATTTTTCATTTACTTGCCTCTACCGAAAAAATCCGGATCTATCGGTTGATGTTTTAAAGCAAGAGACGTAATTCAATCATCCCCTTTTCATTTCATCAGCTGTGTTGCGTTTGTACTAACGATACACTCTGTTATTCATATGTGTTTTTATACTTGTACTTGTTGGCGATACTATACATATCACTAATATTATCCATGAGTGATGTATAAAATTGGATATTAGCTAGTTAAAATATGGTATGAAAATTGCACATTGGCTTTTAGATGATCGTCCTTCAATTAACAAGATATTTGAAACTGACTCATCTGAATCGTTTTCACTATTAGCTCGTTGCTGCCAAAGTGACCAATTAAAGACTAACTAAAGATAACGATTCAACACTCTCCAACATGCCTAACAAGCTATGTTTTACGTTAAAAGATTTCATTACATTCCTAACCTACAGAGATATATTACTAATTATCTAATGTTGTCTAATAATTTATCAACTTAACCAAACTATCGCAACGATTTCTCCGTATAATATCAAGTTATATTTTCGATAGAATAAACCGAGTCTTTTAAACTTAAAACAAAAATCGCACGCGTTTTCTTCGTTGAATCGAAGGCCGGGAAACGTTGGCGATAGGGTGTAACAATCATATATTAAATTGTTGCTATCTTACATTTATTTTTCAAGCGTAGGAGGCATAGTATGCAAATGCCTGGTAGCATTAGCTTTGGCCGTAAAATCTCTGAAAGCCCTATTGACCTGCTCTTTCGTCAGTGACATGACTTGACATACCTCGTTAAGAGATATACGGTTCTCCCATGCGTATAAAAGCAAGTCTAATATTTCATAAGGTATGCGGAAATAGAATTCCTCGTCAGATTGGCTGGAGCTATATGTATCCGGGGAGGGTTCTCTTGACACGATTTCTGAGGTTACACCAAGGTATTTGGATAATTGGTAAACTTGCGTTTTATACAAGTGGGCCAGTGGTTCGATGTCCACACCGCCATCTCCGTACTTGACAAAAAACCCCTGGATATTTTCACTTCGATTGGTGGTGCCGCAGACCAGATAGTTGTTCATTTCAGCGTAGTAGTAAAGGTGAGTCATCCTGGTCCGCTGTTTCATATTTGTGGCGGCGACGATGGTCTGAACACCTCGGTTATCCAGTCGGGCGGATTTGACGTTGCCCAGGCCATCATCGATTTTCAAAGAAAAAATATTAAAAGCGTCTCTGGCAAGTAGGTCAGGAGGCAGTGTTATTTTAGACTTATACCCGCTAGTGTATTCGGGAAATATTTTCTTGATGATCTTGTCACGTTTCCGATAAGTTCCCAAACTGTTAAGAACAGGAGTTATATAAACGGTAATAGTATTTATTCCTAATTTTATGGCGTAACTTGAGGCATATTGAGCCGAAACCGGATTTGATTCCTTTTCCGGGAGTATGAGACCTAATACCCTATCCTTACCGAGGGCATTGACACACAACACAGCTGTTAACGCTGAATCGATACCGCCACTAATACCAACCACGGCGCCTTCACGTTTCTGGAGGCTGACCTGTTGCTTGATGAAAGTGTAAATCCTTTCCGCTTCCGCTTCACAATCAATGCGTAGGATTTCTTTGTGGAATTTCACTAATACTCCTATAATTCATGGGTAAGTAGTTCCCGTTTATTGATTTTTCCGGTAACGCACCTGGGCAATGCCCCGCATAGAATCACTTTTTTAGGTACGGCGAAATTTTCTAAGCGTTCGGAGCAGAACTTTATTATGTCTTCTTCGGTAGACCTAGAAGTGTCGGCTATATGGACGAAGGCTTGAACTGCATTACCCAGGGTTTCATCATCAACGCTAATAACGGCAGCCTCTATGACATCTTCTTTTTCACACAAGACATTTTCGACTTCTCTGGGGCTGACCATGTGTCCGGCCGTCTTGATAATATCGTCTTTACGTCCTAAGAAATAAAGATAACCTTCTTCATCCTGTTGAAAAAGGTCGCCAGTATGAAGGACTTTTTCGTCAGGATAAGGTCCCGAACGCAGGGCTTTCGCGGTTTCCTCAGGGAGGTTCCAATAGCCCTTCATGATGTTCGACCCCCTCACCACAAGCTCACCGAGTCTCCATGCCTCCGTTATCACTTCACCATTCTCACCGACGATGTAGGCTTCTGTATTAGGCATAGCTTTACCGACGGAACCCGGCCTTTTTTCCAGTTGATTAGGGGGAAGATAAGCAACTCTTTTACATTCGGTTAATCCATACATGGAATATATTTTTACACTCGGAAAGGCCTTCCTTAAAAACTCAATGTGCCTCGACGGCAGGGCTTGACCGGTACTGGTAATATACCTAAGACTGGAAAAATTTTGCTTATTGAGGTTCTTTAGTTTGATAAGAATGGCGGCAATCATCGGTACAATGGGCCAGCCAGTAACCTTTTCACGGACAATCAGGTTAATCATCTGCTGAGGGTAAACAAACGCCTTTTCCAGAATAATCGTGCCACCGAATTTAAAGGCCATAAGGACCTGGTACAGGCCATAATCAAAGGCCAAGGGTAAACAATTGAGTATAATATCACTGTCTGTATTTTCCAGATATTGGATAATAGAGTTTGCGGCCGATACCATATTATTATGGGTCAGCATTACTCCCTTAGGATTACCGCTAGAACCAGATGTGTAGATCAGACTTGCCAGATCGACATCGATACAGGAAGAGGCCAAATGTGCTGAGGGGAATTCTTTAAGTATCGTGCGATAATACAATGTCTCTAGGCTACCACCGGGCGGTTTGACTTCTGTTCCCATATGCTCATCGGTGAGTATAATCCGCTTTAGGGTTTTTAAACTATATACAGCTTCGGATACGCCGGCGAGATGCGCTGTATCGGTGATGAGAATCTTTGCCTGGCAGTCCTCAAATATATAATTAAGCTTTCTTGCCTTGACCTGCGGGTCAATAATAACGAAGACACCACCGGCTTTTAGTATACCAAAGATAGAGACTATCGATGCGACAGAATTATCCAGATAGATAATCACCCGATCTCGCTTTTGTAATCCTTGATCGATAAAAGCGCGGCCAAGAGAATTGGCGGCGCGGTCGATTTCTATGAAGGTCAGCCTTTCATCATGGCAAATCAATGCCGTTTTATATGGATATGAACTGGCACTTCTCTCTAAAAACTCATTAAGCAGCATAACGAATGACTCGGACGCCAGGTTAGACTTTACGACTTAATAACTTCCAGTTTTAAACTTACATAAGTTACTAATTTATCAATTGAATCAAGGTTTTCTGGGATCAACTCGTCGTCTTCTACCGTGAAACCAAATGTTTCCTCGAGGAAGGCTACCAATTCCAAAACTCCCACTGAATCGATAATCCCTCCGTCAATGAAGGAGGTGCCATCATGGACATTATTATGTGGGTTTTCTTTTAAATAATTCTCTCGGACGAATCTCCTGATTATCTGTCTAGTATCCATCGTCTCTGTATTCTTAACTCCCATTAATAATATAATAATATCAATAATGACTCGCAAGTGCGATATTAGTGTGCGGCAGTATTGTCGACTTATTGTATTATAGACATATACATATACATAATAATATATAATCTCGGTAAGTAATTGGTTAAACGCGAGTGAGGATTTAGTATGAAATAACTTCGTCTGATTCGCCCCCCAAAGCGATACCAGATATAATATCATAAAAAGGGGAATAAATGAACAAAAAGAGGTACACACCGAAACAGATCATTAAGAAGATGTGGATACAAAATCCATATCTTCTATAGGTATAGCCCTATCTATCTCTACGCTGTCATACCCCCCCAAACCAAATTTTATTTTTAACATATCCAATGCCAGCCGTTTTATAACGTAATCCAGCTTGACCAGCTTTTTGTGTACAAGCTGGATATCCGTTTCCAGCTTCGGCAGCCTAACGATGGTACCCAAACTTGCTCTTATCTTCGTTTCAAGCTCGTCTTTCTTTAACAGGTTAGTGGTTACGACTCTTGTTTGTCTACTTCTTTGTGAGTTAAACACTTTATAATGAGTTTTTAAGGTAGTAATAAGTGCATTATTGAACGATTAAGAGCCTTTATCTTAGGAGTATGTAGTATTTTTTATATAATTATATTTAAAAATGGTTATTAACTGGCCTTGTGTAACACTTTACCTCATATTTTTGTGTTACTTATAGGCAGGCATCCCCTCTTAACTCCGGAATAGCCCCCGGCAGGGCTTATCCTAGGGTTGGGGGGGGATTCAATTCTCCTCTTCTGTTGCTTTTTCGGCAATATCTTTGGGGTCATTAAGGGGATCATTATAAAATTGACTAGGGATTAGGATTATGTCGAGAGCGACATTGATTCTCCGAAATTCCTCGAGCAGACGTCTCGGTGTCGGCATGTTTTTTCCTCCTTTCATCATATTTTATCTAATTATACACGGCCCCAATTTCTGTTGGACATTACTGTTTGAGTTGCGCCTGAATGGAGGAAGAAGTATAATCAATTACACACGCAAAGTTACATAGTATATTGGCCACCGGCACTGGATTTATTCAGTATGTAACTAAAGAAGTAGTATAATTCTTGGGGGTAGGTATTGTAACTTGATAGAAGATAAAGATATGTCAGCATTGAGAGTTTGTGCTAAGTGCGTTTTACCAGAAACGTTTCCCAGAGTCCATTTTAGTAAAGAAGGGGTATGCAATTTCTGCCTTAATTATAAAGGTATACAAAGTAACCGGATAATCAAGGCAAAATACAGGGAAATGTTTAATGTGTTGGTCAAGAAATTCAGAGGAAGTGGCACATATGATGCACTTATGTGTTTTAGCGGAGGCAAAGACAGCACGCAAACCTTGGCCGTCTTAAAGAGAGAATACGATCTAAATGTTCTTGCTGTGTCCGTGGATAACGGATTTTTGCCAAATCAGACTTTCAAGAATATTCGAATTATTGTAGAGGAACTGGGAGTAGATCATATCTTCTTAAAGCCCCGCTTTGCTACACTAAAAAAGATCTTTCGACATTGTGCTGAAAGTGAAATTTTCTCACCCAAAACTCTAGAAAGGGCAAGTACTATTTGCACTTCTTGCATGGGGATAATAAAATACGGTACGTTACGTATTGCTCTTGAAAAGAACATTCCATTTGTCGTCTACGGCTGGTCACCAGGCCAAGCATCTGTCACTTCATCCGTCATTAAGAACAATCCCCAGATGATAAAAACAATGCAGAGGGCACTCTATAATCCCTTATATCAGATAGCTGGTGATGAAATAATACCCTATTTTCTTGAAGAAAAACATTTTATGCCTTCCTATCGTTTTCCCTATTATATACATCCACTAGCTTTTTTGGATTATAACGAAGAATCAATCTATCAAAATATCTTTCTTCTCGGATGGAGACGACCCGAGGACGTTGATGTAAATTCAACTAATTGTCTTCTCAATTCTTTTGCCAATTTTGTACATAAGCAAAACTTCGGTTTTCATCCCTATGCGTTTGAAATGGCAAATTTGGTTCGGGAAGGATACATTGATCGTACCAAAGCTTTAGAAAGACTTAATCAACAAGAGAACCCTCGCATCATCGAGATTGTTAAAAACAAACTAGGAGGAATAGAAGACTTTTCTCATGACTGATATGGAACATTAATTCATACGTCACTTATCAAACGAGGGTAAAAGTGTTAAGGAAAATATGATAGTAAGGAAAATTACAGTAAAAGAACTCGTTGACTCGATACAGGAACGAAATCAAGTGTTGGGTAGTATGAATAGGTACGTAGAAGGTCCGTCCCCGATTGACCAAGCTAATGACAACTCACTTAGTTTCTGCAAGAAAAAAGATGATCAAGCGGTAGAGATGATTAGAAATAGCAGAGCAAAGGTTATAATCTGTTCTGATAATCTCAACCTTACTGAGTCTGATTACCAAGGAAAAACACTTATCCAGGTTTTAAATCCTAGACTTACCTTCAGCCGGATAATGCAAAAATTTTTTAAGGCTATTCCTGAACATGGTATTCATCCTACGGCGGTCGTTAGCGAAAAGGCTAGAATAGGACACGATGTTTATATAGGCCCATATTCGTATATTGCGGATTGTGAAATTGGTGATGGCACTATAATCGATGGGCATGTTTATATATATGATAGAACAAGAATTGGGGGAGGTGTCATAATACACGCTGGGGTCGTAATCGGTGCTGAAGCTGTTGGCTTTGAGAGAAATGAAATGGGAGAGTGGGTAAAGTTCCCTCAAATTTCAGGAGTTATAATCGAGGATAACGTAGAAGTAGGTGCAAATTCAGTAATTTGCCGTGGTTCTTTGAGTGATACGTTAATTGGCGAAGGTACAAAATTGGATAACTTAGTTAGGATTGGTCACGGAGTGAGGATTGGCAAACATTGTATTATTATTACTGGAGCTTTCATATGTGGTTCAGTTAAGATAGGTGACCATACCTGGATAGGACCACTCACTTGTATTAGAGAGAATATCTGCGTTGGCAATCAAGTACTAGTGGGCATGGGTTCAATAGTTCAAAAGGACATTGGCGATAATTTAGTTGTTTCAGGATCCCCTGCAAGACCAATTCGTAAGAACTCTACTTTTTTGTAGTGATCGTTCGAGTCTTTCAAAGGGAAATTGGGCATCAAGCTACTCAACCGGGAGATCTTTAACACCTTGTTTGAAGTTAAGATATTGGTCGCTGATCAGACAAAGGTTTTTTCCTATTAAATAATCAGGTTGTTCACAGCCGAATAACATGGTTTTTAAGCTTCGAAAGGTTAAAAGTACTGACTTGAGTGTAAATTAATGAGAGGGGCAGTCTTAATGCGAGACCACCCCTTCATTATAGCCATTATAAAGGTCTGGGCTATGTTGGATCCTATGAACGGCTAATTATTTAGCATGTTATTACCACTGCCGGAATAACAAGAGTTCCTCAAATATGAGTTGGTGATTTTCATGACCCTTTCTTACGTCATTAATAACATAATCAAAACTACCGCTTTGTCCCGTGGCCTCACATATCATCATCTTGAATACTTTTTGATTTATTAAAACTTTAGCCACTTCACCTATTGTCGTAGCCTAAAAAATATCCTTTTGCTTTTATAACCTCTCTTTTACTTGTTGTCTGGATGGGCTTGGTGGTTACCATGAGTTAAGTAACCCTCCACGAACAAGACTAGGTTATCCAATGGGTCTGTAATTCTAATCCGTGCCCAGTCATCCACACCCGGTTCTCCATCATCTGTGAACCAGAAGTAGATTTCGTATCCATCAGTTCCATTAACTCTACCCTCACCCCAGCCTTCAATCCAGTCACAAGGGGCAATTGGATGTTCAGGATCTAACTCTGTGTCATAGCAATAGACCAATGTAAGTTCAGTCAGGTGGAAATGATTCCCGCGCCAATTCACCTGAAGGTTGTTTGGTTTGTGCAGCGGCTCACAATGAAGTTCAAAACCGTGGGTCACTCTCACACCGGAAGGATAATCTGCACCGGTGCCAATGGTGCCTCCACCGGTCCAACGACATGGTTCGCAGGCTAGGGCGGGAAGAGTGGTTAACAGAAGCGAGCTGACTGCCAGAAGTAATGCTACAGTTACTAAAAGAATCCTTTTCATATTTTGTGTTTTATACCTCCTTTCTGTCTCTTTTATTAAAAAATAAAACCGATACTAAGATAAAAAATTGTTCCTCAAATTGATAATATTAATCTACTTCAGATAAAAATTTTCGGTACACCTGCTTCCATTGGCGGTGGGGCATGGCATAGAATCCACTTACCATTCCATCGTCGGGAACATCGTTAACGACAACTGCATTTATTAGCACCTTGGCTCGATTACCGAGTGTTACTCCATTTGAAATTACAGCACTCGCTCCAATCCATACATCCTCACCGATATTATTGCTGCCGCATATCATAACATGGCAAGTAATAATAGTTCTGGCACCTATGTTGGTATTATGCCCTATAACAATCATGCAGGCTATCTTTACATCATCGCCGATTGTAGTAGGATAACCTTCAAAAGTGGAGCGTTGTATTACCGAATTAGCACCGACTTCCACTCTACTCCCTATCTCGACAGCTCCAACGTGAATCATCTTTCTGACTTCTTTAAGTTCGTAATTTTGCACGAATCGAAATCCATCTACTCCTATACGGGTCCCGGTGCGGATAACGGTATCGTCACCAATAATACAGTTATAACACGTGGATAAGGGATGGATGCTTGACCTCTTTCCAATCACAACGTTGTCCGCAATATAACTCCCGGACATTATTTTTGTTCCATACCCTATTACCGAGTTTTCTCCAACGTATACGTTTTCACCAATATAGACCTTATCGCCTAGCTTCGCACTCCTTGCGACCCGAGCGGAAGGTGAAATCATGGATTGTTGAACCAGAGCATTCCCGCCGTAAAAGGAATCCTGCAAATCCATCATGGTTTTGTCGGTATCTTGAACAACTATATAAGTATTGTCAGGATATTCATCTATTAAAAAAGACAATTCTTGAGGGATGAGAATTACTGCATTTCTGAGGTTTGATACTTTTTTACCAAATTCTTTATCACGAGCGAATGTAATTCTATTCTCTATATAACGCTCAATGGCACAAGTACCAGATAATATGATATCTCGGTTATGATTGCTAATGATTTTCCCGTTTATTTTGTCTGCCAACTCATATAATGTAATTTCCATTACCAACTCTTTCCAGATCAGACTTATGCCTTACTTTTTCTTTTTACCAAGTACCAGGCCCCCAAGGCTATCAGGATGAGGATACCGCACGACCCCGCTATTAGCCACCAGTTAACCCAGAGTTCACTTAGGAAGTCTCCTGTCAGATCGCCGATGACGACGGTGTATTTTCCGGGCTCGTTACTCGTGATGGTGAATGATACCGTCTTAGTTTGCCCGGGACCTAGGGTGACCTCTTTTCTTTCTCGCTTCGTTCCGTTGACCATCAGGATGGCTACGTAGCTGCCGGATTGGCCCCCGGTATTTGTGACACCCATTGTGATGAGCGCCTCTTCCCCCGTCCTGACGATGTATCTTATGTGTTCATAATACGTGGTCACTGAGAGCGTGATAGACAGATTGCTCAGTTTGAACAGGGCTGGCTCTGGAATCGGCGATAGCGCCGGTTTTTCGGGTTCCGGTTCAGGTTTTGGCGCGGGTGGAGCAACCGGCTTGGCAGGGGGAGGTTCTGGAGCCACCTTTGCCAGAACGGCGAATATGGTGAAGTGGTATACCGGGGCGGTTAGTTTGCCGAGTTCGGCCACGTTGGTGGCCTCAGCCTCGAGGTATATCCAGCCTTCATTGTCGGCATAATACGCCGCGCCAATGGACTGGACCCGGTCGGGCAAGTCGTTAACGTTGTAACCTAAGGTGAGTTTTACCGGTTTGTCAAAGAATGTCCCGGTAGGCTTGAACTCCAAGGCTTTACCCACTAACACTGTGTTTTCCGGTAGTTCCATTGCCTCCGCTTCTCTGATCACTAACAGGGTTACCACGCCGCCGGTGTTATCGGTTACTCCGGTATACTCCTCTATTTCGAGCAGGTGAATACCGTCCGGACTGGGTGCCTGCATACTTCTTATTGGTCGTCCGTCGCTGGTGGCTACCTCCTGAGTGATTTTTCCTAGAAAATCTACCGTAAAGTACCTCATTACCATCTGGGGTCTGTAAAATCCTTCCGGAGGTGACGGCTGAGGTGAGACTGCTCCGGTACCGCTTAGCAGCACGTTAACGGTGGCTTCGTCGGCATCATTGGAGGGAATGGTCAGGTTAGCCGACTGTACCCCAGGGGTGGCTGGGGCAAAGGCGAGAGTAATGTTGGCTGAGTCACCTGGCAGGAGGGACTGACCGGAGATGTTGCCGCTGGTGATAGTGAACCCGGTATCGTTGATGGATAGGTTATAGATGAGCAAAGTATCGTCGCCCTCATTGGTCACGGTGATGTTTTCGGAGGCGCTCGCTGTCCCCACCTGTACCTGCCCGAAGTTGATGCTGGAGGGAGAGACGGAGATATCCGGCCCGGTGGGCGGCGGTGGTGGCCCCTCGGTGCCGGTACCGCTTAGCAGCACGTTAACGGTGGCTTCGTCGGCATCATTGGAGGGAATGGTCAGGTTAGCCGACTGTACCCCAGGGGTGGCTGGGGCAAAGGC
>JGI2171J19970_10000085_pt1 | contig 37876 bp, 30 predicted proteins | sample DeeMarSWOR324_28_FD_19970 | JGI IMG/M metagenome (IMG submission 19970) | reverse complement strand
AATTATGACAGCCAATACGCATCATAAGTTTAGCGATTTTTGTGCTCAGGTCAAGAAAAGGAACATGCTTATTCCAAGTCATTTTACCGCAGTTTCCACCCCCCAGTGAGACAATGGATGCAATTATCCATGATTTCTGGCCCCCCACCGAATGGGATTTTCGTTGCGAAGTCTTTAAAACAGGAAAGTCTCATGCGCAGCCGCCACGCGAACCATACTTGGTGTGCATCCCGCAATGCCAGACTTTGAGCTAACACGTAACGATAGGGTCAGTGTCGATCGAGAAACGCCTCTAAATACAAACAGGCAGTGATCAGCAACTGCCCTATATTATAATCAAGAGCGAACTAATAGACTATCTGAGTATCATTAACTTGTGTGTTGCGCGTCTGCCCCAATCGAAGATGATCATAAGACGCAGACCGACAACTGCCAAGAGCCTCAATGCTTTCACTTGTGTCTTCCTCAGAATTGCAGCAGACGTTGAACAGTAAGGCCCAGCCGAATGTCGTTTGACGCAGCGCCCAGCATCAAGCGTCTTGCACCAATATGAGTGTTGTTACCGATTAGTATCATGAAGTGGTGTCCATAGGTATCAACTCTGACACCGCCCGCAAAACTATTCTCGGGCCCTGTAATCGGTTCTTCGGATTGCAGGACCGGATAGTACTCGCCAAGCAGAGCCACATGTTCGATTGGACCGAATTCCCAGTCAAAGCCCAAATCAATACCAAAACCCAATCCGAATTTTTCATTATAGCCATCATAACCTGAATTGACAGTTGCGGTGACCGCGTCGAAAATCGGTTCGCTCTGCAAGCCCAGTCCGTAAAAGAAATTCTGTTGACGTTCTTGTCCGACCTTGAAGCTGAAATATTCAAGATTGATCTGCGTCCTCACGTAGATTTGTGGAAAATGGTACGCATAGCTAGCAGCGACTCGATACTCCTTCTCAAATCGTGTATACGCAGCGTAGAGCTCCAGCCTATCGAGTATTGCGTACCTTATACCCAGGTTCACGTTCGCTCCAACATCCAAGCCGAAAAAATTCTCAAGCGGATCTTCGGTCAAGTCTCCGTAAAATCTATGCTGTATTTCAAAAACCATGGAACTTCTCTCGAGATCTGAAGGCACCTTGAGATTCAAAGCACTCGGTTCAAACGCCAAAAGCAGCTGGGTACATGTCACTAATAGCAAGGTCAGTAATATCTTCTTCATTACAATCCCCCTAGAAAGAACGACTATTCATCACCCTCTTGGGCAGTAATTTCCAGCTCGCCTTTCTTCTTACCAGAGATATTACAGTATGCGGTGACACTTATCTTATCGCCTTCTTTCGCGTCGATTATCTTATAGAGCACCTGTTGTATCTCTTCATCTGTTTGGCTCTTGAATTTTTGCTCAACAATCTTCTTCCCGTTCAGTTCAACTACTACTTTGTAAATATAATGTTTAGACGCGTTGTTGACGCTATGTGCTATTTCAACGCTCAGCACACCCGTTTCAGAATCATATTCCAGATCCAAACCCTTTGGTGAATGCGCGAAAAGTGGCACTGCCACAACCAACAACGCAAGTATAAACGGCTTCATATTTTGCCTCCTCTTAGAAGTAATTAAGGTAAATGACTAGGGCAGCGTGTGTGGATGCACCAATTATTGCGATCAGTGCGAGCAATCGGTGAATCTTGAACGTAACCTTTATGACCCGCGTTCCAGTAAGCACGGCGAGTAGCATAAACGTGTAGCTGAAGATACCCAATGGTATTATAAAGCTCGATAATTCCATACATAACCTCCCCTTGTGAGTAATGAATCTTGTAGTCAGACCCGTATCAGAAACCTGACTACGATGCGATTATAACGGCAAGACATTCGTTGTCAAGCTCTATTCGTTCTGAAGACCACTGTCGGGCAGCAGATAAACTTAGACTCGGCAAAAGAATAATGTAGACTATTGGTCGAATTGTGTTATGTACAAAGAAGGATATGTGAAGATAGGCTAAGGTTTGCTTTGTCTACTATGCTCAGTTGATGTAGGGCAGAGCTTCAGCTCTGCGGAGAGATATCGCAAACCTAAAGGTTTGCCCTACGTTACTGAGACATAGAGACAAAGAAACACGGAGATACGGCATAAAATCGTTTGATAAATCAAACAACTACAAAACATCCCGCGTAGTTGCGTGCCGTCGTTTCTGTACAACCAAGACATGTAGGGTAAGGCTTGAAGTCCTGCAAAAAAGAGAATCTGCAAACCCGAAGGTTCACCCTATATTTCCAAGTTCTGAAGAACACTTGACAACGTCAACTCTGCAATTAGAATTTATACGGAGGTGAGGGAAATATGAAATATATTGTTGGATTAATTGTATCGGTCAATCTTCTGACATCTACAATCACGTATACGCCCCAGAGAGCACTGCGTGGTAGGGACTACCTGGACAACGGTCAAACCTGCAATCTACCGCACCGGGTGCTTCCGAAGACTACGCGACAAGCTATACTCGTTGATTCTTCGGGCAACGCATATACTGCCTGGACCAACACACAATGTTGCCTGGCTCTTGAACCAAACATTGGTGGCCTGCAATTTGTCTGCCGCCATTATTCCCCAACCGGACATCTCAATGTACACCAGTCCAATGCATACATGGCATTCTGGGTTCATGACATGCAAGTCTACCAGGCCGAGTATGGTAATGCCCGTTATCCGACGTCAGTTGCCTCAAGCAGCGGTCCCCACATCGGTTTCCCGATTTTGGATCCGCACACAGGCTACTGGGGTCATATGGGTGCTCAGTGGTGTGACGTTGGTTGGTACTCCTCATTCTGGGCTTCACCGGTCGACCTATCTGGTGACATAGGTGCACCCAGGAGTGTTGGTGTGGAGCTGCCTACTGGCGATCTCGTTTTTGTCTGTGATGAAATTAACGGCCTGCTTCCCTACTATACGACGAGTCCTGACCTAATAAGTGTTACACTAAGGACCACCGTATCCAGTGGTAACCTAGCCACGAACAGCCACCTCTGGGGCATCGACTGCAATGGCGGTATTTGCTACGTCTTCTGGTATGACCTTACCGATGTCAGTGTTTGGTATCGAGCAACAACCGATGGCATCTCCTGGACTCCCGCCACTGAGTGGGAGCTGACCTATCCATCACCCTATGCGAGTAATGTCTTTGGCCTTTCTCAAATGGCAGTAACTGATGCAGGTAATCCGGTTCTCGTCTTTGACTTGTCCGATGGCAATGACTTGACCTATCCTTACAGCTCCAAGGTCTATGTGTCGAACGCTTCGGGTGCCTCACCGATCGAGGTGTCGAACAATGGATACGGTGTCTGGTCCTATCCGACGATTTGCACGGGTGGTAGCAATATTGCTGTTATCATGCAGGTCGCCATGGATACTACACTGATCGATTCGTTTGCACGCCACGATATATTCTGTACTAGCTCCGATGATGGCGGTTCAACCTGGAGCGCTCCATACAATCTCACGGCGGGTGTGATCGAGCGTCCGGGCGTGCCTCAGTGTGCTAAGAGAATGAATCCTGCAAGCGGCTATGCTTACTATTTTTACGGTGTCAATCTGGTTGAAGACCACGATCCGTATTTCCACATCGTTTATGATCCTGAAGGCTCGGATCCACATGCCTGGTACGTTGGTGGACTTGCGTGGAGTGGTGTCGAGAACGCAGTAACGATTCCATCCAGGTTAAACCTCAACGTCAGGCCAAATCCATCATCTGGTTTTTCGAACGTTTATTATTCTTTAACCAAGACCGGTAACATTTCGCTCGGGATCTTTGACCGGCTCGGTCGCAACATACGTACAGTAGAACCCGCACGCAAGACTGCTGGCACTCATTCCCTCGATCTTGATACAAGTGAACTTGTCGTGGGGACTTATTTCCTAGTACTCGATACTGAGGATGGAACCATTTCTCGTTCGTTCGTCGTAGTGCGGTAAAGTCGGTCGAAAAAGACTCTCTCATTCACGACGAGAACTTCTCTCCAGGAAGGGTATTGCCACATCCGGTGCAATCAAGCGGATACGGCGCAGTACCTTCTTTACGGCTGGTGACAGAGCACCTTTTGAATTCCCTGGTAGATTCTTCGATAATTCCTCAACAAAGTGACGGGCAGTGTCTTCAAATCTGAATATAATTTCTAAACGCTTCTTTTCAGAAAAATCATCGTACATTTTTGCAAAGGGTCTACTACGAAACAAAGAGAAGGCGCTACAATACTCCTGCTCTGCCCTATACCAATCCCCGATACGCTCCAGAGCTTTTGCTTGCGCAATGCAGTTTTCAAAATCATCATAATCTGTAACAAACTGGCAAGTGCAAATTAGTCTGTTTGCTTGCATTCTAAAGTAATGCGCCGGCAATTGGAGGGCCCTCCTAACGCGTACGAGGATATGAGAGAGATTTCTTGATGGCATCGTGCTCTTCGGCCAGAATGCATTGTATATTTCATCAAGTTGCATACTCTTCATCCTGGACAAAGCTAAGTAGATCAAAAATGCGTGATCTTTCGTTGGTATTGAAAATTGTATGCGTTTCTGCCGATAGAGGTGTAGCGGTCCCAGAAAACTGATTCTATAAACCGGGACGTCCTTATTGAATACTGGCAGACGCACAAACGCCTTAGATAAACCTGGTGATTTCCTTTTTGCGACAATCGACGTTACTATCTCAGGATAAAACAAGGAAAAGCGATTGAATAACCCGAGAATTCTGTGGCGCGCGGCATAACCATACGAGTAACGGTAATCCTTTAGCGCCAACGTTCTTGACGCTTTGGCAAGGAGAAATGTCAGCCGGCATACTGAATGTGCCAATACTCTCCCTGATGCTTTCACGGAATCTAAGCGAACATTTCGTGACAGACACAGCATCTTTCTAACAAACACGTCTTTTTCCATCTTGGATTTCTTGAATATAGGATTCAATCTGCAAATAGCATGCCGTGCTTTTTCTTGCTCACCCATAGCTGCAGCGCTACTCGCGAAAATAAGCGAAGCTACGTGCAACAGACCTGGGATTTCGTCCTTCCGCGCTTGCTCTAGAGCACGTCGAGCAGATTCCTGTGCATCATAAATTCTTGCCTGGTCAAGCATGCATTGGGCGCGGAGAATAGCTGTCAGACCACGAAACTCCCTGCGTTTCTTGTCTATCTTACGTAAAGTTTCAAGACACGCATGATGATTTCCAGCCGTTGCCAATAAAAGGGCACGGTCAGAATTATATACTTCTCCTTCAACCTCATCAAAGTCACCGTATCTGCCGTCGAGTATTTTCTCGATTATCCGATGCGCTTCGGGGTATCTTCCAATATGTTCGTACAGATTTCCTAGTTCACGCCAGAGACTTGGAACATTCTTCAAATGCTTCAGAACATCCCGACACATCTTGGCACAATTAAGCGCATGCTCGATATCCAATTTTTGTGCATGTGCAATACCTTCTCCGATGAGAACCAAGAATTTCAGATACAAGTCGCCGTGTCTCGGTATCCATCGCTTAAGATGTTGGACCAAAGCGATCTGTTTTTCGGGTTTTGCCCTCCAAGAAAGGGTGATCGCTTCGGTTACGCCAATGCGTACTGCAGAATAGAAGAGTCTGTCTTTCTCTAGACGTTTTCGCAATCTATGAGCTTTCTTGTAATAATCTGAAAACGGTATTGTGCCAAAGGAAGCCAAAAGTTTTTTTGCCTCAACTACTTCTGAGGAAATAGCATCAGTGTACTGAAAGAATTGGTTCGCCAAGTCCAGACCGCGTGCTCTTTTTGGAGACGACACTAATCCGTATCGCTTCCAGATGGACCAGATGCCGTTGGTAGAAATACTAATGTCTTTCCTAGAAAGAAGGATCCTCGCATCTTTGATTGTAAGAGATGGATTTCCCTCCTTGAGTAATGCGATTTCTTTTTCTAGGTCTATATCTAAACGATTCCATGGTCTGAAAAAATCTTCACGATTCAAGCTTTCCTTACCACCCTGCTTGTACCATTGCACCCAACGCCATAGTGTTAAATGCGATATTCTGAATTTCTTCGCTGTCTTTCTGAGTGACTTTTTTGAGTTCAAGTAATACTCAACGGCTTTTATGCGTCTTTTCGTACTTGTATTCATTACGTAGTGAAATTATACCAAGAATGAGAAAATATGTCAATACGGGAAAAGGGTGTTTTAGAAAACGTTGCAGGAAAAGGATTTGCCGCATCTCATAGTCAGTCGGTCGAACACAATCAAAAATATAATGCATTGGAGGAAAAAGCGTGCGGCACAATTGGCCTGGAGATGTGTTTCAACATGAGTATATAAACTTACGACCGGGAGGGGATCATGAGGTACATTGAATGCGTTCTTCTTGCCTTCGGCTCGTTGAATGCCGTGCAAGTGCATCCAGTGCATCATGACAAATACCACATTCTTCCGCATGAAGACCGTTGTGCCGCACTACCACACCATTGCTTACCACAAAGACAAGGAAATGCGGTGCTCGTTGACTCATCAGGTAATGGCTATTCGGCCTGGACCAACATACATACGTGTCTTGCATTCAATCCAACTGTGGGCGGCCTGCAGTTTGTTAACCGCCACTTTAGTCCAACCGGCCACATCAATGTTCATCAGACGGATGCAGCATTCTCATTTTGGGTTCACGATATTGAAGTCTACCAAGCCACCTATGGCAATGGCCGGTATCCGACCTCCGTAGCTACAGATTACGGGGCATATGTTTGCTTTCCAATTCCGGGTTTGGGACATGTCGGGGTAGTCTATTGCGGCCCTTGGTGGGGAGGATTACCTGGAATCCCGGTGATAATTGATTCTCTACCGGCCGGAAAATGTCTGGCAGTTGGATTACCCACAGAAAATATTCTGTTTGTTGCCAATACTGTTGATGGAGTTTTGGCTTACTGCACTACGAATCCAGACCTAAGTTATTTTGCCAGCGGCAACCTTGCCTCGAACAGTCAGCTCTGGGGAATCGACTGCAACGGCGGTAATTGCTATGTCTTTTGGTTTGACTTCACCGATCTCAGTGTTTGGTATCGTACAACAACTGATGGCATTAACTGGACTGACACTGTTCAGTGGGAACTGGAATATCCGACACCCTATCCTGTAAATTACCTGAGTTGGTTTCAAATGGCGGTGACGGATGATGGTGATCCGGTTCTCGTCTTTGATGTGAGCGACGCCGATGACACGACGTATCCTTACAGCTCCAAGGTCTATGTGTCGAATGCTTCTGGTGCAACGCCGGTTGAAGTGTCAGACAACACCTATGGTGTCTGGTCCTACCCAACAATTGCTGCTGGAGGTGGAGAGCTTGTCGTCGTCATGCAGGTTGCCATGGATACTACGTTATTGGATTCATTTGCGCGCCATGACATATTCTGCCGCGCTTCGGCCGATGGTGGTACAACCTGGGGCAGTGCGGTCAATCTAACCGAGGGGTCGACAAACCGCCCTGGTTTGTCTCAATGTGCCAAAAGAGTCGACGCGACGAATAATAATTTCTTCTATTTCTACGGCGTGGACATGGTTGAAAACCACGACCCGTTCTTTCATCTCGTTCATGACCCTGAAGGGTTGGATCCATTTGCTTGGTACGTTGGCTGGCATGCCGTTCCGACGGGTATCACAGACGCCCGAACGAGGACTCCGCAGTCCATTCGATTGGTGGTATATCCGAATCCTTTCAAACACCTGACAGATATCCGATATCAGATATCAGATATCGGAGTCAAGGATATCAGCACATCAGGACTGAAGATCTATGATGTTGCAGGTCGCTTAGTCAAGTCGTTCAATCTTGCATCGTGCATCCCCGGCCTCGCCCTGCGAAGCGGGGCGGGCCTGAATCATGTATCATGGGTAAGGTGGTGTGGCGACGACAATCGCGGTCGTCCAGTCCCGCCTGGTGTATATTTTGTAGAGATTAACAATACGGATGTGACATTGGTTCAGAAAATAATCCGCATTGAGTAATAGAAAGGAGGTGATGTAGAGGAAAAACACAAAAAGGGGCACAGTCTTCATAAAAGGAGGGGAAGATGAAGAAAGTACTAACATTGTGCCTGTTCATGAGTCTCGTCTGGGCAATGCCCAGAGGCCGAGATTACATAGATGACGGAAGCTCGGCAAATCAACCGTATCGGGCTCTTAGCATTAACAGGCAAGCTGTATTGGTGGACTCCTCAGGTAATGCTTACAGTAGCTGGACCAACATTCAGAACTGTCTTGCATTCAATCCGACACTAGGTGGTCTGGAATTTGTCTGCCGCAACTTCAACCCGACCGGGCATCTCAATGCACATCAGGCCGACGCCGGCATGACATTCTGGGTCCACGATATGGAAATCTACCAGGCTGAGTATGGTAACGCCCGTTATCCGACCTCGGTCGCTTCGACCGATGCACACACCGGCTTCCCGATTCTGGATCCGGGTACTGGTACCTGGGGCCATATGGGTGCTCAGTGGTGTGAAGGTGGTTGGTACTCTTCGTTCTGGGCTTCACCGGTTGATCTGTCCGGCGATATTGGTTCACCGAGAAGTGTCGGTGTAGAGTTGCCGACCGGTGATATTGTCTTTGTCTGCGATGAGGTTAACGGTCTGCTACCCTACTACACAATGAGTGCTGACCTTCAGACCACGGTGTCCAGTGGCAACCTTGCCTCGAACAGTCAGCTCTGGGGTATTGATTGCAACGGTGGTGTCTGCTTTGTGTTCTGGTATGATCTTACCGACCTCAGTGTCTGGTATGTGAGCAGCACCGACGGTGTCACCTGGACCACGGCGGCTCAGTGGGCCTTGACCTATCCGTCACCTTATACGAGTAATGTTTTGGGTTGGCCGCAGATGGCAATTACTGATGCGGGTGATCCGGTACTCGTCTTTGACTTATCCGATGGCAATGACTTGACCTATCCGTTTAGCTCCAAGGTATATGTGTCGACTGCTTCTGGTGCCACACCGGTTGAGGTGTCGAATGATGGATACGGTGTCTGGTCATATCCGACTATCGCTGCTGGTGGTGGTGACATTACTGTAGTCATGCAGTGTGCCATGGACACGACATTGATCGACTCGTTTGCCCGCCACGATATATGGACTACTAGTTCGCTAGATGGAGGCTCGACTTGGAGTGCTCCACTGAATCTCACGGATGGTCTTACCGAGCGTCCGGGTTTACCTCAATGTGCCAAGAGAGTCGACGCGACAAATGGTAATTTCTTCTATTTCTACGGTGTGAATCTGGCCGAAGATCATGACCCATACTTCCACTGTAACTATGATCCTGAGGGTTTGGATCCGCATGCTTGGTATGTTGGGCTGCATCCCTACGGGATTGAGGAGAATGTGGTTGAGACGCCATCCAGATTGGCTCTCGATGTCAGACCGAATCCGGTGTCTCGTCATACGAGTATTTCGTATGCCTTGACCACGGCAGGTGACGTTTCGCTCCGGATCTTCGATCTCCTGGGTCGTAACGTGAGTACAGTTGAGACAAGTCATAAGAATGCCGGTGTCTATGCGCTCAATCTGGATACCAGCGAGCTTGCCAACGGTACCTACTTCTTGATACTGGATACAGATACGGGTAAGATCACACGTTCTTTTGTGGTAGTACGTTAAACAAAATACGGCTGCGGCCGGGAGGGATGGGAAGGGAAAAGGGAGGTCTATGCTATCTGTAATATTTGTCGCTGCTCTTATTGCTTCTTTGACTAGCGTAACATCTCATTCGCACAAAAGGGAATACATGGATGACCAGACAAATTGCATTGCTACGCACCGTGTTTTGCCACAAAGACAAGGAAATGCGGTGCTCGTTGATTCAGGAACACCCTACTCCGCATGGACGAATATCCAACATTGTCTTGCTTTTGATCCAATTACATCCGGTCTGCAATTTGTCTGCCGCAACTACGACCCAACCGGGCATATCAATGTGCACCAAACCAATGCGGCATTCTCCCTCTGGGTTCACGATATGCAAATCTACCAGGCCGAGTACGGCAATGCCCGTTATCCGGCTTCCATCGCTTCACCTGATGGCCCCTACATCTGCTTTCCGTTTCTGAATCCTCTTACTGGCACCTGGGGTAGTGTGTGTGCCCAGTACGAGGAAGGTGGTTGGTATTCTAGCTTTTGGGCTTATCCTGTCGATTTAGGAGGCGGTATCGGTTCTCCGAAAAGCATTGGTGCGGAACTACCAACCGGAGATCTTGTGTTTGTCTTGTATAATGTTGATCATACTATCTCCTACTACACGATGAGCGCTGACCTGAATAACACAGTAGCCAGCGGTATTCTCGCTTCGAACTGCCAGATCTGGGGTATCGACTGCAACGGTGGTATTTGCTACGTTTTCTGGTATGACCTCACCGATCTTAGTGTCTGGTATAGGACGACGACCGATGGAATCGATTGGAGTTTTGCAGCACACTGGGCACTTACCTACCCAACTCCTTTCACACATAATGTTTTGTTTATGCCTCAAATGGCAGTGACCGATGAAGGTGACCCTATGCTCATATTCGACTTATATGATTTGGATGATGCATCCTTTCCGTACAATGCCAAAACATACGTGTCTACCGCATCCAGCGACACGTCAATTCAAGTTTCTGATGACTCCTATGCTACGAGTTGGTACCCTACCATCGCCGCTGGAAGCGAAATTGTAATTCTAATGCATGTGTGGACAAACGGTTTGGAAGACTCATTGGCGCGCCATGATCTATTTATTCGCGCCTCAAGTGATAATGGAAATAGTTGGAGTCTGCCGGTCAATCTTACCGAGAACGAACCGAACAGACCGGGCCTGGCTCAGCTGGCGAAAAGATTTGACCCGGTGGGTAGAAATCTGTGCTACTTCTATGGGATAGATTTGGTTGTCGACTGGGATATTCTATGGCAGATTTTTTTCGACATGTATAGGTGACCACCCAGCCCGTGTGCCTGGTATGTAGCCTGGCACCCAATACCTGTAGGTATTGAAGAAAATCAAAGGGATGTCCCATCACATGATATCCAAATAGAGGTTTGTCCGAATCCATTTCGACACCAGACAGATATCCGATATCAGATATCGGATATCGCATACAAGAATATCAGCGAATCAGCGATAAAGATTTATGATGCTACAGGACGTCTGGTTAAGTCGTTTCGCCTTGTCCCGTCTGAAGGACGAGGACTCTCGTCTCAACGAGGCGGAGCGCCCGACGCCTCGCGCTCTGCGCTATGGTGGTGTGGTGACGATGATTCTGGTCATGCAGCTCCAGCCGGTGTTTATTTTGTAAGGTTCGAAAATGGAGAAACACAAGTTGCAAAAAAGATTACGAAATTACAATAGAGATAAATGCAGGAAAACGCATGCATTAGTTATATGCACTCTAGTCTTAGCGAGGATTATGTAGATAACAAGTATTAGTGTGTGGAATATGCTATTCGCCCTTGATGAGCGAAAACGCCTCAGCACGCGTCGCGGCTGAACGCATGACTCCCCTAATCGCCGAGGTAACTGTAAGGGTACCTGGTTTTTTTACGCCAATCATCGAGAGACAGAGATGCTCTGCCTCAATCACGACCAATACACCCATTGGCTTCAAATTCGCCATTAGGAAATCAGCTATTTCGTGGGTCAGTCTTTCCTGTAGTAAAGGACGCTTTGCCATGACATCAATTACCCGCACGAGGCTCGAGAATCCCGTTATCTTGTTTTCCTTAGGAATATAGACTATATGCGCCTTACCAAAGAAGGGCAGAAGATGATGTTCACAAACCGAATAGAACGGGATATCCTTGATGATAATCATCTCGTCTTCGTTCTTCGTCTTGTAGGTCTTGAGTTCCTTTCTTGGATCTTTGTTTACGCCGGAAAAAATCTCTTCATACATATTCGCGACGCGTTTTGGGGTGTCTTTTAGTCCCTCGCGCTTCTTGTTTTCACCAATTGCGTCGAGGATTTCAATTACTGCTTTTTCTATTCTTTTTTTGTCGACCATCTTTAAGGATCTCGTCTACCTCATCACCTGTCAGTATTTCCTTATCCAAGAGTGTTTCGGCTAATGCCTTCAACTGATCCAAATTCCTTTTCACGATCGACTCGGCGCTAGTCTCGGCCTCGTCCACGATTCTCTTCACCTCTTCATCGATTTCTCGCGCCGTGGTCTCTGAATAATCACGGTGCATACCGATCTCTCGCCCCAAGAATATCTCTTCCTGTTTCTCCCCGTATGTCAGGGGGCCCAACCGGTCACTCATCCCCCACTCACATACCATCTTGCGTGCTAACTTGGTCGCTTTTTCGATGTCGTTGCCGGCACCAGTGGAAAGGTCACCCAAGACCAACTTCTCAGCTGCCCTACCGCCGAGCATGAATGCCAACTGGTTCATACAATAGGTTTTGGAATAAGTTCTTCGTTCATCGATGGGTAGTGACTGAGTCAATCCAAGGGCCATACCACGCGGGATGATGGTAACCTTATGTATGGGATCCATGCCAGGAAGTGACTTGGCAACAAGCACATGTCCGCACTCATGATATGCAGTCAGTTTCTTCTCATCTTCCGAAATAAGCAAGCTCTTGCGCTCAACGCCCATGAGGATCTTATCTTTAGCGTCCTCAAATTCGGTCATGCTGATATTCTCTTTATCACGGCGTGCCGCTAATAGTGCAGCCTCATTGACCATATTCGACAAATCAGCCCCGGAGAATCCCGGAGTGCCACGTGCCAAAACATCAAGGTCGACATTCTCTTGGAGCGGTGTTTTTCGCGTGTGCACCTTCAAAATACCCAAACGCCCTCGGATATCAGGCCGGTCAAGAACCACGACACGGTCAAACCTGCCTGGCCTCAAGAGGGCCGGGTCAAGGATGTCCGGGCGATTCGTGGCGGCCATTAGTATGATACCTTCGTTGACCTCGAATCCATCCATCTCCACTAGCAGTTGATTCAATGTCTGCTCGCGCTCATCATGTCCCCCACCGAGTCCAGCACCCCGTAGCCTGCCTACCGCGTCGATTTCATCGACGAAGATAATACAGGGTGAGTTTCTCTTGGCCTGATCAAACAGATCCCTTACGCGTGATGCGCCTACACCCACGAACATCTCCACGAAATCCGAACCACTTATCGAAATGAAAGGCACACCAGCCTCACCGGCAACAGCCCTTGCCATCAGTGTTTTCCCAGTGCCGGGCGGACCAAGTAGCAAAACGCCCTTTGGTATGCGCCCACCCAACCTGGTGAACTTGCGTGGTGCCTTAAGAAACTCAATTACCTCAGTTAGCTCTTCTTTGGCCTCATCAACTCCGGCGACATCCTTAAACGACACATTCAACCTGTTTTCCAGGAGTACCTTAGCGCGGCTGCGGCCAAAACCAAGGGCACGGTTCTGACCCGACTGCATCTGTCTGATGAAGAAAATCCACACGCCGATAAGCAGAAGCCAGGGTAGAATACTGACGATGATTCCACCCCATCCAGATTTCTGCTTAACCGTGACTTCAACGTTGTATTTCACGAGTTCATCAGCGAACTCTGGGTCTTCGAAAGGCATCAGCGTCGTGAACTCAGAAAAAGCGCCCTTATCTTCAAAATCGATGGGTGTCTGCAACTGCCCCTTGATTGACTTTTCCGTTATTGTGACCTCGGTAACATTCTTTTGTCGCAATTCCTGCAAGAATAGCGAATAAGGAATGTCGACACTTTTGCCGCCGCGATTTGAGAATTGAAATACGACGAATAATGGAATCGCGATAATTAGTACCCACATCAGGATTGTCATCAACGTACTACGCTTCGTTGGTGGTTTATTTATCATCTAATACTCCTATATATTTCAGATTCCGGTATCGGTTATCATAATCCAAACCGTAACCGACCACAAACACGCCCGGTATCGTAAAACCTACATAATTCAAAGGCACATCAACCACGCGTCTTGATTCCTTGCTGAGCAACGAACATACAACAAGACTACGTGGTTTACGCGTACGCAAATTTTCAAGGATGTAGCTAACCGTTCGTCCAGAGTCGATAATATCCTCAACTAGTATCACATTGCGGTCTTCGATGTTAAGTGATAAATCATGAGTGATTCTCACGACCCCACTAGATTCTTTCCCATTATAGCTATGAATTGATAGAAAATCGACCTCAAGCGGAATATCAATTTCCCTGAGCAAATCTGCGAGGAACATGAACGCGCCTTTCAAGACACCAATGAGTATGGGTTTCTTGTCCCCGTATTCTTCATTGATCTGCCGTCCAATCTCTTCAACCTTTTTCTGGATATCTGCTTCCTTAATCAATACGTTCATATTCCATCACGAGAAAGTTCTTTGTTTTCTTGCTAACAAAACCGCGGTAGGCGCGTGCAATACCCAATATCCACAATATTCCCTTCTGATCGCATACCAACATCGTGTTTTCGCGCTCGCGCGGGGCAATTCGGTGTTCGCTATAGATTTTTTTCACCTTTTTCTTACCAATCTTTGTTTCAATCAGATCTCCGACCCTTCTGTTTCTCACATAAAGTGGTAGTTCAATATCTTTGAGGTCAAAAACCTCACGATTTTCCCTAAAACTAGTGGAATCCAACATTCTGGCAACATTTATACTAAGCTTATAATCGCCAATAACACATCCACGTTTACTAACGTCCAAAGGAACCCTTAGTTGCGCTCGCGGTTTAATGAAACCTATAGCGATTTCATCCCGTTCACGTTGTGCGTAGAGACCCTTGGGAAGACTGATTCTCTTGCCGCATTCTTTATCTCTTAGACCAATGATTGCGTGGTAATGTTTACTTTCATACCCGTCAAGACTTCCACGGAGATCCTGTAACGCTTTCATCACAAGCCGAGTCACAATTGACAAATTATATCTCATAATCTTGTTTATGTCAAGCAACACACAGTCTTTGGCGGCTCTCGCGACCCTCGCGTACACTTTCTCTGCTTTTTTCCAGAGATATTCGTCATCGTGTCTCAAAATTTCCACTTCTCTTCTTATCGTATCGGGTAATTCAGGATTGATTTTCAGAAGTATCGGCAACACCTTAAGCCTTAACAGGTTGCGCCGATAATCCAATGATAAGTTGGTTTCATCCACTGCGTAAGATAATCGCTTTGTTCGCAAATAATCCAAAATATCTGCCTTTCTGATATTGATCAATGGTCTCACGAACGGAAGACGCACGGCTGGAATCGATCGAAATCCCCGCATGCCGCTTCCTCGAACGATGTTAAGCAGGAATGTTTCAACAAAATCATCGAGATTGTGTCCGAGCACAACTCTATCTGCACCAGTTCTCCTTAGATATCTGCTGAGGGCGCGGTACCGTGCGGTTCTTGCTGTAGCCTCAATACCTTCTTTCCGTTTACGGACTTTGATATTCAGAATTTTATGCTTGATCTTGTAACGCGCGGCGTAATCCTTGGTCAATTCCTCCTCATACCTTAATACCCTTTTTGAACGCAAGCCATGGTTCACGTAAACGAGTTCAAATTCTACTGATCCACCAAACAAATCAACTAACACATCAAGAAGACAAACTGAATCAGGCCCCGCCGAAAAAGCGATGATTATCTTGGCAATCTTGTCGAACATATGATATTGCTCAATCGTTGCTCTGACTCTATCCACAAGGAATTGGCTCATCGTTACACCCACAGTTTATTATACATATATCACGTGAATTGACAACAGTTGTAGGAAATTCAGACTTTTTGACGGATGTCTACGTCAAGTTGTTTCTCAATACGTCTCAGAAGATCCGTCAAATCAGCGATTGTATACAAGTGGTCAGGCAACTCGCTAAGCATGTTTTCGAGAGCCTGTTTCGACAAATCAATTCCCTTTCTTATCACGCCTATTGTTCCATTCTCTTCCAATTTTGTAATATCTTCATCAAGATAATCATCGATGAACCCTGAAACCAACCGACCGGTCTTAGCCGCGATTAATGTATGATACCAAACGAAATCGTCGAAATCCTGTTGTAGATTCTCCGGGATACCGATGTGTTCCAACTCCTTAACCAAGACGTTTGCTTCCTTGAAGTACTGATAGGCGAGTCGGTAGATCACATATTCTTCCGGATCGACCTCGGGCATTTCTTCATCGCTCGCCCCTTCCAGATCGATGCCTTGTTCCTGTGCGATCTTATGAATCATCTTCTCTGTTTTAGTAAATATTTCTTTCAAATCATTCATGAATATCTTGGGGTCATAAGGATCTTCGCCCTTCCTATAGTGATCAAGGAGCCTTTCCTGATCATCCTTGTACACGCGACATGTTTCACGCTTATCGCATCGGTCACAGCGATAATCGCAGTAATTGAACGGAGGGGGTTTAAACGCTTCAGACATAATTCAGTATATGCAAGACTATGATGCAAGTCAATGATAGACTAACGGACTGCGCGGATTCTTGAAGCCCTCGGCACAGATTTATCGTGGCATCCAATTTGGATATTCCTTCCGTAGAAACGCGAGGGCATTCCGGGCCATTTTGTCATCCTTCAACTTCGTCTTGAACAACAAATGGGCACGGTAAATCGCCTTGGGCCTCACCGAGCCACTTTGATAAATACGGATGTACATACCGAAGAGACTCAATGCCTCTTCATAGCGACCATTTTGCTCAAGGAAATTCGCAAGTGTATACAGATTCTTCTCATTAAGTCCCTTTATCCATTCCTTCTCTTTTATTTCTTCGTAGATTGAAAAGATGATCTCACTATTTGCCTTTCTGAGGGCTATTTCAATGGCCTTATTATACATGGTCAGAGCGTCATCATGATTTCCTTGTTCATAATAGAGCCGCGCAAGAACGAGTCGTGCATCCTGATTCTCTCTCTCTTCATGCACAACCTGAAGTAGCATGAGAATCGCGGCATTCGTATCACCCGCATCTAACAACCGATTTGCTTCCTTCATTCTGGGTGACAACTTCAGTTTTTCAAAACTGTCTTCGACCATTGGTGTGATGTATTTCTTCTCGATTCCGAGAAACCTAAATGAAGCACCCATCGCTGCACCAAACATAAAGCCGCCAATATGCGCCCAGTAAGCGGTGCCGCTTTCCATACTCCAACTGGCACCTATGATTTGCTGGATGAACCAAATCGGGAGGGCAATACCAGCATATATTGAAAAAACGCCAACATAGGGTCTTAAGAAGAACCAGATGAAATAGGCGAACCGAACTTTGGTCTTGTAACGACGTATCATAAAAGCTCCCATGATTCCTGCAATGGCTCCTGATGCACCGATCAGCGGTGTGGTACTACTCGGAAAGGCCATGGCATGGAATCCTCCGGCGACGAGACCACCAACCAAGTAGAGACCCAAGAATACTTTCCAACTCCAATCATCTTCTATATTGCAGCCTACCAACCAGAGAAAGAGCATGTTGAACAATAAATGAAAGAAATTCGCGTGGATGAATATCGAAGAGAACAGCTTAAGTAAGTTGAATTCCTTGGGTTTGAACCCGAATTGCTCAAAGACCATCTTTCCATATTTTACTTTGTAATGTTCATAGAGATTCTTCCATTGTCGGTAATCTTCGGTTCCAGGCGGGATTATTTCGCCAGCGAGAATACGCTCGCGCACCTTATCATAATCCACTTCCCGCAGCAAACCGGGGTCAGTTTCCAGGAATTGGTAGGCATAGTGCGATTCGATTTCCAACAGGCGCATATGAAGCTGCTCCAGCTCTCCCATCTGACCGCTCAGCATCAGACCCGTGATGATCCATATGATAGAATTCAAGACAATCAATCCGATCGTCACATATGGGAGTCGCCTCACTCCTTCTTCGCTACCGACGGGAATGATGAAAAACATCAAAGCAAATATAATCGAAGTTTGCGAATTTGTCAACAAAAATCTTCATTTTATATACAAAAAGCCATTTTTTTGCACTGTATCTATAATACGACAAAACTTTGAGCCGTACGCATATGTTCCGCGTGCGTGAGAGTTTGCGCTACATTCTTGCCATTTTTAGGAGCCGTTATGCACTTCTTCATTAAAGTTCGAGCGTAGTCGAGAACTAGTCTGATGAACTTTTCGACGCCTCACGTCTTCATGCGAAAAGTCAAGAAAATCCAATGATAGCGATGAATATTGACTTTTCGAATTATCGGTGTATAATGCATACGTATAGTCATAGTTCATTCTCCTTTCGTGGAACGAACGGGAGTTAGAACGCCTGCCGCTTGTATTACATAACGGTCGGCGTAACAATAAGATGGGGTCGTAGTTCAGCCTGCCCCGTAACTTCCGAAAGCTCTGCTTGCGTGAAGTTGACGAGGGTCCTGTCACGCATAGCGGGACAGGAGTTAGAACGCCTGCCGCTTGTATTACATAACGGTCGGCGTAACAATAAGATGGGGTCGTAGTTCAGCCTGGTTAGAACGCCTGCCTGTCACGCAGGAGGTCGCGAGTTCAACTCTCGTCGACCCCGCTTTCCTAATGGAAAATGATTACAGTGATAAAAACATTAGATTACAGAGATGCCGTAAAATTGGGAATAACAAAGACATGAGAATTACTGTCATACTCTCTTTTATCGTATTAATGCTAACGACCTGTTCACCGGAAAACATTGGCGCTATCGGCACACCGGTACTTGTTTCGCCTATTAATGGTTCGACTATAACCCAAAACCCGCCGACTCTAACATGGCAGGGTGTCGCGACCGCTTTGGCATACGATCTGATGCTCGCGGATGATTCTTCGTTTGACTATTCGGGGATTGTAATTGATATCCAATGCCATACAGGCACAGAATATACACCAACAAATACACTAGGTGCTGGAACGTATTTCTGGAGGGTACGTGCCCTGGAAGGCGGCTGAGGCGGCGCAGTCGGGGATTGGTCTGATCCCTTCAGTTTTGTCGTCCCCTAGCAACCGTGTCATTACGACAATTGTCGTAATGACTTAGGGTAAAGTGTCTGTTCAACCAACACAAACTGCTGACTCCTTTTCAGATCTCTGTACAGACAAATTGGTCATTCGATTATTTTAGAATTGTCGAATAATCGTACAAATGATGTGAGACTCGGCTAACTGATATTGATGTTTTCGAAACGCATGTGTTTTGTCAGTAGAAACTCGCGGGTGATTATCTGGCGAGTAGCCTGAATATTTCCTTCACCAACAAGCTTGAATTTTTCGACGCGTAGATGACAAAGGACTGAAAATCCACATCTGCTTCTTCATTGGCCAAGTCGCTGAGTGATCGTATGATTACGAATGGAATTTCGTTGACCGTGCAGACTTGAGCCACGGCGGCGCCTTCCATTTCTACACAATCGGCATGGAAAGTTTCTTCAATCCACAAACGCTTTGCCTCGCTCGATATGAACTGATCCCCCGTAGCAATTCTTCCCAGAATTATCTTTGGTATATCTTCTTCTCCCCTAATCTCTTCAGGGATTGATTCCAGAACAACAATCTCTGCCGCCTGCAAAGCCAAATCAACGAGCAGGCTATCTGCGAAAAAGCCCAAGGTATCAAAAGGAATGAAGCGATCCGGCAAAATTTGACCTAAATCATGATGCACAAGATTTTTCGAAATGACAATGTCACCGATATTGAGCTGAGGATTTATGCCCCCCGCGACACCGGTGAAAATTATGGCATCTACATCATACTCGGTGATCAATGTTTGGGCGGTCTGTGCTGCTCCAACCTTCCCGACACCACCCTGCACCACGACGCAGGAAACACCGTATAGGCTACCCATCTCATAAACCGTACCCGCAATGGTGTCATCTCTTTCGACTACCATATCTCTGCTGAGCAGTTCCAACTCAACTTCCATGGCGCCCATGACGCCAATCGTTTTTGGCGGCGTGAGCGACATCAAAACAAGAGCAAGGATTGTTAGCATTTCATACCTCCGAAAATACTGTCTTACTACGCCATCATCACTTGTCTACGGTTTGCGAAATCTCGCTTCCTTAAAGATCGAGTAATCGCGCAGTGCGAGCACGCGGACCAGCAACTTATCAACGGTCAGCTCAAGACATGCAAAGGTCGGCGGGAAACCTCTTTTGTCTTCGTTCTTCAAATGTCCCGGGTTGATAAAGATGATACCGGCTTCCTGCTTCACTTCAGGAATATGAGTGTGGCCATATAATACCACATGGACTCTCTGTTCACGAATCAGATCTTCGGGTCTAGGATCATCAGGCAGATCATTGGGGTGAGAAGACATGGTGTGACTCAACAAAAATCGCCAACCGCCGACATTTTCTATCCGCCGGTTTGGAATCTTTGTATCCTGGTATACATCGCTAAACACACCAGGAACCCGTGTGACATCACGCTCACCAACATCATCGATATCAGAATAGTCATCACCCAGGTGAATGAATGTCTCAGCGCCTTGTCCCTTGAGAAAATCAATTGCCTTGGACAGATTGACTATATGCTTATGTGTATCACTTATTACACCCAATTTCATCATACGACCTCCGAATCAAGAAATCTATGCAGAACCAAAAACAGAATACATTACACAATCAATTCAATACTATCGAGATTAACAACACCAAGGTGAAGATGATTATTGTCGGCGTAAGAAGCAGTTTCAGAAAATCCCTCATCGAAACGTTGAAGTATTCTAGTGAAACGCCAACGCACGGATGTACCGGGGAGATCACATAGCCAAAAAATATGCTCGTGTAAATCAAAGCAAATATGACTGGCGTAATTGGACCGAAGGTCAGATAAACCGGGAATATGATTGACGAAGGCAGTAAGACTCTTCCTGTGGCGATGCCCAAGATGAAACCCGAAACAACACACAGCGTCGCCGGTGACAGCGGAATAGAAGCAATTAAAGTTGCGGCGTTGGATGCTTTGAAAATATTCAAAAAAATGAACATCCCGATAATGATGAAAGTAAAATTCCATGGTTTCATCTTACGAGCAATAACCAAGAGATCCAGCTTAACTTTGCTCATCAGACAGGAAAGAAGAAGAGCCGTGCTCACGCCGATGACCGTAGCCAATTCTTTGATCGGCAGTGTGAAGAACGTCTTAAGTGAGAAATCGAGCACCGGCGCGATCAAGACGATGCAGAACGGTAGGAGTAGCCCTTTGAGCGAGAACGGCTTCTGGTACTCTATATCGCCTTCAATCTTTCTCACCAAATAAACGTAGCCCAACAAAAGGGCGAAGAAAAAGGTTGGCAATAGATACAACATTGCAGAGTAGACATTGACGTCGACAATCTTTGCCGATGCAATGAGGGCCGAGCTCAGCGGGTAGATGAGAACAAAGAGGTGCCGGAACCAGTCGTTTATCGCCACCTTGAGATCACTAGCAACGCCCGCACCACCTTTCTCAAGAATCGGCGCCGAAAGCAAAGCACCGCCCGGCATCGGCAATAATCCCATGATGGCCGGCGAGAAAGCCATTAGACCCCTTTTCCCAATACGTAAGTTGTTCACCAAATCATCCATCTGGCCACTCTCTTTCATGGTGCCGCCGATCATCGGTATCACACCCATGGCCAAGGCTAACAGCAGAACCGAAACATCCGTCACCGTATACAAAATTCTTTCTAGGATTTGATATGGTAGCAGTGTAAACAGGCCTAAGATGACTGCACCACAAAAAAGTGCCAAGGGCAAGTTACGGCGCGCCACCAGCAGAATTGCGGCCAGAGAAATGATAAAACCCAACCAGGTTAGCATGGCTCTGAGAAAATCGGTAAGATAAACATAATCAGATGACTGAAACGGGGGAGTCGCTACACCAGTTCTGCAATCTGTACTGCATTCAGCGCTGAACCCTTACGAAGGTTATCGGCAACGATCCACATCGCTAAGCCGTTTTGGGCCGTAATGTCTTGTCTAATCCGGCCAACGAAGACCTCGTCTTTGCCCACAGCATTTTCTAACGTCGGGTATTCTTCATCATGGCTCGCGAGTATTACTCCGGACGCATTCTTAAGAATCTTTTTAGCCTCGGCGGCCGAGACTGCTTCGACAAAATCTACACTCAGTGCGATGCTGTTACCGCGCTTCACCGGAACCCAAACACATGTTGCCGACACTCCAATGTCATTTTGGCCGAGAATATCAGGTATCTCCTTCGCCAGGATAGTCTCTTCTTCGGTGCTGCCTTTTTCCATGAAGTCACCTACCTGTGGTATAACATTGTCTCCAATCGTGTAGGGAAAAACGCTATCTTCAGTCTTCTCAACTGCCATATCCAAAGCAAGGAACTCATATTCATATTCCAACTCATCGAGCGCGTCGTTTCCAAAACAGGAAACCGCAGCCAACGCAGTGAAACGCAGATGCTTCAGCGCATGCTTCTTGTGCAGCGGGTAGAGTGCGGTCAGTAATTGTATGGTGATCGGATTTGGATTAGCAATCACCCCCTTGTGTTCCCCCACGCTGTCGCCGTTGACTTCAGGAATGACATGTAGCACATCATGGGCAAAGCTGAAGGCACCCGAACAATCAATGACAAGCGCCCTTTTCTTGAATTTCGGAACCAACGCACGGGCCCGCACCTTATCCAAGCAACAAAAGACCAATTCGACTTTGTCCCGGAATGTGCTGTAGTCAGAAAGCAAATCGATTTGCTTATCCTTGTAGATAATTTTGTCTGTCCTCTTATCATTACCGGCAAGGAAATATACTTCTTCGGTCGGAAAGTTACGCTGCTCCAGTATGCTTACGAGTTCCCGACCAATCAGACCATCGGCACCCAAAACTGCAACGTTTTTCATGCCTCAATTATAGGATAAATCACGATTAAGTCAATATTTGTTACTCTGTTGANGATTAATGGGCTAAACTTACGGGTTAATAGTCCTCACCGGCATGCTAATCGACCGGAACACCGAACCTTCCGGAGCGATCAGGGGAGCTGCTTCGGAAAAATCCTCCATTGATAGTCTTGCGATCAATCGAGCGGCGCGATGTAACGAGTCAACCATCAATGGTTGTGGCGGCTGCTGTACCATGGAGAATATTTCACCCCTCATGAAAGTGCCGTCGGAATCAAGCAACACCATCAGAATCGGGGCATAGCCTCTTTCCTGAGCGACATTGAATCCCCAAGTACAGAAGTTACCCAGGCTGTACGCGATGAGCCTGTCTTTATAGATTTCCATTGCACGAGGAACATGAGGACCATGCCCCCATACAAAATCAGCACCGCTGTCAACTACCGCTCTAGAAAATTCTACCACGTTACCGCGTGGTTGGTCTAGAAAATACTCGAATGTATCATACGTATGGAGATATTTCAGACCTTCGCCTCCACCATGAAAAGAGACAATCACGATGTCATGCTGTCTGGCCAGTCCGGCAACCTTGCTTTGTGCAGCTACGATATCGAAGATTAAATCGGTCCCCGGTGATGTCGCAAAACATGCAATAGCAATGTTCTTTCCCCTGATCTCAAACTTACCAATCTTGCCTGCTGGACCGCCGAAGGCAATACCGTAATCGGTCAACGTTTTCTCCGTAGACTCGACGCCGTGTGCACCAAAATCGTTCAGGTGATTGTTGGCGAGATTCAGAAAATCAAACCCAGCATCGACCAGGTGTTGTGCAAAAGGAGGGGGCATCCGAAATGCATAGACCCTACCCTTGTTTGTCTTTTTTGCACAAACGCCGCCGTCGAGTAGCACTCCTTCAAGATTGCCCACAGTTAAATCGGCGGATCGCAGATATTCGGTGACTTTCCTGTACAGATCATCACCCTGATTTGGTGGTAGCATGGTTCTTGGATAATCTGAACCCATCATGATGTCGCCTACCGCGACCACGGAGATCGGATCAGCACCGGCACTGGGGAATAGCACAAACAGTAATGTAGTGACGAAGAGTGGACGGAGGTTAGTCAATAATTACGCTTGAGGTATTGATGTATTTGTAGGGATCGATCTTCATACCTGAAACACGAACTTCATAATGGAGGTGCGGTGATATCGACCGGCCTGTCGAGCCAACCAGTGCAATTGCTTGCCCCCGATTCACAAGCTCACGGGGTTTAACAATGATTGTCTGGCAGTGCGCGTAGGCGGTTCTGAAACCAAATCCGTGATCAACGACAACAGTCCAACCGTAGCCGCCGACCCACCCGACAAAGCTAACCACACCATCAGCCGTTGCCAGGATTTTCGTACCCCTGGGCGCACCAATATCAATGCCCCAATGCATGCGCACCTTTCTATCAATCGGATCCACACGATAACCATACCCCGAACAAATCCTACGACCTGGAACCGGATGAATCGATGGAACATGAGACCAGAGATAGCGGTTATCGTCGATCTGCCCCTCGATTTCACGCAGACTCGTTTTGCGTAAATAGTATTTACCTTTCAAGACATCAATCGATTCATAAATCTCGTCAATTATACGTTCGGTATTCTTGCTCACAATATACGGGGAGCGCTCTACCTGTTTTCCACCGATACCCATGGACCAAATATCGGGGTGGATATGCGCCATCTGCCAATAGGTCCGTTCCCGGTTGTCTTGAGCTACATGTTGGTCAAACAAACCCTGCGCTCGTTTCAAAGAGCTATTCAGAGATTCCAACCGCGCGGTGAGATCTTGATTATCACGCTCTACTCGGCTCAGATACAACTTGATGAATGTTGGATGTGTGCCGTTTACAAAAAGAAGTATTGTCGATATTGTAGCCGCGATGAGTATGCCGGTGATGATGAAAATCGCAAACACGGGTAACTTCAAATGTTTGAGTAAATTACGCTTTTTCGATATGAAGATGATCTCAACCCGGTTTGCCATTCTGTGATTATATGCAGATATCCCAAATTGTCAAGAACTTAGTGTATAAAGGTAATCAAATCTTCGATTTACCATGATTTGCAATGTTTTTTCCCGCGCAAAGTGCAGGCGTGGCTGGTTGACAAAACATCCCGTGACGTTATAATAGAGCCGTGCAGGAACTGGTTCACGTTGCAATAATTATGGATGGCAACGGCCGATGGGCCCGAAAGCGCGGACTGCCTAGGGTCGTTGGTCACCGTCAAGGCGTCGAATCGGTAAGAGCGATTGTCAAAACTTCAACCAATATTGGTGTAAAATACCTTACTTTGTACACCTTTTCAACAGAAAACTGGCAGCGCCCAAAGGACGAAGTGAACACCTTGATGAATATGCTTGAGGAAATGTTGGTCAAGGAAACCCCCGAACTACACGAGAAGGATGTTCGAATCAATGCGATCGGACGCCTAGACGGTCTATACGAAAACGCACAAAACGCCCTGCAGAAATCGCTTGACCTGACCAGGAACAACCACGGTCTGGTACTAACACTCTGTCTGAATTATGGAAGCCGTGGTGAAATAGTCGATGCACTAAAGAAAATAATAGAAGAAGATAGAATACAACACTTAGACCTCAAAGACTTCAACGAAGGGAAGTTTGCGAAATACTTATATGACCCATCCCTGCCCGATCCCGACTTGCTCATCCGTACGGGCGCCACAAAACGTGAACGAATCTCGAATTTCTTGCTATGGCAAATCGCATACACTGAAGTGTATTTTACGGAAGCGCTTTGGCCTGATTTCCGCGAAAAAGAGTATATGAAGGCGGTTGAGTCATTCAAGAACAGGGAGCGTCTCTTTGGCCGCGTCTAAAGAATTCAAGAAAAGACTGATAACCGGTACGGCCCTCGTTGTTTTGATAATTTTCTTTATTTGGCTAGACCGTATCTTCCTGCCCATTCTGATGCTTACCTTCGCGACATTCGCCAATAACGAATACTTCAGATTTTGGCATCGCAAGGATATCTATCCGCATACGCTTGCCGTGCTCTTTCCAATCTACGCACTTACGTTACTCACGTACTTCGAAACCCCGCTCCTCTTACCTAGCTTCATCCTCTTGCTTTTCGTTTGTGTGCTAGGAATTATGCGCTTTCCTGGAGCGCGCCGGACTCAGAATTTTCTTGCCGAAGTCAGCGCCGGTTTTTTTGGCATAATCTACTTATCGATTTTGCCGATCACACTCATTCTCTTGAGAAAAATCAGTTTTGCCATATGTCTCATGCCTCTCGTACTGACGTGGCTTTACGACACTTTCGCTTATTTTGCCGGAAGCCTCGTCGGAAAACACAAGCTCGCGCCCAAGCTCAGCCCCAGCAAAACGTGGGAAGGAACCATACTCGCCCTTCCCCTGACCTTTCCCTTTACCTGGGTCTTGAGCGAATGGTGGTATCCAGATTTTGGTGTCCTTGATTGTGTCATAGTGACGCTTGGCATCGGAATTCTCGGCACGATGGGTGATCTTCTCGAGTCCGGTATGAAGCGCGAGGTTGGTTTGAAGGACGCATCAAAAGTCTTCCCAGGTCATGGCGGGTTCCTTGACCGCATTGATTCACTCATTTTCAATGTTCCCTTCTTCTATTTCTATATGACATTGGCTGTATGACCGAAAAGACACCGCTTGCTGACCGCATGCGCCCCGAGGAGTTCGAAGAGATTCTCGGCCAGGAACACCTGCTGGGCAGCGGTCGACCAATACAACGGCAGGTCGAGGAAGGGAGGCTGTTCTCGATGGTTCTGTTCGGACCGCCCGGCAGTGGCAAAACGACGATTGCTCGACTCCTGGCGAGACGATTTGCGGCTGATTTTGTATCGTTTAGCGCTGCCACGAGCGGCATTGTCGAAATCAAGAAGTTCATGGAACAAGCTGCCAAGCGCAAGCAGCTATACCGCCGGGAGACAATAATATTCATCGATGAAATTCACCGCTTTAACCGCGCGCAACAGGATGCTTTCTTACCATACTTGGAAAAGGGAACGATAACCCTGATCGGAGCAACTACAGAAAATCCATCCTTTGAACTGAACTCGAGCCTGCTCTCCCGCGTAAAAGTCTATATGCTCTACCCATTATCCTTAGAAGATATCAAATCGATACTACAGAATGCATTGGTGTCGAACAAAGGACTGACGGGTAAGTTCCATTTGGATAAAGAAACATTAGATTTTATCGCCAATATCTCAGATGGCGATGCACGCGTCGCCTTGAATGCACTGGAACTCTCAAGCCTGGCCACAAAGACAGCTGACATTAGTCTGAAAACAGCCGAGGAGGTCGTCCAGCGTAAGGCATTACGTTATGATAAATCGGGCGAGGAACACTACAATCTCATCTCTGCCCTTCACAAGTCTTTACGTGGGTCAAATGCAGACGCTGCATTGTATTGGCTGGCCAGAATGCTAGAAGCAGGAGAAGATCCTCTATACATCGCTCGGAGACTCGTCCGCTTTGCAGTCGAAGATGTCGGCATAGCAGACGCGCAGGCCTTGGTAATTGCCGTTGCCGCAAAAGATGCGATTGATTTCATTGGTCGTCCAGAAGGCGACCTGGCACTTGCCGAATGCGTGGCGTATCTTGCCCGTGCGCCAAAAAGCAATAAGTTATATGTTGCCTACGAAGGTGCAAAGAGAGACGCCCTAAAGACTCAAGCCGAACCAGTTCCACTACACATTCGGAATGCACCCACCGGTCTGATGAAAAAATTGGGATATGGTAAAGGATACAAATATCCTCACGACTATCCCGATGTCAAGGTCGAACAAGAATATATGCCGAAGCGCCTGCGGGGCAAGAAATATCTCAAAGAATAGTCGACTACTCAATCCATGAACGAAAGCTTTGATTTAATCATTATTGGAGCAGGGCCAGCTGGTTCTGCTGCCGCTTTCACTGCGGCTCAAGAGGGTGTATCGGTTCTAGTACTCGAAGAACATCCAAAAATCGGTGTACCCCTAGCCTGTGCAGAAGGGCTATCACGCAGTACGATTGAGGGATACCTTCAAATCCAGCCGGATTGGGTTGCCCAGCATCTGGCCGGTTCGATCGTTAGAAGCCCTCAGGGAGGCGAATTCACAATAGAATATCCTGATGTTGGTTGGATACTCGACCGCAAGAAATTTGACCCCGCACTGGCTGCGATCGCTGAAACGCACGGCGCCGTCCTCAAGAAATCAGTACGCGCGATCGGCATACAAGACAACGAAGTCATCGTCGAGGAAGATGGCGCGACCAATAAATATTTGTTTAGGTATGTCATCGGCGCCGATGGCATCACCTCTAGGGTCGGACGCTGGATGGGTATTGATACACGATTAAGCACCGGGGAAATCGAGGTTTGTGCCGAGTATATGATAAGCAATATAAGCGTAAACCCCCAATATGCCTATCTTATTTTCGGTAGCAAATATGCTCCAGGTGGTTATGCCTGGGTGTTTCCAAAATCAGAGCATGCGGCCAATGTCGGCCTAGGGTTGTCTCCTTCAAAGACAAAGGAGAACGCCAAGTCGTTTCTCGACCGCTGGATCGAAGAGGAATTCCCTGACGGGCAGATCGAAGAGAGAGTATTTGGCGGCGTTCCGGCGAAGATCCTGAAAAGATTCTCTGGTAACAATTTCTGCTTGGTCGGCGATGCCGGACGTTTTGCCGATCCACTCTCTGGCGCAGGAATTGCCAATGGCATAAAATCAGGAGTCATTGCCGCCAGAAATGCAGTAAGAATACTGAAGGGACAAAAATCTAGGCTGGAAAGCGAAATGAAGGCCGAGATTTTGGATGAGATAAGATGGCACCACCGCGTACGCAGCGTCTATATGAAGCTGAGCGATGATGATTTCAAAGACATTTTCGAGATCGCAGAGAAGATATTCGGCGGGGTGACCATCACCGATATAAATACCCACCAGCTTGTAAAACACATACTCCTCTCTTGCCCACGCCTACTTAAACTTGGGTTCAAATTGCTGTTCTGAATTCTACTCAGGTAGGCAACTGTAGTATGATTTACTTACCCTTCTTCTCTTTATTAGTACTTTCCCTTTTCTTATCTTGTTCTTTATTCGTGGTCTTTTGTGCTGGTTTACTTGGTGTTCTCTCTCTTTGTTTCGTTTCAACCTTCGGTTTTGTTTCGACTCGCTTAACATCTTTTCTATCGAGTAAGTCCTTATGCTTTGATTTCTTTGTCTTGATGTTCTGAAAATCATCCTCACGCCGATCATTCACCCCATTTGAGTTCTTATCCTGAAATTGATCCTGTTGCCGCTCTCGCTTCTCAATGGAGAAGGGCTTCGTTGTTCTTTTCTCCGGAATATCACTCTGCGCCTTAGTTTCCTGTTTCGCCTCAACTCTGATTTGAGACTTGTTGTCTTCTGCAGAACTCGCTTGGCGTGGAACTTGTTTGATTGCAAACACCATGCTTGCCAAACACAAAAGTAGTATGATTCTCTTCATTTTGTACCTCACAAAATTATAAACAAATAACTATTCATGTCAATAACCGCTTAATCGCACAAACACCTTACGATTCTCTCCACCAACAAGGCTTACGCTCCGCTCCAGAGGTCGATACCCAACTTTCTTGATTTCGACAAAATATTCACCGGGTCTCAAGACAATACCGCGCGGCGTCTTTCCGACGTACTCTCTCAACCCTGATTCCGCCTCAGTAATATAGATGCGACACTTGTCAGGTGTAGAAACGATAATCAATTCTGCGGGCTCAAGTTCCTTGATTTCGATTTCGATCATCTCGGTTACGATGTCAGGTCCCTCGTCGTTAAGTGCCGGCAATCGCTCCGGAGAAGCCATTGCGATCATTGTTTCAACACCTTCAGGGCCACTAACTATGTAATCATAGTCGGCGGATTGTGCTGGTATTTGGTAGGTTTGCCCACCCCTTATCCATCCGTCTTCGTTCTCAGGGGGGAAGACTCGGCTGACTCCTCCCCCCTGTTCTATGTCATATAATGCGACATAGCAATCCTGGCTTGCGGAGAAATATATGAAGAGGTTGTCGCCTGGATGGTAGACCCTGTCTTGCCGGTCTACCCACAGCGAGACTTCCAGAGGATTGCTAGCCGCAATTAATGACAAAAGAATAACCAGTGACATGATTACCTCTCAGGACGAGAAGTGTAGTTTCGATCAGGTTCTTTTCTTTGCGGAGCGGAGTACTTCTTCCCGGATTGCGTAGGCTGTCTTGATACAGTCTTGCTTTCTTTTTTCTCTGGTTTGCTAACCTTTGGCTTCTCACGTTCTGGAGCATCGGTTGTTTTACTATCTCGATTTCGAGTTTTTTCAACGCGTGGTTCTGGTGTACTCTTTTGTCTCTCTTCAGTACGCGTCACACGTTCGCTAGAACGCACTTGAGGTTCCTTAGAACGAACAACCGATTCATTGCGTGCCTTGGTTTCGCTCTTGTCTACCTTCTTAATACGAGAAGCAGCGCTTTTTGATACCGGTTCATATTTTATATCCGTGGATCTCTGTTTGGTCACCTTTTGAATACCACCAGCACTCTTAGTGTCCACTGATCGTGCAGAAGTCGTACCCTTTGTCAGTTGATTTATATCAATATTCTTACCGGTTATACCATGCTGCCTGTCTTTTTCAACAATTTCCCGGTTCACCTTCGCAACATGCTGCATGCGCATCTGTTCTAGATTCCCGCTGCGCTGTTCTTTTTCCACTCTGGTATACAAATCCGGATCTTGCTGCCGCACGAGTGTCCTAACCTGTTCCTCTCGGTATGGCACATTTATTTCACGCGGTGGTTTTTCAGGAAGATATATGCCGTGTGTTCTCGATTTGACTCTAAGGGTAGCATACGAATAAGGCAAGCGGTATCGAACGCGCCGCCCGTAGCGTGGTCTGTACCACCAGTATCCATGATCATACCACACCACATAGAAGCCGGAATAGTAGAAATCCCAGGAGAAGTGATGACACCAATGACAGCGCCACCAAAACCAATCCCACCACCATGGATACCACCATGGGAAATAGCCACAGTAGTATCCGTATGGTCTATAAACCCAATAGCCGTCATAATAATAACCATCGTACCAGTATTCATCATAGCCGTAATCACCGTTGTAATCATAGTCATAATAAATGAAATTAACGTCGCCTGCGAATAACGGTATGACGGCAAACATGAGTACCAAAAATAATAGGCGTTTCATTTTAACCTCCTGTGCCCATGACCAACTCCGGATTACCCGGATCAATCTGATAAGCCCAGTCAAACATCACAGAGTACGTACCAATTGCGGTAACGCGGAACTTGGCATAGTGGTTGTCCCACGTATGGATGATGTACGTATGCCCCACAATCGCCTCAACCTTACCGGTCAATGACCAGCCCTCTTGCGGCGCATAGGTTATTTCATCCAAGGACGAGGTGTAGCCAAAATCCTGGATCAAACCGGCCGGATGTCCGATATAAAAGTAGTACGCGTGATCATTCTGGTCATAACCATAATAGAAGTCACAGTGTGGGGCGTCATAAGGAACAACCGAGTAAGCACTGAATTGCCAACCTGCGAAATCGGGATACTCGGTGTAGTCGAAAATCTGTTCCCCGTAGCCTTCGGGCCGCGGCGTATCATAGACAATTTCATGGGAAAGTTCGCTCTCGTTACCTTCGTAGTCAAAAGCAGTAATCGCATAGTAATAAGTTGCGCCATTGACTAAACCGAAATCCAAGAAATAATCCAAATTGGTCTCGCCGATTTCGTAGTAAAGGCCAAAAGCTTCGGCACTCCGGTATATCCGATAGCCGGCAAGATCCGGTTCCGTGTTCTGATACCAGACAAGAAGTACTTCCTCATCACCAGTTATCGAACGCAAACCTCGAGGAATGGCAGGCGGTTCGTTATCAATACAATCATGTGTACAGCCGGCCAGCCCAAGTAAACATCCGATGATGAGTACGTTTGAGAATTTTCTTAGTTTTTTCATCTTTCACCTCTGCCCCCTTATTATGCAATCGGCGTGCCAGGTAAAACTCACTATATTGCGAGCTAAACTAAAAAACCCTGCACAAGAATTGTGATTCATGCACAAAAATTGTGCAGTCTTACATGGCTAGACAAAACCAACCTGTCGTAGATCATGCCAGGAGGGCCATATTTTGTCAACTTTCAGCGTGGGAAATAGCCTATTTGGAGATTTCTTGATGTTTCTTGTTAACTTTTGAATATTTGTGATGGCAGAACCGGGAATTCCATGCTTATAATGCCGTAGGGTTCTTTGCTCGATATTTTCACACGGCAGGGTAGATAGAGCGACGGACTTCCATCTCTGTCTCGAAGGTATCGAGACATCGATATCGAGAGAGAATCCGATTCAGGGGTTTTCCACATCTTCTGAAATCACGGCGAAAATCGCACAAACGTAAGTCAGACAACGTTTTGCACCCCTGTCACGAGGAATCGAGGGGATTCTGCCAATTGCTGGTCCCACGAATTATTGCATCAATTGATGCCTGGAATTCACGAGGATACACGCTTCCTATCATACCAAGAAGAACAACGAAGAAGCGGTAGAATTCTGCCTAGTATTTCGTGCTATCGGTAGATACAAGAGAGTGGTGTATACATCAGCGGATACGCACAACAGGTTGTATTCAACACGGCGTGAGGTTTCGTTTGCAGCATCAGCGATCGTCGGGAAGGGGGATTCGAGGCCTCCATTGAGTTTTTGGTTCCTTATAGAAAACTCAATGGAGAAAAGGGGGTGTCCCCCTTTGCACCCATATGTTTTGGTACAAATCTGGCACAAGAAAAAAGAAGGGAGTGACTGACCAAATCTCTCCCCTTGTGCAACGCTAGTGAATCTTACCTTATCAGCAGTAATTTTTCAGTAGCACTGTAATCCCCAGCCTGTAGTTTCAGGAAGTAGACACCGCTAGGAACCTTTCTGTCCAAATTATCAGCACCATCCCAGGAAATGACTGTAGGCACTAAGCAGTAATCACTAGGCAGTGAAAATTGTTTCACCAAGCGACCAGAGACTTCGTAGATTTTAAGTGATGGTGTTTCACGATTCTTAATAGTTTGGTAACCCAATCTAATACTTACTGTTCTGCAAAATGGGTTTGGATAGACTTCAAGGAATATCGCAACATTGGATTGCTTATTTTCTTCAATACCTACACCTGTATTGTACAGTATCGTTACGTTATTTGAATTGTAGTTCGCACATGCTATATCTAGAGCACCGTCAAGATCAAAATCAGCAGACATGATCCCCCAAGGGCTATTGCCGACTGTATAGGTCGCAAGACTGTCAAATGTTCCATCGCCCATATTCAATAACACAGCCACAGTATTTGTGCCGTAATTACTTGCCGTTAGATCGATATCTCCATCGCCATCAAAATCACCTCCGTGGAGAGCCCTTGTATTGGTTCCAGTAGTATAGCCGATAGGGCTTGCATATGTACCGTCACCGTTATTTAATATCACTGTTATGTTATCACCGCTGTAATTCGCCGTGGCAAAATCAATGTAGTTATTACCATTGAAATCATTACTATATACTGCGGTTGGATTATCACCTACTGTATAATTTTCTAACCCAGGAAAATTCCCGTCACCATCATTCAACAATATCGAAATATCGTCATTACCTGCATTCGTAACACCAAGATCCAAGTCACCATCATTATCAACATCCTTTACTGCTACACCGCGTGCCCATGTTCCGGCAGTATAGGTGTATGGTCCAGCATAACTCCCATCCCCGTTGTTCAGCATCACCCGGACATTATTACCAGAACCCCATCCGTCGGTCATCACAAGATCAATATCACCATCAGTATCAACATCACCACCAGACAAATTTTGCCCGAGCGTAGCTGGTGCATATGTGGCAAATACTGTAAACACACCGTTTCCATTGTTCTTGAGGATGACCAAGTGTGACGTACCAGGTTCGTTATGGGCAGAAGCCAAGTCTATATCGCCGTCGCTGTCAAAATCTGCGCCATATAGAGCTATCGGGTCACCTTGGACCGAGGTATAAGCAGGTGCTGCAAAAGTACCGTCACCATTGTTGAGCAGGACGACAACACTATTTGGATTAGAAGTTACAGCAATGTCGATATCCCAGTCACTGTCAAAATCAGCCACGAATATACCGCGCGGTTCATTACCAGGTACAAAATTGAGTGGATTTCCGAATGTCCCATCTGATTGGGTTGAGACTTCGGAGGTGAAATCCCAGACAAAACCCCCGAGATAAGGGCCAACAAGTGATTGAATATCTTTTGTAAGAACTGCAGTAACTACTTCGCCGTCAACAAAATCAGCAGCAGGATCAAGACTTACAGTTGATGTTGCACTATTATAACCGATCATACCCATGTGAAATCCTGACTGACTACCATGAGCAATGAATGTTGAATCATTGAGAGTTGTAGAATCGACCTCAAGATTGAACGTTGCTGATACATCGCTCGCCAGTGAAACGTCTAATTGATTCTGCATGGGGTCTGTCGTTGTGACGTTAAGCGCACTCTCATTGAGCAATATGGCGATACTGTCAACATCATGACTTATCGAAGCCAAATCAAGATCGTAGTCATTATCAAAGTCAGCATAGATCACAGAAGATGGTGATGTGCCTGTAGCGTACTCAATGGCGGGTTCAAATCCGCCAGAGGCATTACCAAGAAGTACTGAAACATCATTGGAAAGGAGATTTGCTACTGCAAGATCGAGTTCTCCATCTCCATTGAAATCAGCTGAGCACAAACCCATTGGTTCATCGCCAACAGAGTAGTGTACAGTTGAACCAAATGTGCCATCGCCATTGCCGAGTAGTCGAGATACGTTGTCAGAGTCGTAATTGGTAACTGCCAGATCAATATTACCATCACCATTGAGTTCAGATATACACAACGCCCAAGGTGTTGTCCCCACAGCATAATGGCTGGCTGGAGAAAAATTACCATCACCGTCACCCAATAGAATTGATACATTATTGGAATTGGCGTTTGCAGTAGCAATGTCACAATCACCGTCATTGTCAAAATCACCACTTACCACGGTTAGCGGCATGTCACCGACCGCGTGTTGCGTGGGTGGATTAAAAGAACCATCACCATTACCTATCAATATTGAAACGCTGTCAGCATACATATTGGCAGCAACAAGATCAAAGTGCCCATCTCCATTGAAGTCTCCACCAAACACTGCATGTGGTGACGAACTGGCTCCGTAATTCCCACCAAGGGTGAACGTTCCATCACCGTTACCTAGAAGAATTGTGGCGTTAGCAGAACCCTGATTTACTGTTGCGAGATCAAGATTGCCGTCCTCATTGAAATCAGATGCACATATTCCTTCGGGTTGTGTACCTACATCATAATTTACCGCCGATTGAAACGACCCATCACCGTTGCCTATGAAGATAGTAACATCGTTCGAAATGGTATTGGCTACTGCGATATCAATGTAACCATCCGCATTTAAATCAGCGGCTGCTTCAGTTATTGGATGAGTACCGGATTCGTATTCCGATGACAATACAAACATACCTGATCCACTGTCCACACGCGTGACAAATTGCCACACAAACCCTGAAAGCGAATCACCTGATGCAGACTGAATACCGCTAGTCAGTATCATAGTACCCCATTCTCCACGTTCAAACCCTGCATCAGGATTGATGGTAATCATCCGGGCAAGACTTTCATAGGTGATGACACCCTCGTGCTGCCCAGTCAGATGTCCACTAAGCCTTACTGTATTTGCATTAAAGCTTGCTGGATTCATATCAATATTGAACATGGCAGAGACGTCGGTCGTATCAATGACGTTCACCTCATTCTGCATAGGTATGGTGAGTTCAACAACTGGAAAATCAGCGGTTGCTCCTGGCCCACCATACGCACCCATATCATTTCTTGTGCCATCCGGATCATTATACTGAGGTAATGGATTACCTGAGTCAATACACGGAGATCCTGGTTGCAGATGATAATCATCGTTCGGCTCATCTACATAAAGGGGGTCGATAGATATACTACCTTGCCCCGACGAACAATAGTGATAATTTTGACCGTTATTCCACACATCGTTGTATGAGAGATCAGTAGGGATACTGGAATTAACGCAACCTATCCCATACGTGGTGTTTCCTGTGACGATGTTATTCATAATGGTGGGCAGGTATCCGCCGCTATCATATATGCCGATGTTATTATTTGCAATTGTGTTATTAATTATATCCGATGCTGAACTTACACCTATCCCGGTGTACGTATTATCTATAACCACATTATTGTGCAAAAATGCCGCTGACTGATTCCACATGACGATACCCTGGTCATTGCCTTCGACTCGATTATTGCAAATCTCTGGTGCGGCACCGCTATTGCAGAAGATACCTCCACCACCTGGCATACTTCCACCATTGCTGGCACCGGTAATTGTGAATGCTTGAAGCTTTGTGGTGTTCGTAATGTCGTTACCAACAGCTGTCACCACGTCACCCGGGTCGTTACCGCCATCGATTATTGATACGCCTTCTCCTGCTCCCTTTACGACTACTTCAGCCTTCAGTGCTATCTCTTCATAATATGTTCCTGGCGCAACCAAAACTACATCACCGGCATTTGCTGCGTCTATTCCTGCCTGTATAGTTGGATAATCACCAGGAACGTGTATTACATCCGCAAAAATATATCCGGTTGGAAGTATTACCAGCGAAATGCATACTAAGATGGATTTATTCATTACTGCCTCCGTGTTTATTGTATAGCTAACAATTAGTGGTGTCAACAGTCTTATGTGACTGCCAACAGATATCGTTATCACTTCTCGAGGAATGAAAAGAAGGCACTAATCAGAACAGAAACGCTTGATTAGAATCCGAAGTTTACTGAAATGATGCCAATATTGACGTTGAGGCAACTGGTTGTCTAGATCTGCGGATTATGAGTCCGCAACGGCTAGCTCGTAATAGGGCGATGGACTCGCAGCCCGTCAAGCTTATGAATATGTTAGTAAAGATATAAGAATTCAATACTTTGCTAGACACACTCCATCGATGAAGTTACATGTGCCAGAGCTGTGCCAAATTTTCACTCCAGTCTATAAGATATACATCCAAAATATGGACAAAAATAATTAATTCTTATGTATAATTCTCACCATCTTATATAATATGGCTAAGAGGGCTATAAATTTACTTAATCACTTGACACCGTACCTGGACAAGCTATGATTATCAAATGAAGTTTTGCGTATTGGTTTTAGTAATCGTGTACCTCGGTGCTACAGATATTCATAGACACAGCTCTGTAAAACAGTGTCCAGTATTCCCTGATGAGAATTCGACCGTCATTTCCTTTTCGAATGGCATTGTCTTCGACACAAGAAACGGAGAACCTGATTTGCCAGAAAATATGAGTATTTCCAACAATCAAATTGAAGGGTATTATCTAATCCAATTAAAAGGTCCAATCTTCAAGGAATATGTCGATGAAATAAGAACAATCGGTCTCAAGGTCATTGGTTATATTCCAAAATATACACTGATCGTGTATGGCGGACATGATGGAATATTGGCTGCCAAAGAAAAGGCCTTTGTTCAATGGACGGGAATATTTCAACCAGCTTATAAATTAACTAAAGAGTTATTCGATGCTAAAGGACATGACCATGTAGTGATTCAAACATCTCCGATCGAATCTGTGACGGAAATTGCAGAGCAAATACGAAAACTTGGGTTTGAGGTTATAAGAATCATCGATCATGATTTATGTAAAACAATTGATGTTTATATTGATCTTGAGCGAGTCGATAAGATTGCTCAGATTACAGGTGTATTGTGGATACAGCTCTGGACCGAGCCGACATTTTGTAATGACAACTGTCAATGGGTCACTCAAACTGGGTGGTATTCGTCAGTACCATCCAACCCAGGTGCAAGGCGAGTATGGTTCAGTGGAGTGGTAGGTGCTGGAGTTGTGCTAAGCACTA
>JGI2171J19970_10000084_pt1 | contig 38219 bp, 24 predicted proteins | sample DeeMarSWOR324_28_FD_19970 | JGI IMG/M metagenome (IMG submission 19970) | reverse complement strand
CCTCCTTTAGTGGAGATTGTACCAGATGTATCCAGTGGGAAGGCTCCCTTACTGATGCATTTCGATGGGGACGTATCAGATGATGGAGAGATTCTATCTTTAGAGTGGGACTTTGAAGGAGATGGGATATTTGAGGTAACAAAGAGTATACCGCGAGAGCTAAGGGGGGATGAAAGACTTCTTACAGTACGAAACGAATTGAAAAAAGAATTTACCTACACGAAAGCAGGGATATACCACGTTCTTTTAAGAGTGACTGATGATAAAGAAGAAAGTACTGTCTCATCAGTAACCATACAGGTTTTCTCTGATATACCGTGGTTGGATATTGTTCCCTGCAGTAATGAATTTGCATACATGGCTCGGGCTGGATATGAAGTGTTCTTCACAAATGGAATTACTGGAAAAGAGAGTGTCCGATTCCAGGTAAGAGATACATGGATTTCTTACACAATGAGAAATCAGATATTTGGAGAGGTAAATAGAGCAAAAGGGGTACCTTCAGGAAATCAGATGTGGTATAGAAATGTATTTTCAGATATTGATGTGAGATATACGGTGAATGAGGATTTGTTACTGGAGGAATTCATTGTGTACAAGAAGATGTCATTGTCTTTTATTGAGCAGGAATTTACAGTAAAAGGAGTAGAGTATGTAGTGAATGAGGATGGATCTATTGGATTTTACAGTGGGGAGACATTAATGTTTTCTATTCCCAGACCAGTCATGTATGAGTTGAACAACCCTGAAAAGAAGTCCTATGGGTTGCATTACGAAATCATTCAGAAAAATGACAATTATCTTCTGAGAAAGGTCATTGATGATGTACAATGGCTGAAAACTGCAAAATGTCCTGTGGTGATTGATTCTTCCACCCAGGGTGAATTAGCTGATCCCTGGGAGCAGCAGGGACTAACGCCATACGGGCAGTATTTTGAGAATTTCAATGAGTATGTGGATCCCTTAACAGGTCATTTGACTATCAGACATACTGACTACTTTCTATCGGGAAGAGGATTGGATTTGTCAGTGAGCCGGGTCTACAGTACGGTGGTGGCCTACAAGGAAGATGAAGATACTACTGGTGGGTACATACCGATTGCTACCTACCAGGAAGCTCCCACTGATTTGGGATGTGGGTGGAGTCTAGATTTCCCCTGGATAGAAATTGATGATGATCAGCCAGGAAAGTACATGCACCTCCCACGAGGAGTGCAGGTGAAGACGAACTTCCAGAATGGAGTCTGGGTTGATGAGACCTATGGGTTTGCCATGTACCAGATTGGTGACACCTATGTAAGGTACCGGCGTAATGGTATACAGGAGGAATTTGATAGTGAAGGCCGTATTATATCTATTACTGATTTAAATGGGAATGCAATTACCTTTACCTACGAAGAGGTGAGCTACTCAGGAGAGAAACTCACCCGCATTACTGATACTGCAGGAAGGGTTCTCCATTTTTCGTATGCAAATGGGAAATTAATGAGTATCTCTGATGGGACACAAACCACTACCTACACTTATTCAGGAGACAAATTAGTGGCAGTTCAAGATCCCTTGGGGAGGGTAACATCCTATAAGTATTTAGCAGGTAACAGCTTTTTGATTACAGGTATTTACTATCCCACAGGTGGATTTTCATCCTATGAGTATGCAGTGGTTAAACCTGAAAGTGGGAGGATAGCACCTTACAAATCAGCCACTTCTGAAGATGGCGGTACAGCTTATTACGTGTATAAGGTGGACAGCCACGATACAGTCACCTGGACATCTCCTCAAGATATTAATTCCGTTTCTGTATCAGCAGGTCGTCCCTGTGTTTTACAGAGAGATGATGGTTCTCTAGTGATGTACTACAAGGACAAATACGTGTGGGAAGAAACAGTCTGGAAATGTTATGGAGGTGAATGCTGGGAAGAAACAATTGTGCATACTGAATACTGGATCAAACGTTCTGTCAGTACTGATCAGCACCACTGGTCTTCTCCTGAAAATGTGGTCCAGGTCAAAAGTACTACAGGAAATCCTATAGTCATTGAAAAACAGGATGGTTCTTTTATCATGTACTACAAGGATAAATACGTGTGGACAGAACAGAACTGTTACTGGGAGGGGAGATGTCCTGATTGCCAGTATGTCTGTGATACTATAACCCATACTGAATACTGGATTTACAGGAGGACCAGTGCAGATGGGTTGATCTGGGGAAGTGCTACAAAGGTCCAGAAGACCACCTTAAATGTCAGAGATATTGCAGTAATCCAGAGACAGGATTCCACCTTTTTAATGTGCTACACTGATAAGGTGGGCTCTTCTTACTACATTCGCCAGAAAACGTCAAATGATGGGATAACCTGGAGTTCACCTTCTAATGTGGTCCAGGTTAATAGTGGAACAGGAAATCCAGCATTGATGCAGAGAGATTCTGGTACTGTCTATTTAGCGTACCGGAAAGGTACCTCAATCTACGTATTATCCAACTCTGGCAGTGGGTGGTCCTCCTCTGTTGAAATCACAGCTACTGCTGAGGGTGATCCTGCCTTATTAGATACTGATACTGATATTGTCATAATCTACAAAGGAGAAGATGGATACTGCTTCAGAATTTCCAGTCCAGATGGCATTACCTGGTCCTCTCCCTCTCAGATTGCTCCCAACAAGTCTCTTTCTGATCCAGCAACAGTGTCCAGAAAGGATCGGTTCTACCGAGTTACAGCCCAGTATATATCTGCATCTGCAGTAGACTTAGTGAAAGTTCTGGAATTCTCCTACGAAGGAGATGGATACCTCACCTGGTCTTCTGATGTTCTCATTAGAGATGCCCAAACCTTGCGATCTTCCATGCACTTTGAATACGATTCAAAAGGGAGAACAGTTGAAAGAATCTCAAAAGATGAACAAGGTGTGCAAACTGAGAAGATAGTTTACACCTACAATAGTAAAAACAAAGTTGTCCGCCAGGACGTATACGCAGGTACATCAACAGACATATCCTATAGTGTGATTGCAGGATATGATGACAAAGGCAACACAGTCTACACAAAAGACCCAGAAGGTACAGAACGCTTTTACTCGTATGCTAACACCAATTCTGAAAACCAATTCGTAGATTCTAAAGGTGTACCTGTTGACTTATTCAGCAACCAATTTTACACCAACAGTATCCCCTCAAATTGCCATATTCTGCCAGTAGGAGAAGCCTTCATCAACAATGGAAGAGTTCAAGAAACCTACTACCAATATGATGGTAATGGTAACCTCATTGAAACCAAGACATTGTTCCCTACCCGAAACTACAAAGTATTCTCTGGCACTTTTGATGAGGATAATCAGACCACTTTCGAATTTGATTTGACAGGATTAACTATCACTGATGGCATTTTGGCCATATCTAGCATTGCTGTCCCTTATCCAGAAATTCTGCACGAAACTCATTCAGAAACAGGAATTGGCTGGCAGAATTCAGGTTCATGGCAGGGGAAGTACTTTTTGGCAGACTATATTAGGTGCCACGATATGGATTGCTTTGATGGCGAAACCAGAATTGGCCCCTTTGAGCACTACCCAGGATCACCAAACTACACTGGATACACGACCTGGGTAGAAGACAGAACCCAGTATGTCAGGACGAATTATTCAACTATCATCAACGAATATCCAGATGAAGTAGAGTACAAGCTGAACAACAGCTCATGGATAACAGTCACCACCAATTTAGGTTCGGGCACAACCTCTGCAGTTATTCCTGCATCATCTTTTGTCCAGGGTGTAAATACATTACAGTTCCAGGAATCCAATACGTATTCCACCGAATTTGAGTGGACCTTATATATTGATCAGGGAGCTACACCAGAAGAGTATACCAGCAGCTCTACATACAATGCTTATGGGAATATAACCTCGATCACTGATGCCATGGGTAGTACCACCCTTTTTGGATATGATTCGCACCATGTCTATTTAACCTCTATTACCAATGACCTCAATCAGACAGTTACTGCCACCTACGACTTCAATCGAGGGTTGGTTACCTCCATAACAGATGCAGAGGGGAATACTTCACACTTTGAATACGATATTTTGGGGAGAGTAACCAAGAAGACGAATCCAGATTTAACAGAGGTAGAAGCTGTGTACAACGATCAGAACAATTATGTCACAATCTATGATGAATTAGATCAATATATCATCAAATACTACGATGGTATAGGTCGGTTAACAAAAACTGAATGGTACATATCTCCTACCAATTATCTGACAGAGACATACACCTACAATTATTTGGATAAAGTAGTAACCAGGACAGATCCTGGTGGACATGTATACTTCTGCGAGTATGATTCTTATGGGAGGCCCATTAAGATATACAATCCAGATTCCACGTACAGACAGGTTCACTACGATGATACCACAGGGACTGTGACAGTAATTGATGAAAATCAACACAAAAAGGAATACCACTACAACTGGGCTGGACGACTGGTGTGGGTGAAGGAGTATACTGACTCAACAAACTACTACTTGACCCAATACACTTATAATTCTTCTGGGAATCTAACTTCTTTCACCGATGCCAATGGGAATACTACCTTTTATGAGTACGATTCACTCTTTGGTGTAACACGTGTTACCTACCCTGATTCAACTGTAGAAACCTTTTCCTACGATGCTGCAGGTAATGTACTCTCGAGAACAGATGCTGATGGTACTACTGCATTCACGTACAATGCAATCTCCCAGTTACTTAGTGTACAGTATCCTGATCAAACTTCAGTTGCTTTCGGATACGATTTGAATGGCAATCGCACCTTAATGACAGATTCTGCAGGTCAAACTTTCTGTACATACGACAGTAGGAACCGCCTGCTTTCTGAAAGCAGAACAATTGAAGGAGAACCCTACACTATCAGTTACACGTACGATGCTGCTTCTAACCTCATATCTATGGTGTACCCTGATCAGAGTGTCATCACCTTTGAGTATGATTCTCTGAACCGGTTGATAACCGTTCCCGGCTATGGAGAATTCACCTACAATGCGGATTCACTTCTCGCCAGCATGACCTATGCCAACGGCGTGGTCACAGAATACCAGTATGATAGTAACCACAGACCTGTGACTATTCACGCTGCAAAAGAGGGAACAGATCTTCTGGTTATGAACTACCAGTACGATGGAGCGAGCAATGTCACCCATTTGGATTACAACAGAAGACAAGGACAGAACTGGGTACAATCTGCAGAAACCTTTTCATATGATTGGCTGGATCGGTTAGTGTCTGCCCAAGGTGAGTACGGGTTACAGATGTACTCCTATGATTCAGTTGGAAATCGTGTATCGCTGAATGATCTCACTTATGCCTACAGTACTATGAATGAGTTGCTTACCACCAGTAATGGTACTACCTTCACCTATGATGAAAATGGAAATACTCTCACAAAAACTGATGGTACCAACATATGGGCCTACACCTATGACACAAAAAATCAGTTAACCCAAGTAGAGAAAAATCAACAAGTGATTTCCCAATACTTATACGATGGAGATGGCCGCAGAATCACAAAAACTGAATGGATAGAGTCCCTACAGGAGTATCAGACTATAATATACGTCTATTCTGGCTCAAATGTCATTTACGAAAAAAATGTAACCGCAAATCAAGAAGCTACTTACGTTTATGGCCCAACAGGCAGATTAGCCAAAAGCGTTTCAGGGCTGCAGGATTACTACCACACTGACCATTTAGGATCTACCAGATTGGTAACAAATGAGAATGGCACCATCCTGACTGAAACAGGATATGAACCCTTTGGTACTACAGATGAAGAAGAAGGCTTCCTCTATACAGGAAAAGAGAAAGATTCAACTGGATTATACTACTATGGTGCCCGCTATTACGATCCTGAAATTGGCAGATTCCTCACCAAGGATCCCCTAACAGGAGAATTAGAATATCCTCAAACACAAAATCGGTACGTATACTGTTTGAATAATCCTTTAAAGTATGTAGATCCCCGAGGATTAGACTGTGTATTCGTCATATTACCTGATGGTACCATCTCATACGAAATGGCTGACCTATACAATAAAATGCAGAAAGCCTTAGACAGCCTGACTGAGGAGGACTGGGAATTTATTAATGAGTGTCTTGCCAGTAATGATCCAGCAGCAAAAATGGAGGCTATCATGAAGATATTAAAAGCAGCAGGTATTGAACATTCATATTCAGAAAAAGATAATACCGTTACAGTCAAATTGGGGAAAATAACATTTACTATCCAATTTCATGATCTACCTATCCTAACCTGGGGCACAAATATGAAAGGTCAAAATGAGTTTAATCGAACTATTCTTATTTCAAATCATATCCATAGTGGAGGAGATCTATTCCTGGTTCTAGGTCACGAGCTGGCTCATGCGTATATGACTGCCTATCATGGAAACACTCTTAAATCAATAGAACAACAATTTGGTAAAGAAGGTAAGGATGCATACGCTGAGCTCATCAGTTATCAGTGGGAATTCAGTGTCTTGAATCAGGTGCCGCATGTTACGCCCATGCAGAGAGATAGGATAGAGGAACAATTCAACCATTACTCACTCCTGTGGAATATATTCGAAAATAATCCCCCGTAGGTGATACAATGAAGGAAGAACTCTCCATCTGGTTTATCTTCAGCCGAAATATAGAAAAAGAACTAAAATTTAAAACAGAGGAGGAAATAACATGAAATTGGAGATCAAGAGCGGAAGAATACTCTTCTTGTTCTTATTGGTATCTCTTTTTTCCACAGATGTCCCTGGCGAGTTTCGGATAACAACAAATCCAGGTGGTCAATGGTATCCAGCAATCTACGGAGATATTGTCATTTGGGAAGATAAACGAAATGGTAACTGGGACATCTATGGGTGCAACCTTTCAACAAAAGAGGAATTTCCAATTACCACAGATCCAAGTGATCAGGAACACCTGGCAATCTACGGAGATATCGTGGTCTGGCAGGACTATAGGAATGGTGAAACTGATATTTATGGATATAACATCTCAACAAAAGAAGAGTTTCAGATCACGACAGATCCGAATGTTCAGATGTATCCGGCAATCTATGGCGATATCGTAGTCTGGGAAGATACTAGAAGTGGAGAACTTGATATTTACGGATGCAGAATTTCTACAAAGGAAGAGTTTCAGATCACGACAGATCCCAGTTTTCAACGATCCCCATCAATCTACAGAGATATTGTAGTCTGGGATGATTACAGGAACGGCCCATGTAACGGCGGCTGGGATATCTATGGGTATAACCTTTCAACAAAGGAGGAATTTCGAATAACAACAGACCCAGAAGATCAGACTGGCCCTAAAATCTATGGAGATATTGTTATCTGGACAGATGATAGGAATGAAGACTTTGATATCTACGGGTATAACCTTTCAACAAAGGAGGAATTTCGAATAACAACAGGCCTGGGCATTCACGTGCAACCAGCAATCTACGAAAACATTGTTATATGGTTAGACAGAAATGGTAAGAAGGATGTCCGTGATACCAGCAACGATATCTATGGGGTTAACCTTTCCACCAAGGAAGAATTTCAGATTATGATTGAAGGTAGTCCCGAGCTGCCAGCAATCTACGGGAACATTGTCGTGTGGGGCGATTCCAGAAATAAAGAACTAAATATTTATGGATGTGTACTCCCCTCCTCCATCACACAACCTGCAGAGAAACCCACAGAAGAGAAGCCAGAAGAAGGTGAAAATGGCAGGATTTGTCTTGGGACATTGTTTGTGGCTTTCTTGTTAATTGGAGGCATTGTTACGCATCTTAGAAGAAAATAACTTATTTAAGTGTCCAAAGCTGTTGAGAAATATTTCTTATGTTACACGTGTAACATTTCTTTGGAAAATATTTAGAATTTTCTGTTGATTAGTCATTCTTCAGGTTCTTCAATTCTTCCTTTAATTGTCAATTTTCTTTTTGTAGAATATACCGGAGATGCAGATGGGTCCAATTGTTATCGAAAATACCGTCCTCAAGTTAAGAAAGAAATTTACTCTGGAGGTAGCTTTGCAGCTTCCTGCAACAATTCATTAAAACCTGACACTCTTGCCATATTTGTCAGCATCTTTTCAATCTTGGTCATTTTCTCTCTCAGCTCTTCAAGTTCATTTTGAGCTTCCCGGTCTGTATGGAATTGATCTAGTATGGCTGAAGCAGGTAACTCAACAAGAGGAGCACCACACCAAGCACAAAACTTTATGTCCTTGGGGTTCTCCCTTTTACATTCTGGACATGTAAAAATATCCCTTTCTGGCTCATCATCTTCCTTAATCAAAGTTCCCAAAACATCTTGAGGTCTCAACTTGTTGTACACTTGTGTGGGCATGCTGCTACCAGGTTTCCATCCAAACCCCGCACACAGTTTTTCCCTATCGACACCTGGGAATTGATTATACGCAGTACGCCGCAGGACATATGTTGTGACCGATGTTTTCAGCCCTGCAGCGTTTCCAAGTCTTTTGAATACTGCCGTAACGCCCTTTTCCGTCAGCCTCTCTTTTCTATTCCTCTCGGAGATCCAGAGGGGCTTTTCAGGATTGTCAGGAAAATAAGGATGAATATTCAGCCATTTACGCATCGACATATACGCTCTGAGTGCAAAATCCAAGAAATTTGGATCTTGTATAACAGAAGATTTGGCAAGTGGAATGGGTACTGGTCTAGCAGTAGTTTTCGTTTGGGGAATATTTACAACAATATAATTCTTACTGATTCTTATGTGTCCAATGTTTATTTTCGCGCTTTCAGAAGGTCTAGGTCCCCACAACAAATGAAAATCCAGCATGGCTAAATCTCTTGGGTTATCTTTTGCTGTTTCTCTCAATTTATTGATTTCAGTTTCGGTGAGTAAATCGTCTATCGTAATAGGTGAAACATATTTCCCTGTTTTTACATCTTCTACCCTGGGATCATGTTTATTTCTACTTTCCCATCTAAAAAAGGCTTTTAATTTACATTTTCGCCCATGAATGGTCGTTTCCGACCATCCACTTTCTTGCCATATTCTTAAAAATTCTAAGATATCTTCTCTTGTCATTTCTGAGAAAGGCTTCTTACTCAATTCCACAACCCTATTGAGCAAATGTAAGTACTTCTTTACGGTTTTTTCTGGGTTTGAATATGTGGCATATCTTTCATTTTTAAATCTTATGAAAACTTCTCTCTGTTCTGCTGTCCAACCATATTTTTCAAAGTCCCCAATAATTAGTTTCTCGAGATGTACTTTGTCAATCTTTGTCATGAATTTTCTCTGTAGTCTGTATTTATAAAGCTTCTGTTCGGGACTCAACCATAAATTTAGTCCCTATTGAAGGGATCACCCAGTGAGAGACTCACCGTGAGTGTTCCATCAGTACTGACGTCAGCCACTATCCCTTGGGATACTCTTCCATCCACTTCTGAGAATGCATCGTACCAAAAAACATGCCACACACCTTGGTCAAAAGTTACATCAACCGCAGGCAGACGGGATTTTTCAATGAATGCCTTCACTTTTTCATCCCTTTTAGAGTATGCAACTGCTTCTTCGGGGGAATCAATGGGAGGTTCGGCCGAACCATCATAATGTATGAAAGAGCTTTCCATGGTAAGGCTGTTCACTATTGTTTTATGGATGGAGTCAACATGATACAGTTCGTACATGTATCCGTTTTCATACGGTGTGGTCAGAACGACCCACCATCTGTCAGGCCGGTACGTTGGCACTGACATCACCTCTGTGGTATCACTGTAAATCCCTTTGACTGTTTGAACTGCCGCACCCTTTTCGTAGTATCGGACTCCAAAGTCCACAGCAATCAAGAGGAGAGCTGCAATCGCAATCATCTGGACCTTTTTGGCATTCTTTGTATAGGCTATGAAAGCAGATGCAAGGAAAATGGCTGCTAAAAATAGAGGATCAAAAAAGGATGTGAGATCAAGAGTGATTTGTTCATTCGAAAAAGGCCATAAAACTTGTGTGGTCCATGGTGTACACAGATCCAGAAAAAGATGGCTGAAGAGCCCGGCAAGACAGATCAGAACAATCAGGAGAAATCTTTTGACTGGAAAGAATGTACGTTGCTGAACCCTCACAAGAGAGATATATACGATACCAATCGCTAATGAAGCTAGTACTGCGAAAAAAAAAGAATGTAGAGGCCCACGGTGAAATTGGAAAAATGCTTCCCAACCGTTTACAAGTGAAATAGCGTCAAAGTCAGGAAGAACACAGGTAATTATGAGAATTATTCGCTCTTTTTTGTCCAATCGCAGCGCGTGTCCTAAGACGAATCCGAAAAGTATGTGCGAAATTGAATCCATGAAATCACCAATTGGAATCTTCTTAAAAAGGTTTTCTGATAGGGACTGTCAACCTTCCTCTGGATGATGGTTCATCGACAAAAAGACAATTTATGAGTGCAGAAAGGTTCCATCCACCGAAACCTTGACAACCCCCAATATTGTTCAATAGTTCCTTTGTTACACGTGTAACATTAGAATTTCTTACTTATGAATTGCTGACAAAGAGTTGACCCACAAAATAGTCACCACACCAGAAATTGGTAACTTCCTCGCATTCTCTGAATAATGGGTGATGTATCCCTAGATGGAGCGATTGAGCAATTATTTTTCGTTAAATTCTAACGGGTTAGACGGTTAGACAGTTTAGACCTTTCAGTTATTAATGTAGCAGTTTTCACCAGAGTGTATTAACGGGTTTGAACGATTTGAATTAATCTCTGAAGGATTGCTACTGATATTCACCTTCAAACTCGGTAGGAATGGTCCTGAGAACATCAACGAACCGTTCTGTGGCCTTGGACGTTTTCAAAAGGCGGGCAAGCGACCCTTTTATCTTCAATTTGCGGGTGATAAATGCTTTGGTCACATTCAGGTTCCCTGTGAGAATGTCGACAAAAACTCCATAGGGGGCTGACAATATGAAGTCAGTCTTTTTATCACCCAACCAGGCGTCTGTCATTTTCCCGTGTGAAATTTGAAACCCTAACACTAATGACTCATCGATGCCTTTGGCAGGTTCTGCTTGGAAAACCAGGGTATAGGAATCTTCAACATCTTTTGCATGGTCTGCGTAGGTAACATCTTCATTAAGTCTTTCCTTGGCTTCTTGTAGGTATTCTTCGCTTCCTAGTAACAGGGTATCACCTCCTTATGTTATATTTTCACTAATATCTTAACATTGTTTGAGTCTGGGTTCATCAATTCGCGAAATCCTTCCAGTATGGCATCCAGGGTTATTTCCTTTGTTATCAGATTACGCGCATCAACCATGTTGTGAGCAATCAAGTTCAAAGCTTCGGGAAATTCAGAATGACCGCAGTAACTGAACTGAAATGTTAACTCGTTAAGAACGCCTGTCATGAAATCTGCTTCAACAGGATCTTCTGATATTCCCAGGACTAGAACAGTTCCACCTTTTCTGACTAGTGAAAATGTTTCAGATGCAGCAGAAGCTGCCCCTGTGCATTCGATGACACAATCAGGGGATTGACCAGCCATTTCTTCAAACACAAATGAGATATTGGATTTCATAGGATCAATGACGTGGTGAGCACCTAATTTACCGGCTAATTGGCGCCTGAAAGCGTTTATTTCAGAAACAGCTACAATAGAGGCCCCATTCACTAACGCTGCCTGTGCAGCGAATAACCCGATAGTACCTGCACCCAACACGAGGGCTGTCTGTCCAGGCTCAAAGTTAATCAAGTTAAATCCGTGTAAGACCACAGAGAGGGGTTCTGTAAGGGCAGCCTCCTGTAAGGTGACAGATTCAGGGATTGAGACTAAACAATCACTTGGTAAGACCACTAACTCTGCAAGACCGCCATTTACGGTAATACCGGGCATGTACAAATCATCACAGAGGCTGTACTTCCCTTTTCGGCAGAATCCACATTTCTTGCACGGAATAATGGAATTGGCAACAACCCTGTCACCTTTTTTCCATTCAGTAACGTCTGGACCCACCTCGACAACTTCTGCGGAGAATTCATGACCAATAACAACACCTGGTGCGTACATGCCCCGGTTCCACGCGTCTAGATCTGTTCCGCAAATCCCACAGTACCGAGGGCTCAAGAGGACTTCACCCTCTGAAGGGGTAGGATCTTCAACATCTTCAACCCGGATATCTTTTTCCCCGTAAAAAACTGCTGCTTTCAAATGAACACCATCTTCAATTACTCTTCAGGCATTTCACACCCTTCCAGCCAGATAGCAGCCACTGTTGTGAAGTCTGGTGGATCCAAGTGGATGCTGCCATCAATGATAACATCGATCACTGCTGGTTTACCAGAGTCAACAGCCCGTTGTAATGCAGACGCAATTTCATCTGGTTTTTCAACCCGTTCCCCGTAACAACCCATGGCCTCAGCCACTTTGTCGTAACGCGCGTCAAGAAAGTCCACACCATAGAATCGGGAACCACAAACAGCTTTCTGGCCTGCTTTGATCATGCCGTAAGCTCTATCGTTGGCAACAATAATAATGACAGGCACATTAAGGCGGGCTGCAGTCTCCAGTTCCTGGATATTAAACATGAGGGCACCATCACCTGATAAGCAGTACACCTGGGTTGAGGGGTTTGCCAATTTGGCACCAATCGCGTAAGGTAGCCCAGTTCCTAGATGGCCTGAATCAGAGGCCCACAAAAGGGTTCGCGGTTCATAGATCCGGTTCAAATACACTGCCCAAATAGCAATGTTCCCGCCGTCTACCACGCTGACAGCGTTGCGCGGGAAGAAGTCACGGACCTTTTGCACCAAGGTTAAAGGGTGAATAGGGATTCGATCAGATTCTGCAAGTGTTTTGAAATCATTCAACCACGCATTTTGTGCAGCCCTATTTTCAGCAAGGGTTTCTCTCATTCCTTTCTTTTCCGGCTGGATTGATGTAACCTCTTCGTGCAGTCTTTTTAACGTGGATTTGGCATCTCCCGTAATGGCCAGATCAACAGGGCGGTTGAGTGCAATCATTGAAGGATCGATATCAATCTGAATCAATTTCTGCTCATCGAGTTCACCCCAGCCGGGAGGTTTACCCCAGAAGTCTAAATCACCGAACTTCCCGCCTACTGCTAAAACTACATCAGCCTCCACTTGGGCTGCTAAAGCACCGTACCCACCTGGAGTAAAGCACAGTTCGTGATCTTCAGGAATGACACCTCGCGCCATTAATGAGGTGGTAACGGGAGCTGAAAGGTGTTCTGCTAATTGTACCAGCTCTTCTGCTGCGCCAGACCGCAATACCCCACCACCAGCATGGATTAGTGGGAATTCAGCTTTCACGAGCAGTTGAGCAGCTTCTTTGATAGCATCTGAATCACCTACAGGAGGTATGACCGCTCTATACCGGTAAGGTGGCAGCACTGGAGTTTCTAAATTCTCAGGTTCATCTGCGCAAAATAACACGTCTGCAGGAAAATCAAGGAGTACTGGCCCAGGTCTGCCAGACACTGCTTCCCTGTATGCCCACTGGACCAAAGAAGGGATTCTCTTCCAGCAATTTACTAGTGTCCGCCACTTGGTAACGGGAGTAAACAGCGATTGCTGATCCAAAGCCTGCATGGAACCGTGATCTGGGTGGATCTTCCACGTTTGGTTCTGCGCAGTAATGACGATCATGGGAATAGAATCTGCATACGCTACATAAACTCCCGGGACGAGATCAGCAGCTCCAGGACCCACTGTTCCCACACAGACGCCAGGTTCACCAGTGGTGCGTGCCCATGCATCAGCTGCATGAGCTGCTGCCTGCTCGTGGCGTGTCATGACGAAATCGATCTTATCAGATGTACACAGAGCATCCAAGAAAGGATACAACTGATCTCCTGGGACGCCAAAGACTTTTGTGACCCCTTCCTGGATCAAACATTCTGCTAGAACAGCTCCGCCTGTTAATTTGGTTGGTTTCATGGTCATAGTATCACCATTTAATTGAGATAAGTATTACCATTTAAAGATTCTCACCCAGTATATAATTCACCGAGAATACTTCACAGCTTGACAATATCTGATTCTAAAATGCTGCTTCAAAACAGATTCAAAAAATCAATCTAACATAAGAAAAATGATAGCACACTGTTACACGTGTAACATATCGAGATAAGCACCAAATTGATAACCTTCCATGAAAGACCACTTCATAGGCTGTATTCTCTTGACACCTGAAATCTCAAAGGGTGAGATCACTTTGTTGCGTACACTATGGCTGCAATCTGGAACCGTTGAACTTCCACCCACATATTGTTAAATCCATATTTTTTGAGTGTCTTCTGTATTTCATCTACCCATTGAGATTGTACAATTACTCCTTTGAGCTCTTTCCCCATCTCTCTCCATGACTTGGAAAGCCATAGAACAGGCTTGAGAACCAACCAATAACCATGGTAAAATCCCTTGAGTATCACATTTTTTGGATGAGTAAAATCATGAAACACTAATAATCCGCCAGGGTTCAGCATTTTTGAGCAGTTGCCAATTATTACATCCAGATCCACATATTTTGGGAGATAACTCGCAGTTATCAAATCGTATTCACCTTCGCATGTATCTTCTGCACTTCTTTCGTAAAATGCAACATTTTTCATGTTATTCTCTCGTTTCTTAGCTCTGGCATGTACGAGGTATTCTTCCTGTAAATCTATCCCCACCACTGTGCTGCTAGGAAACTTTTCTGCTAAAGCAAAGGTGACGATCCCTGTACCGCATGCCAAATCCAATATTCTCCTTGGATCGTTACAAAGGTCTACTATCTCCAAAATTCTCTTTTTCCACCGATTATCCTGCCATAACGTAGTAACCTTGACGACAAAGTCGTAAGACTTCCCCGTGTCTGCAAATATCCTCCTCACGAGATTGTGATTGTTCTTTTTCATGATATTCCTCTTTTCCTTAATAGCTGCTCATCACTTTCACCCCTCAATGCTCAGGTTTCTTCTTCCGTAATTTTCCCCACTTTCGGTACGCTGCATAACCCAAAACCACAGGAATGACAAGAAAGGCAAACCGCACATCAACAACAGACGCAAAGATCACTCCAGCCGATATGGTGGCCCATGTCACCTTTTTGGTGTTATAGATGATGCTCCACGGGTCTCTGGGGCTGTAAGTTACATAGAAGGAAATACTCACACTTGCTGTAACAGCCCACACAAAAACTTGCCAGTGAACAACCGTGAGAATCCAGAACAACACAGCAGCACCAATAATGTGAGCCACCACGTAAATCTGTCCGCGCTCTGGACCCAAAAACACGATTGTTGTCCTCTTCTGTGGGTTTGCTGATTTGTCTGCTTCGTAGTCAATTGTGTGAAACATCTCCATGACTGCAATATCTGAAATGCCCAAAGCGATCCCAGCCACAATTATTGCAGGCGATAACGTGAGAGCCTGGATGTAGTAACTTCCTGTAACAGCCACAAAGACTCCTGCAAACCCACCAAGCCACTCACCCACAAAGGGATGGTAACCCAACTTCAAAGGTGGGAGCGAATAAAAGATGGAGGCAGCTATCCCTGCAACGCCAAACCAGACCAGCCTGACATCAATAGTGAGAATCACCAGTAATGCGAGGGCAACAACCACACCCATTGACACCACGAGGACAATAATCAAGTCTCTGACAGTGAGTAACCCTTCCCGAATCACTTTCGAGCCGCCAAACCCCTTTGCATCAGTCCCGCTCAACCAGTCCACGATCTCATTTGCAGAGTGCGTAGGGTACGCCTGCACGAGACAGGCAATGGATATGGCCAGAGTGAAATTCCATGGGAAGAAAACACCAGTCTCCAGGTAGGCAAGGGCTGTTCCCACTATGACTGCGGTGAACGCCCAGACCAGAACAGGGAGAACTCGTATTTCCATGAACAGTCCCTTGGCAATATCACGCCAGGTGCGGGTTGAGAAGCCAGTGCTCTTTTCCATGTGAATCATCATAGTGTGGTCTCCTTCCTTATAAATTGAATGGTAGTCACCAGTTCTTTTTATTTAACTTATTGCTTGTTACATATAACTCTTTCTGAAGCGAAAAGGTTTTATAATCTAAAGCTCTTATAATGTAAAATTATTACCTGCAAGAGTGGTTATTGGCACATGAACATAGTAATCTTTTGAGGATGTACTCATACCTCACAAAAATCAGAAATACAATCAATATCGACCTTTCTTTAAATAGTAATCCAGGTTTTGCTGCCATACTGAAAATCCTTCAGGTGTTTCAGGATAATACGTGTACAGCCTTTTGATCTCATTCATGAGAATAAGTACTGCATACATCCGGTACAGAAGTCGTGGTCTTCTCCAGTTCTTGAGAAATGCTACAACCTTTTTCATCCCTTTGTGTGCAGTTCCCTCCTGTAACAGTTGGCTAAGATCGTCGCCAGTGACTATACTCCTCAGAAAATAGGTTAATTCTTCACCAGATAACGATACCAAGAAATTCCGAGCAACGAACAAGGATGCATGGGTTGCACCGTACTCTCTGGCAAAATCACAATTGTACTTCCACATTCCTTCAACAGATATATCGTCATTCGCAACAGCTTCTGCTGCAACTTTTCCTGCCAAATACCCTGCTTTGAGAGCAGGAGCAATTCCTTCCCCCGTTAGGGGATTCACCTGGGAGGCAGCATCCCCGCACACGAGCAGCCCTGGATAAACCAGAGAAGGTAATGGTCTTCCCAGGGGAACCACACCAAATCCTGGAAATTCTCTTCTCTTGACAGTGATCCCGAGAGTCTTTACTGCTTTTTCCAGTATCTTTTTAAGGAAAGCCTTCCCCCGTACCAATCCGCCAGCGCCCACATTTACTTCGTATTCACTCTTGGGAAAGCACCAGACATATCCTGCAGGGATGACATTCTTGTCAAACATGAGCAGAGCATAGTCTGTAGTAACAGGCTCTTTCAGAATGAGGTTCTCTTTGTACGCTACTCCCAAGAATGCGGGTTCACCAGGTGTGAAGGTCCTCCGCAAAACAGAAGCAACACCACTGCAATCTATGGTAACAGTGCTGTGAATCGTGGTATCTTTTGTTTTCACTCCCTTTACCGGTTCACCGAGAGGACCTTTTACAGTTTTACAGGTTACTTCTGCGCCTTCAGTGAGCACTTTCTGCAGCATGGTCTGCCCAACTTTCCAGCGATCTATAGTGCACAGTGGTATTGGAACATGCACTTTGTGTCCTGATGATGAACAGATCTCCAGTCCTTTCAGAGGATAACTAGTAATGGAAAGGTTGAACTCATTTTTGAGCCAGTCACGTGATTTTTGTGTCATTAATTCGCCGCATATTTTTTTACCAATGTACTCTCTCTTGTTTTTCTCTACAATACAAACGGTTAAGTTCTTTTTGAGGGCAGTTAATCCAGCAAGAGCTCCTGCCATACCGCAGCCAGCAATTACGACATCATGGGGCTTCATCGGTGGTACTTTCTTTTTGGAACTCTTAAGCTTATTGATTTTATTCATCGCAAGGGCGTTCAGGAGGGATTCATCATTCTCTTTATTTACCGTGACAAAATGAGGTTGATCTGAGTGGCATGGCTCCAAGAATCGGACCTATTTGGTCTCGTAGATTTCTCTCTTACATTCCTCAAAAGGGATTGGTTCACCAATGTTACACGTGTAACAATAATTGTGGAGTAACTCTTTGATCAATCTTGAAAAAAGAAAATGAAGGTAATTTATGCAGGAGCCAAAGATTTTTTGATATCCATTCTGTGAAAGGCACTCATTTGAGGACCGCCAGGTCCCGGACAGTCTCCTCCTCCGTAGGCCGCACCGCCACAACTCCCTGCAATGGGGAGACATCCCATGTGGGTAACTTCCTTCCTATCCATGTGACCACCAGTAAGAATAAAGGTGAAGGACTACATATCATTTCTGAAAAGCCACAATTCTTTGTGCAACTCAAAAGTTACAGGTGAACTACGAACCTGACCACAAGATGAGAAGTGATTCAGGTTTTAAAATCATAATTATCGAGTTGAGACTGTAGTTTTTCACTATCACGGATTGGTCTTCTGTGTATTTTCACAGGGAGCATGTCATTGTTAATGATGTTATTGTCCCAGGTGCAGTGGACACATCTTCTTTCACTAACAATTTTTTTGGCAATCTAAGGCACAATATGCAGAAAAAGTGCTCACCGGTTGGCTCCAGTGAAAGAAATGACAGCAATTTCCATTTCAATACAGAAGATTGATATATTTTTATGGAATATTCTCTTTAGAATAAATAAAATTCAGAATTAAACGTACAAAATGAATTCTTTCTACAACCTTTGAGAAAACCCTTATATTCAGTTACATTGATTTCAGTACATGAAAAGAGTCATAGGTTCTCTTGTGGTGATGTTCTTTTTCTTGTCCCAGGTTGGCAGCACTGTGATCTCAGATGGTCCATATATGATAACACACTGTGACGACCATGAAGACGCTTTTGCTTACTGGAAACACGCGTATGAGAGAACGCTCATACATGATGACATGACCTTGGTATACGTAGGCGGATATGAAAGGTACCTGAGCGACGTACACCACGAACAGCTCTCCTGTACCTCTTCATCAATTAACAGCGTGAGTACAACCTTTATTGACGCAGTGAACGAAAACCTTGTTGGAGAGATCTGGTGGATTGTACCAGATCACCTGTATCAGGAACAACACTTAGATCAGCTGGACACATTCGTCTGCCAGGAGTCTGGACTGGGTGACCAGTTGGGCGTTTACAACTGTGAAAAAGAAGGAGACCACATTGTATGTAAACTGAACAGTGGTTCATTGTCTGCACAGAGTACCACGACGCCAGTGCATTTTGTCACTCTAGATATGTTGCCCCCTCTTGAAGGAGAAGTTCTGCTGGATATTGACGTAGACTACTTTTACAGGAATGGAACCTCATGGATTTCTGTAGATACATTCATGAATGCACTGACAGCTCTTCAGATAAGATCTCGTATGGTAACCATAGGAGTACATCACTCTAATGAGGAGTACGTGTATCTCTCGTGGATTATAACTGGGCGTATTAATGAATACCTTTCAGGGTTTTACGGCTGCAGTATGAAGAAAAAGAGCTTTTCAATAGCATGACTGAGGTAACAAAAAAATGAGGGAAATTTTGGACTCAATACCTTTGATCAATTACTATTTGTATATGGACATGCGTAATCGAATCTTACCGGGTGTGGATGGTCCTCAATATGCCCGGTGAGGTCATCTAAAGAAGGTCTATCATAGTCAATAAAGCCGGAGAGACATAAAAGGAAATATGCAAAGTTCCTACGTTACCAAAGCCCTGTACTGCAGTAGAGGTTCTTCTCAGTGGTTTTCAAAACTCCTTGTACAAAGTCGATTAATAGGTAACCTTGTCTGCTATCCTTGGGGGGGGGCAGCCATGCCCTTGTATACTCCTGTCTCAGCCGATTTTTTGTGGTTCTGATATCAGTTCTGTCCATGTTCTTCCCTTTACAGATGTGATCAACCCTACTACTGCCCAAATAGAGGTTGTTACACGTGTAACAAGTGAGACAATACCTGAAGTTGACAAATTTGATAGGGCGAAAATGCAATCTAAATTCTTATTGATTGCCAAAAAATGGCAAATGAACTGGCCAATCACGATCTACACTTCCAAATAATGTGTAGAACATGAGATACAGGGATCGTATGCTCTGACCAGCATCTCAATGGCTAATTCGATTTCTTTTTGTGGTTTGCCCAATAATTGAGGTACAAATGCTTCCAAATCCCGCTGGATATTGCCGTGGTTCTGGTTGGTGGGGATGACACAATTCGCTGTAGTGCAGACCCCCTCCTCGTTATAGGTGTAGTCATGGAAGAGAATTCCTCTGGGGACTTCCACTGCACCCACACCCCGACCTGCCTTCACTTGTATTTCTGGTCGATTGTACTCTGGTAGAGGTTCAAGACCAGAATCCTCAATCAGGGATATCAACCTGATGGAATCTTCAACAGAATGTACTATCTCTACTAACTGCGCAATATTGTTCATGAAAGGGTTGTGACATACAGGGTTCAAATCAAACAGTGCAGCTACCTCTTTCGCACGCGGCAGGAGCTTTTCGTAGTTCTTATTAAATCGTGCCAGCGCACCAACCATACAAGAGTCCCGAACATGCTTTGTCTGTTTCGCAGTTGAGGTGGGAACAATATATTCGTTGGTAAAGGAGAGATACTCGGTCACTGGAGCACTCTCAGTGTCTGTGGAACTTATTACTCCATCGTATAACGCGTATTCATCGGGAGAGGTTAAGGCTATAAATTCTGTCTCCCTCCAGAAATCTGGGAATTTTTGCACGAGCTGTTGGAAGAGATTAACAAGTGTGTTAAGGTCAGCTTGAGAATCGTGCAGCTTCTTTTTGAGGGTTTTCAGCTCATCTGTGGTGGGAATCTTTGAGAACCCTCCAGGGAGCAGCCTTTGGGGGTGCGTTGTCCTGCCGCACACTATGTCAGACATATGGTTTGCAAGCCTGTGCAGCCGAATGACTGTTTTGATTTCATCTGGGTGAGATTCGGTCAGTGGTATAATAGAACCTGCTCCCAGCAAGTCTGGAAGTACTAAATAGCCGAGATGGAGCATATGGCTCTGCATATTCTCTGCGTGGAGCGCCAACTTTCTCAGGTTCAAATCCTGTTCATTGATAGGTATATCCATTGCTGCTTCTGTAGCTTTTAATGAAGCCAGTGTATGGCCAATAGAACATATACCGCATATGCGTGAGGTGATGTGATGCAGTTCATTCCATTTCCTTCCCATGACCATAGCTTCAAAGAACCGCGGTGCCTCGGGAATGTTCCACTCACATTTTTCTACTGTCCCATTTTTTGCTTTTACGTAGATGTTCCCGTGACCCTCGATTCGGGTGACGTAATGAAGAGCTATATCAACTGTTCTGTTCATTATCATTTTGTTCCCTCCTGCCAGCCGAAGTATAACCTGAATTTGTTTACCACCTCATCTAGGGTGAGCCCATATTTCTCTAGCACTTCTCTGTGAGCATCCTCGTTTGGGTTATCCACAAGACCTCGGCATCCCCAGCAGAGAGTGCCTTCGTTGATGCAGCACGAATTGCACCCTGCTCGGGTAACTGGTCCTACACAGAACTCACCTCGTTCAAAAGCACAGATGTTTTCATTTTTTTTGCACTCCACACATACGGGATAATTTGGGATTTCTGGTTTTTTCCCCAATACTAGCGATGTGACCACATGCACGAATTCATCTCTGTCAATAGGGCACCCGTGTACATATGCATCCACTGGTATGACAGCATCGATGGGTCGAGCTTCGTAACTTGAGAACCAGTCTGCTCTATCCTTGTAGACAACTTTTTTTGCCTCATCTAGGTTGTAGTTTCTCAGACTATTAATCCCTCCAATAGTAGCACAGGAACCGATAGCTACCACCAATTTGGCGTTATGCCTAATCTCCCTCAATCTATCCTCATCCTCAAAACGAGTGCATGAGCCTTCTATAAACGCTATATCATACTCATCAGAATGCTCTTTCATGATCTCTCTGAAATTCACGACTTCAATGATGTCCAACAATTCAAGGAGGTCTTCTTCCAGATTTGCCACCTGTAATTGGTCACCTTCACAGCCTGCAAAATCAAAAAATGCTACTTTCGGTTTCATCATATTGCCTCCGGTACCTCTTTAATATCTGCATAGTTGAATACTGGTCCGTCCTTGCACACATACAAATTGTTCATTTGACAGTGGCCGCATTTGCCCACGCCGCACTTCATTTTCCGCTCTAAAGATACAAGAATATGGTTATCTGGTACACCCATTTCTTCGAGCGACTGCACAACAAATCGGTACATTACAGGTGGACCTACAATCAGGGCGCAAATAGTCTGTGGAGTAAAATGAACATTTGGCACCAATGTGGTTATGACCCCGATATTACCTTCCCAGCACACATTTTCTGGACATCTGTCTACTGTCAGGTAATGTTCAGTATCAGTGCGTGCTTCCCACTGCTTTATCTCGTCAGCAAAAAGGACTTCACAGGGTTCTTTGCACCCATATAAGATGGTGACCCATCCGAACTCATCTCTTTCATCAAAAACATAGTTTATCAGAGACCGCAAAGGCACGATGCCCAGGCCTCCTGCCACAAAGACAATGTCATGTCCTTTGAGGGATTCCACGTTGAACCCGTTGCCGAAGGGCCCTCTTATACCTATCTTGTCACCCACATTCATCCTGTGCAGGGCGTAGGTCACATTCCCTACTTTGCGAATACAGAGCTCGAATGTACCTTTTCGGCTGGGCGAGGAGGTTACTGATAGGGGAGCTTCACCAACACCAAACACAGAGACCTGGACAAATTGACCCGGTATATGGCCCAGTTCAGTCCCATCATCTAATCGGATCTCGAATAGTGTTTCTTTTTCGGTCATGGGTGTCTTTTTGATAATTGTGGCTAATTTTGGCACAAAATCTATATCCTCTTCCGTCTGTACTGTTATTTCAGGAGCAGGGGTTGGAGCAGCTGTCATACCAATCTTGAGCGTTTCGTGGTACAGATCGTTGAAGACCTTCACAGGATGCGCAATGTCAGGGAGACAGTGAGATGAGCATCTGCCGCACCCAACGCAGGATACGAATCCAAATCGATCGAACAAGTACTTTCCCTTCTTGTAGTATCTGTGCCTGTATCTAGTTAACTTTGTGGATCTGAAGTTTTCACCTGTGGCAACCTTTGCAAAATCCTCTAAAAGGCAGCCGTCCCATGTTCTCACCCTTTGGCCGCTTATGAGAGACAGATCTGGATGATCTGTTACATCAAAACAATAACACGTTGGGCACACCATGACACATGAACCGCAGGAATAGCATGGTTCAGAGTGGGTTTCCCAGAATTCAGTATTGTCATAGTTCTTTTTTAAAAGATCTGGAAGATATTCAAGGGGAAAATTCAGATGCTGTTCACACATGTTTGTAATCTCATACTTTTTTTGGTCCACCAGGTGGAGTTCATGATCCTGGGGGTTACAGATATTTTTTGCATAGGTGGTCAACAACTCTTCACCCTTTTTTGAACCAATTTCTATAGTGTACTTCGTGCCGATGTCTGTCAGCATCAAATCATAACCATACTCTATGGTGGCACAACCCATAGAACCTGCAAAACACCAGTTGGAAACTCTCTGCATGTTCACTCCGATGATGGTTGATGCTTCTCTCTTTTTAAGGTAGTATACATCTGATTTTGTTTCTTTAAAGACCTCATCCATCTGGAGGAGGGCTGCTATATCATACGGGTGGACACCTATCATGGTGAGCGGCTCTGCAGTAAGAGTAGGTTCAGCTGTAATACTGTCAGATAAGGTGTAGGTGAAAAGCGTTTCCCATTGAGGAAAGAAATATTTCTTTGGCGGGAGAATAGTCACATCATAGTCAAGCCGCAGTTCACGTGCAGAATAAAGTGTATCAAATACAAATGCATCTCCTTTAGATTTTACTCCCACAGTTCTTGGCTCATTTTCTATCAATGCATTTACAAAGGTTGAAAAATCTTCCTTTTTAGTGACTTTCAATAGATCACCTCTTCTGGGGCTGCTTTACAGCAGTTGCATATTTCTTTGTTTGTATCTATCCTTTATTGTTGTATTACAGATTTTCTCGATTTTGCCTGGCTGGAGAATGCAGGTTCACTCGTTTACAGGAGCATGATGAATCCTTCACTCCTGCCCTGGTCAACCTCTCCACTGGCTGTTACTTCCAGGTACTCAGGGGAATACTCCTCGGTAACTGTACACTTCTGCAATTCTCTCAATGGCTACTACATAAGCAGCTGTTCTCAATGAGACCTTTTTTTCGTGTGCCTTTTTCCAGACCTCATCAAACGCTGCCACGAGCCTCTTTTCCAGTCTTTGATTGATTTCTTCTTCTTCCCACCGCAATCCACTGAGTGCTTGGACCCATTCCAAATGGCTGACAATGACGCCGCCAGAGTTTGCCAGAATATCTGGAATGACATACACTCCTTTTTTCTCTAGAATTTCGTCTGCTTCAGGAGTAGTGGGGCCGTTGGCACCTTCAGATATGATATGTGCATGTATTTTTTCAGCATTGTCCTTACGGATCTGGTTCTCTAAAGCAGCAGGAATCAATATGTCAACATCCTGATAGAGAGCCTCGTCACGCGGGAGTTTTTTGAATTTACTGAGGCTTGACAGGCACATATGTCTTTCACTGCATTCCCAAAGGTCATCAATAGAGAGTCCATCAGCGTCAACGAATGCACAGGAGGAATCAGAGACAGCCACAACTTTCGCTCCCATCTCCTCCAAAAAGAGAGCTGCAAAGCTTCCAACATTACCAAAGCCCTGCACTGAAACGGTGGCTCCTTCTAATTTTTTTCCTAGGTGCTTGTATAACTCCCGGGTGGCTATGGCAACACCCCTTCCTGTAGCCTGCTTTCTCCCGAGTGAGCCGCCCAAAACCTCTGGTTTCCCCGTTACCACGGCGGGTTCGGTATATCCCTTGAACATACTGAAGGTATCCATCATCCATGCCATAGTCTTTGATGTGGTGAACACATCAGGAGCGGGAATATCGCGGTGTGGACCTAAAATAGGCATGATTTCTGTGGTAAACCGCCGGGTGAGCCTCTCCAGTTCTCCCTCTGATAATACAATTGGGTCACAGATTACCCCACCCTTTGCCCCACCATAGGGCAGACCCACCAGTGAACACTTCCACGTCATCCAGGCGGCCAGGGCGATAACTTCTTCATCAGTTACCTGAGGATGGTATCTCACCCCACCCTTGGTGGGACCCAGCACGTTGTTGTACTGGCAGCGAAATCCAGTAAAGCATTCTATTCTGCCGTCATCCATCTTCACCGGAAAATTCACTATGAGCATCAGCATAGGACACTTAAGAATCTTACGAATGTACTCAGGGATATCTGTGTGGCTTACAGCTTTTTCTACTTGCTCCTGTACCATTTTCGTTAACGAGAATTCCATATTCTCACCTTCATATGTTCTCTTTCTTTCTCACACTTCATTATATACTTTATGCTCCCGGTTTAAAGCAGTGGTATACTAGAGAGGATTGCACCTTTCGGGTGCTCAAGATCTTCAATCTCTCTTAGCATCATACTATCCCCAGAGTAATTGATAAAACCCAACAGGTTGTTACACGTGTAACAAATTGAGAGAAACACTAAGGGGTTGACAACTTCTCAGACAAGGTTGTAGTTGAGCAGTTCTGGAGAGGCTGTCTCATAACTTAGGTCTTGTGTAGAATTACGTGATACAATTAAAGTATACAACCACGAATAGTCATCCACTGAGTTCACAAATAAATTCTGGGACAACGTCTGTAATTCCATTTCAAAACGAGCTGAGGTCATTCTTACAGAAATAGTTCTGCAAAATAAGAGAGTGATAAATTTCTATAAAATAAAAAAATAAAAAAATAGTTGATTTGAACAGTCTTATGAACTGAGTATTTCCTCTACTTCTTCTTTGTCACATTCCATGATGTGCTGTATGCCACTGATCTCGTTGGCTTCCCGCGTGAGAGCAGCAATATCATCTCTGCTGATATACTCCAATGAGAACTTACGGGTACCTGCCATGATCTGTCTCAATCCCTGGTGGAGCCTTTCCATGTAGGTGTATAACCCAATACCGCCAGTAGGTGCACTTTCGAACTTGTCTCCAATATCTCTCTTCAAGTCTGGCGCAGTGACGAATATATCGTCTCTTGTGGTTCCGAACCGTTCAATGTATATTGGAACCAGTCCTTCGTTGATCCTTTTGCCAATAGTCTTCCCCACCATGGCTGCTGCTAAAGGTGCTCTGGCCATTCCTACCAACTTGAAGTAGGGGGCGCCCAATGCCAGCCCCTTGAATATCTGATCCTCAAATGCAAACCCACCCGCTACAGCAATATCTGGGACGTGCTTGCCTTTCTTGGCAAGTTTATCCACGTACCTGTAAAGGAGCGAGAAGAGTTCTACTCCTGGAACACCCCATTCATTCATCATTCTCCAGGGGGACATTCCAGTCCCACCACCTGCACTATCAACTGTTAATAAGTCAAGCTCTGCTTTGGATGCAAACTTTAAGGCTCTGGCCAAATCTACTGGTCGGTACGCCCCTGTCTTCAAAAAGACATGTTTCGCTCCGTAATCTCTCAATTCCTTTACTCTCTTCATGAATGCTTTCTCTGACACCATGCCTACTCTGGAATGTCTCTCAAATTCCTTGAAGCTTCCCCGTTTAAATGCCTCTATAACAGCAGGATTGGTAGGATCGGGGAGAACAATGTAACCTCTCGCCTTCAAAAGCTGTGCCCTTTCCAGGGTCTTGAGCTTAACCTCTCCGCCAATGTTTTTGGCACCCTGTCCCCATTTTAACTCAACAGCATCCACATCCAGTTCACTGATAGCATACTCGTGGACACCCAGGGCGGTGTCCTCAACGTTTGCCTGTACCACGATTGCACCGTACCCGTTTTGCTGCCATTCTTTGTAGAGCTTTACACGCCATTCCAGGTCTGGTGAGTGCTTTACCTTTCCATTGACAATTTCAGATCCAGAATCCATCCCGCAGACATTCTCACCAACAGTGAGGGGGATGCCAGTAAGCGCTGCTCCAACAGCCAACCCTTCCCAGTTGTTCTTCGCAATAGCTGTGGAGCCCAGCCCAGGGATAACGAGGGGCATCTTCAGCTTGATGTCTTTCTCTTTTCCGATTTTTGTTTCCAGGTTTACGTTGGAGAACAAAGCTATATCACTGTCAGCTTCTATTCCCCACGCACCCACCACACCACCCAGTATGGTGAAGTGGGATAGATCAACAGGATAGATCTTTTCGTTTCCAGAAGTGATAATCCCGAAGGGCTGAGGATAGATGACTTCATGGCCTCTGTACGCTGATTTTCCAATTTCACACATTCCTACGCACCCATCCACACAGGTGACGCACATTCCGCTCAGTGAACTTACTGCTCCTTCTGTTCTGTTCTTTGTCAACGTTGCCGCCGTTGCATTAGTTTTTGTTAGAGACATGATTTTACCTCCTTTCTAATTATCTTCATGTTTTTACCTCCTTCTCTTTTTTCTTTTTTTCAGCTTCCGGTAGTAAGCATGCAGCACATGGATCCATGTAACAGTGCACATCCTCGTACACGTCCAGACATGGATATTCGATGTTAAGACAACCCCCGCACACGGCACCCGGAGGTTCAGGGCCGTGGCATCTGAGCATACAAGCTGGACATATATACATGCATGCGCCGCATGTTCTGCAAACATCAGATTTCATGTCAAATGGTGTGGTTATTTTTCTGTCTTTGCCCCTGTTCACAAATCCTATGGCGCGAGCATCCATCTGCTCTTCGCACATTCGCGTGCATAATCCACACAATATACAGTCATCGTTCTTGATGCTGAACCGCACCTTGGTAACACCCAATTTGGACGCTAGGTCCTGTATGGTCTTGGAAGTAGGGCACCGTGCAACCATTAATTCCACGATCAATTTTCTGTATTTCTGAACCTTTTTGGTATGCGTCCTCACAACCAACCCTTCCTCAACAGGGTAGGTACACGAGGAAACGATTTTTGCTCTGCTGCCTTCACCAATTTCAACAATGCACAGGCGGCATGCGCCATAAGGGGAGAGACCTTCGTTGTAGCAGAGGGTCGGTATTTCTATGCCATAGAATGTACAGGCTTCCAGTATGGTCCACCCCTCTTCCACCTGGACTTCAAGCCTATTCAGTGTCATGGTTATCATGCGCTCACCTCCTCGATTTCAACTTGCTTTCTTCCCTCTTCAGTCTCCAAATCACATCTTAAACAGCGCCTCGCTTCTTTTACTGCTTCCTCTTCAGTTAATCCTAATTCTACTTCTTTAAAGGAACAGACCCTCTCCTCTACTGAGCGGCATGACATTGCAGGTCGTGCTGCCTCTGCTACCTCTTCTTCTGTTAATTCTACAGGTTCCACATACATGGAAGGTCTCGTCACTTGGTAATCTCGTGCCACTGGCTTTCCCTGTAAGTACTTATCAATGAGGTCTGCCACTACTTTTCCAGCTCCCATAGCGTATATTGCCACATTGGGGCCAGTTACCACATCTCCGCCAGCGAACACACCCTCTATACCAGTGGCATAGGTTTCAGGGTCCACCACAATAGTACCCCATTTAGTGTACTCCAATTCTTTGACACCTTCCAGAAACGAAACATCCGGCTTTTCACTGATAGCAACGATTAACGTATCCAGCTCAACAATGAATTCAGACCCCTCAATGGGCAGGGGTCTTCTTCTCCCGCTTTCATCCACGTCTCCCAACCGCATCTTCACACATTCAACACCAGTGACTTTCCCGTTCTTTGTTAAAATTCGCTTGGGTGCAGTCAAAAACTGCATGTTAACCTGTTCTTCAATGCACGCTTCTGCTTCTTCCTCAAATGCAGGCATCTCCTTTCTAGTCCTCCTGTAGATGAGAGTCGCCTCCTCACAGCCTGTGAGACGAAGGGCCACTCTCGCAGAATCCACAGCAGCATTCCCACCACCAATGACACCCACGCGAGGTCCAACCTTCACGTCTTTTCCTAATTTTACATCCTTGAGAAATTCCAGAGCATCGATTACACCCTCTGCATCTTCATTGGGAATGCCCAGGCTAATGGATTTGTGTGCACCTGTGGCAATGAATATAGCATCGTAGCTATCCCGCAGCTCTGAAAAGGTAACATCCTTCCCCACTGTGGTATTGGTCTTGAACTCTACCCCAGCTTCCTTGATATTCTCAACATCATAATCAAGTATATCTTTGGGCAGCCTGTGCTCCGGTATATAAACTGCTAATGCACCTCCTATGACAGGTAAAGACTCAAAGATGGTGGTATTATACCCCTTTAATCCAAGGTAGTACCCTGCTGTTAACCCTGCAGGTCCAGACCCAATGATAGCCACCTTTTCCTTCTTGGGGTTCTCCCTCTTTATGGGGTACTTCAAGCCATTCTTCGCAGCATAATCAGTGGCAAACCGCTTTAACGCTTTAATAGCAATGGGATCACCAAATTTACCAGACTGGCATTTGGCCTCGCACGGATGGCTGCACACTCTGGCACACACTGATGGTAGTGGATTGTCCTTCCTGATGATGTTGAAGGCCTCTTCATACTGTCCTTGTGCAATCAAGGAGATGTACACAGCAGCTTCTGTATCTATGGGGCATATATGCTGGCAGGGTGAAGAAATGATCTCCTTACACACAACAGCAGGACATCTCTTGTACTTGATATGCTGTTCGTACTCATCAGGGAAGTACTGTAATGTAGACAGTAATGGGTTGGGAGCAGTCTGCCCTAGCCCGCACATGGATACATCTTTCACCAATTCACCCAGTTCTTTCAACGTTTCTATGTCTTCTTCTTTTCCTTTGCCCTCACAGATGTCAGTGACAATCTCAAGCATGCGCTCAATACCTTCCCTGCACGTTAAGCACTTGCCGCAGGATTCATCCTGCAAAAACTCCAAAAAGTACCGGGCTGTATCCACCATGCAGGTATCCTCATCCATGACCACCATACCGCCTGAACCCATCATGGAACCTGCTTCCTTCAATTTTTCGTAGTCCACTTGTAAATCCAGCAGTCGAGCTGGTATACAACCCCCTGAGGGTCCTCCGGTTTGAACTGCCTTGAACTTCTTGTCCTTGGGTATGCCGCCGCCAATATTGTACACCATTTCCTTCAACGTGATCCCCATAGGCACCTCCACCAGTCCGGTATTGTTGATTTTACCGACTAATGAGAAGATCTTGGTACCTTTGCTCCCTTCTGTACCAATAGATGAGAACCAATCTGCACCCTTGGCAATGATCAAAGGAACGTTGGCCCATGTTTCAACATTATTGATATTGGTGGGCTTTCCCCATATACCCTTTTGAGCAGGAAACGGCGGTCTCTGCCTTGGTTCGCCTTTCCTCCCCTCTATGGATGCCATCAATGCACTTTCCTCACCGCACACGAAAGCACCAGCACCGATAACCACTTGTATATCAAAATCAAATCCAGTACCCAAGATATTCTGACCCAGTAACCCATATTCTTTCATCTGGGTTATGGCTGTCTTGACATTTTCCACTGCCAATGGATATTCATGCCTCACGTAGATGAATCCTTGATGTGCACCAATAGCGTACGCTCCAATGAGCAGCCCTTCCAGGACAGAATGCGGGTTACCTTCTAGTAAGCTCCTGTCCATGTAGGCACCAGGGTCGCCCTCATCAGCATTGCACACCACATATTTTGTATCACCTTTGGACTTTCTGGCAATCTCCCATTTCAGTCCTGTGGGAAATCCAGCACCTCCTCTTCCCCGTAATCCAGACTTCTTTAGTTCTTCAATGATCTCTTCAGGCTGCATGGACTGGAAGACCTTTTCTAAAGCAGCATATCCGCCCACAGCAATGTACTCATCAATATTCTTAGGATCGATTAACCCGTTGTTGGCAAATAAGATTCGTTTCTGTCTGTTGTAGAAGGGGACATCTTTCTCATACGTGATCCTTTCCCCACTCATGGGATCAGTGTACAGCAGTCGGTCCACAACTGTATCATTGGTGATAGTTTCTTCGATTATTTCCCCTATGTCGTCAGTGGTCACTTGCTGGTAGAATATGCCACGAGGGTATACAACCGTGATGGGACCTCTTTCGCAAAAGCCGTGGCAACCTGTGGTACGCACATCCACGGTATCTTGCATGTTTCTCTTCTTTAATTCTTCTCGCAGCGCTGCAGTAACCTTTTCACAGCCGGATGCATGGCATCCTGTTCCAGAACACACACTGATACACAGTTTATGTAGATCTCTTTTGCTGGTTATAGACGTTCTCAAGGCTTTCATATCTTCAATACGCTTCAACTTTGTCATGTGAACACCCCTTTACATTTCCTCGTACTGCTGTATGAGCGCATCTACCTTTTTTGTACTCATGTGGCCATGATACTCACCATCCACGACCACCACAGGGCCTAAGGCACACGCACCGAGGCACCGTACAGTCTCCAGCGTGAACTGCATATCTTCAGTTGTCTCACCCACATCAAGGTCAAGCAGTTTCTCAATTCTTTCAACTATTCTGCGTCCACCCCGCACGTGGCAGGCTGTACCAACACAGACGTTGATGAGGTGTTTCCCTCTCGGCGTCAGACTGAAAACCTTGTAAAACGTAGCAACAGAATACACATTGATGAGGGGAATCCCCAATTTTTCTGCCACCACAGTGAGTGCATCTTCCGGCAGGTAGTTATATTCATCCTGAATATCCAGCAGTATGGAAATTAAACAAGAGTTGTCGTAATTCCATTTGCTCAATATGGATTCAATGAAAGTATTCATTTCGTTCATTACGAAATCTACCTCCTTTTTTTGTAATAATACTTTGCGAGTCCTTTGAACGAACAAAGACCTCCCTTTCTATCTTTTCCCCTCCCTTGTCCAGTATGTATGAAATGGCATAAGATAATCTGGGGAAAAACACAGGCCTCATATCGAGGGCTTTAGGGAGTACGTTGTCCATGTTGTGAGGCAAAATTTTTCTCTTATAAATGTTGTGGTCTATGAGGGGCATCTGNGGAAAGATTTGTAGTTGCTCCCAATGTGATGTATTAATGTTGTCTTTCTATCCATAAAAAGATCATTTAATNATAATTAAAGAGATTAAGATTTTTCTGAATTAGAAATATGGATAATTACGTAAGACTAAGTGCAAAAATCAAGAATTGGGCCATTCCCGCCCCTGAAAGGAAATGGACAACACGTGCCGCAGTGTACTGCACTTTGGAAAGGTGTGCCATGACGTTGTCGTTATCTTGATGTTGTCATACGTAAAGTTTATATAGGTAAAGGATACGGCTTCACATAGTGCGGCCACGATCTTTAAATTGTTGGAACCCCCATCCAAAATAACATAACTGGCCATGAACAGGAGAGGTGGAGAAAAATGAATAGGAAGAATTTGTCAAAAAAAGAAAGAGAAAAAGGAAAAGAAAGGATCGATACGATCCTGAAGGAATTTGAACCTGAAAAGGAAAATTTAATCTCTATTCTTCACCGGATTCAGGATGAGGAGATGTTCAATTATATACCCGAAGAAGCGGTTGAAGCAGTAGCAGATTACGTGGGTATTACCACTTCAGAAGTATATGGTGTCATCTCATTCTACAGTATGTTTTCAATTGAACCAAGGGGAAAGCATGTCATACGGGTCTGCACATCTGCCCCGTGCTATGTAATGGGCAGTACTACAGTCATTGATTCTCTTAAGAAGGTTCTTGGAATTGACATCAGCGAAACTACAGAGGATACTCTCTTCACGTTAGAGCTGTCGTCCTGTCTCGGTACGTGCGATATAGCACCAGCCATGATGATAAACGATGAAATTTATGGGGATTTAACAGAGAAGAAGATAAAAAAGATAATCGAGGCGAAAAAACATGAGTGAAAAAAGAATTGTCCTTGAGAACGTTGGTAAGGTTACCAATCCAGCAAGTGTTGAGGAATATGAACAGCTCGGAGGGTATAAAGCGTTACGAAAAGCCCTTTCCCTGCAGCCTGGTGAGGTAATAGAAGAGGTGAAGAAATCAAAGTTGAGAGGAAGAGGCGGCGCTGGATTCCCTACTGGGTTAAAGTGGAGTTTTACAGCTCCTTTAAAGGGAGAAAAATACATCATTTGTAATGCAGATGAGGGAGAACCGGGGACGTTTAAGGATCGTGTCATTATGGAAGGAGACCCGCACAAGGTAATTGAAGGAATGAGTATTGCAGGCTATGCAGTAGGCGCCCAAAAAGGATACATCTATATACGAGGGGAATACTACAAATCCATAGAAATGATGAAAAAAGCTATCGCGGAGGCAAAGAAAAAAGGATATCTCGGGAAAAAAATAGTGGGAACTGATTTTTCTTTTGAGATTACAGTGAGAATAGGTGCAGGTTCCTATATATGTGGAGAAGAGACCGCAATGATAGAATCTTTAGAGGGGAAAAGAGGAAATCCACGGGTGAGACCGCCCTATCCGGGTACTCAAGGGTTGTGGAAAAAACCCTCCATAGTGAACAATGTGGAAACATTAGCCAATGTTCCCCCTATTATTGTGAATGGTGCAGACTGGTATACCTCCATGGGGACAGAAAGTTCTCCAGGAACCAAGATATTCTGTGTCTCTGGAAAAGTGGAGAAGCCCGGGTATTATGAGCTCTCCATGACAGTCACTTTGAGAGAATTGATATTTGGTTATGCGGGCGGTATCAAAGGAGGAAAAAAATTCAAAGCTGCCTTAGTTGGTGGAGCTGCAGCTGGTGCATTTTTGGGAGAGGATAAACTGGATGTACAGTTGAATTTCGAAGATTTAGCAGCGAATAAGGGGACTCTGGGCTCAGGCGCTGTCTTGGTTTTGGATGAAGATTCCAGTATCTTACAAGTGTTGAAGAATATTATGGAGTTTTTCAAGCACGAATCCTGTGGGCTGTGCACTCCCTGCAGAGTTGGTAATGTGAGAATCCTGGATATCCTTGATGGGCTCATAGAAGGCAAGGGGAATGAAGACAGTTATGAGCAGATGCTGAAAATAGCAAAAGTCATGAACAAGACATGTTTCTGCCCCCTAGGCCAGTCCCCACTTGTTCCTCTATCAACAGCAGTACTACTAGGTGATTGACATGCTTACCAGTGTAATTGTTGATGGAAAGACAGTCCAAATGGAAGGAGGAGGCAATCTGCTTTCAGAGTTACGGAATAAAGGATATGACATCCCTGGGCTGTGCTACTACGAGAAGGTATCATCTACAGGGTCGTGCCGTCTCTGCGTCATTAAAAGAAAGGGGAGCACCACCTTTGAGGCTGCATGTACTCTAACTGCACAGCAGGGAATGGATATAGAAGTGTTCACTCCTGAATTAGAAGAATACAGAAAAGAGGTTCTTCAGTTAATTCTATCAGAGCATAAACATGACTGCATGGTATGTGAGGCTGCAGGAGAATGTGAACTGGAGAAGTTAGCGTACCGGTATCATATCGACATTTCAAGCGAAGTGTACCCTCACATGTACAACAAAGATTTAAACCCAGATGTTTCCCAGGTCCTAATTTTTGACCCTCAAAAATGTATTAAATGTTATAGATGTACAAAGGCATGTGACGAGCTCCAGGAAAAACATGTTTTGGACATGGCATACCGCAGCAATGACATGATGGTGTGGCCTGGATCAACTGGAGTGTGGAGTGAATCTGAGTGTGATGGATGTGGTGAATGTATACAGGCCTGCCCTGTAGGTGCAATTATTGAAAAAGATGCAGTTGGCAAAGGGAGAACCTGGGAAATGGCAAAGACTATTACCACCTGTGAGTACTGCGGTGTAGGGTGCCCAATTGAAGTGTATACCAGAGACAATGAAATTGTTAAGGTAAAAGGCGTTGATGGGCCAGCCAATGATGGGAGGCTGTGCATTAAAGGGCGATTCGGACATGAATATATAAAAAGTAAAGAGCGGTTGACAACTCCTTTGATCAAAAAGGATGGAAAATTTCTGGAGGTATCGTGGGACGAAGCTCTTGACTATGTGGCAGAAAAGCTGCTGGAAATAAAACAAAAGTATGGATCAAAAGCTCTAGGAGGGTTATCATCAGCTCGGTGTACCAACGAGGAGAACTACGTGTTCCAGAAATTCGTGAGGGCCGTTTTCGGGAACAACAATGTAGATCATTGTGCTCGATTATGTCACGCATCGACGGTGGCTGGTCTGGCCAAGGCATTCGGGTCAGGGGCTATGACCAACTCCATTGCTGAGTTCAAAAATTGCGACTGCATTTTAGTAACTGGTTCCAATACTACAGAGACCCATCCCGTAATTGCTACCTTCATCAAGAATGCAGTAAGAAAAGGTGCAGTATTAATTGTGGCAGATCCACGAAAGATTGATCTAGTCAACTACGCAAAAGTACATCTTCAGCACAAAAATGGGACAGATGTCGCCCTCTTTAATGGGTTGATGAATATCATTTACAATGAAGGGTTGTTAAACACTGAATTTGTCAAAGAGCGTACAGAAGGATTTGATGAATTTATAAAGGTCATAAAAGAATATACACCAGAAAAAGTTGAGGAGATAACAGGAGTTCCCAAAGAAAAAATTATTTATGCTGCAAAACTGTACGGGAGGTCTAAGAAGGCGTCAATTGTCTTTGCCATGGGGATCACTCAGCATACCACAGGGACGGATAATGTACTATCACTGGCTAACCTAGCCATGCTCACAGGAAATGTGGGAAGAGAATCCACTGGCGTGAACCCCTTGAGAGGACAGAACAATGTGCAGGGAGCATGCGACATAGGTGCTCTCTCGAACGTGTATACAGGGTATCAGAACGTGACTGATCCTGAAGCTCAGAAGAAATTTGAGGATAAATGGGGGGTTACATTGTCTTCTGAAGTAGGGTTAACCGTGGTAGAAATGATAAACAAAGCTGCAGAAGGTGAGATAAAAGCATTATACTTCATGGGCGAAAATCCTATGATCTCAGATCCCAATATAACCCACGTGGAAGAAGCGTTAAGCAACCTTGAATTCTTGGTAGTTCAGGACATATTTTTGACAGAGACTGCACAATTAGCAGATGTAGTTCTGCCATCACGGGGTGCTCTGGAGAAGGATGGCACCTTCACGAACACGGAGAGGAGGATTCAACGGGTGAAAAAAGTGGTAGAACCCCATCCCAATACCAAAGATGACTGGGAAATCATCGGGTTTGTGGCAGAAAAAATGGGGTACAATCTATTGACGTACAGTAGTGTGTGGGACATTTTACGAGAGATAAATGAGGTAACACCTATTTACGCAGGGATCACACCAGAAAGAGTTGATTTAGGGTTACAGTGGCCGTGTCCTTCCAAAGATCATTCTGGAACAGCATATTTACACAAAGGTTCATTCTCACGAGGAAAAGGATCATTTACGCCTGTTGATTTTATTCAACCCGCTGAATTACCAGACAAAGAGTACCCCTTCATTTTGTCTACAGGAAGAATTCTCTACCACTACCATACAGGGACTATGTCCAGGAGGACGTCTGCCTTGAATGCGTTTGTCGATGAAGGGTATGTAGAAATTTCAAGAGAAGATGCTCAAAAATTGAATGTTAAAGATAATGAAATCGTGAAGGTATCTACGAGGAGAGGAGAAATTAAAATTAAAGCAAAGATTTCGGACAGAGTTTTCCCAGGTTCGGTGTTTATTCCATTTCATTTTTCAGAAGCACCGGCCAACAGATTGACGAACGATGCTTTGGATCCAAAAGCAAAGATACCTGAATTGAAAGTTGCTGCCTGTAAGGTGGCAAAATGAGGTTGATACCATGTTGAGAAGAAAATTTGAGTATGATTTATGCCTGAAACCGATAAATGTAGCTAGAAGTCTTTCAGAGAGTATTTGTGTGGAGAAGGTCCACTCAAGTGCGATAAACCTGTTGGTACTTGGGTTTTTTGCAGGTGTTTTCATCGCATTTGGTGGTGAATTATCCACCATGGTCACAGTGGGAACGGCAAAGGGACTAAGCGTGGGAATTTCCAAGTTTTTGGCAGGATCAGTGTTCTCGGTGGGGCTAATGTTGGTGGTTATAGCAGGTGCTGAACTATTTACAGGGAACAACCTGGTAATCATATCAGCTCTTGACAGGAGAATAGGGTTTTCACAAGTTTTACGGAACTGGGTCATTGTGTATGCTGCTAACTTCGTTGGTGCAGTTTTCATCGCGGTGCTCATGTACTATTCAGGGTTATGGAAAACAGGTGGAAATGAATGGGGTGCCACTGCTGCAACCATTGCAGTGTCCAAGGTGAACCTGAGCTTTACAGAAGCATTTTTCAGAGGTATTGGGTGTAACTGGTTGGTGTGTCTTGCCGTGTGGATGGCAATTGCATCACGGGATGTTGTGGGTAAGATATTTGCCATCTACTTTCCTATTATGGCCTTCGTTGCCTCAGGATTTGAGCACGTCATTGCAAATATGTATTTCATACCCATGGGGTTATTCTTGAGAGGTACAGAGGTGGCTGCTGTAGTTAATATGGAAAGCCTCACCTGGGGCAGCATGGTGGTGAGAAACTTTATTCCAGTGACTCTAGGGAACGTTATCGGCGGTGCATTCTTTGTTGGGATACTGTACTGGGTAGTCTACCTGAGAACTGCTGAAGAAGAAAAGGAGTAACTGCCACTGGTCTTTAAAGACTCAGTTCATTCAGTAATACGCACAAGCTCTCTAATAGAAAAACGACCAATTAGTGTACGATAGATGGGCATCATGTGCCCATCTTCATTTTGCAGAATATCGCTGACATGCCTTCTATCGGAGTTGCTACAGGATTGCTCTGCAAGACAGGAAAAGGATTTTCCTCAACCAAGATCAGTCCCAGATTTCACATATCTTTGAATATTTTGAGCAAACCTAATCAAAGAAATTGTTACACGTGTAACAGAAGTGAGAAAAACCAAATTGAGAATCCCAACCCTGGTAACCAACCCGCCTTTTGCAGAGTGCAGTTGAAAAGATTCTGTTATCAATCCTGGAATATTTTCTCTGTGAAGAGTACTCAACAGCACATTTTATATTAACCGAATTACTTATAAGGAAGAGTAAGATCAGAGTAAGTGGATCAACAGAGAGATACTTGCAGACTATTAACCAGTGGCAAAAAAGCAAAAGGAGGTGAAAAAATGTACGCAAAATTGGTAACACCCGGATCTATATGTCCGATGTGTCTCGGCTGCTGTTGGGGATTTACCCCTGGTATCGGATACTGTGCGAACGGCGTTACTCCCAAATCGGGAGTGTGTAGCTTTGGCATTACAGATCATTAACCCTGAAAAATGTAGATGAGACTGCTCCCCGCAATCATGAGGAAATATGGCTGCTTGGAATTGCAGTACACGCAAAGAGAGTAGAAAATATCTGCATTTCCCTCGAGGGTTAATACACAAATGTGAAATGTGTGGCCCCTTTTCATATAGTTTAGTACTGTCAGTTACGTGGTTGCTCGGGATTTTAGTGCATTGGAGCAGTTACTCTCTCATTTTA
>JGI2171J19970_10000083_pt1 | contig 38222 bp, 35 predicted proteins | sample DeeMarSWOR324_28_FD_19970 | JGI IMG/M metagenome (IMG submission 19970) | reverse complement strand
TGCATATCAGGGGTTTCAACGGTTCCAAAGACAGCTCCACTGACCCATCGCCAGTGCACAATGACCCACTGAATAATGAACTGGGATGCCAGTGTGGCGATGGCCAGATAAAAACCCTTGATTCTTAAAGAGGGAAGGCCGAAAAAGGTACCCACTGCCCCGGAGACAATACCGCCGCCCAGAATACTAAGCAGCAGGGGAACGCCAGTACGGCCATAGAGAATCAAGGCGGTATAGGCACCTACGGCCATAAAAGCGGCGTGTCCTATAGAGATCTGTCCGGCATAGCCTGCCAATATGTTGAGTCCGATGGCGGAAAGACCAAAGCAGTAAAAGGGGATCATGATATTGGAAAGCCAGTATTCACTGCTGGTCCAGGGGATGACAATGAAGGCCAGGATGAGCATGACGATAAAGCCATACCTGTCCAGCGGGATAGGGAAGATAGCCATATCACTTGCATAGGCATCCTTGTAATTTCCGCATTCTCTGTAAAACATTACCTAGCTCCGCTCATACCCTCTCTATAATCTCTTTTCCAAACAGGCCATAGGGCTTGAAATAGAGCACAAGAAGGGCCAAGAGATANGGGAAGAAGGTCTGAATGCCCCCGCCNACATATGGCCCTAAGAATACCTCTCCCAGGTTCTCTCCTGCCCCCACGATAAGGCCTGCAATAATGGCACCCGGGATACTGTCAATGCCGCCGATGATGAGCACTGGCAACGCCTTCCAGGCAATGTAGCCCAGGCTAAATTGAACCCCGAGCCGGGTTCCCCAGGCAACACCCGCCACGGTGGCCACGATACCGGCAATGACCCAGGTCATAGACCAGGCCTTGAGCAGCGGGATACCAACAGAGAGGGCAGCCTCATGGTCATCCGATACGGCCCGAAGGGCCCTGCCGTTCCTTGTTTTTTGAAAGAACCAGACAAGTGCTGCCACAAACAAGGCCGCAACACCCGCAAAGGTGAGATCAAAGCTGTTCATGAATATGCCACCCACCTCAAAGCTCTTCTCCGGTATCCCGAGCTCCAGGCCCTTGGCCTGTGTCCCATAGATGGACTGCCCTAAGCCTTCCAGGATGTACGCTATGCCGAAGGTGGCCATGAAGAGCATAGCGGGAGGGCGTGCCACGAGTGCCCGGAGTATGCCATAGACGATGAGATACGCGCAGATGGTCATAACGCCCACGGTGCAGAGGAGTGCAAGCCACAGGGGCAGATGCATGTATTGATACAGAAAACCTACCAGGGCAAGTCCTGCAAAGAGGCTCATGGCACCCTGGGCCATGTTGAAGACATCCGAGGCCTTAAAGATCAGCGCAAAGCCCAAGGCAACCAGTGAATACATGATACCCACCATGAGCCCTGTTATCAGTACCTCGAAGAAAAATGTCATGTGTTACCCTCCTGCCGTACCGAGATATGCCTTGATGACCTTGGGATTTGATTTGATCTCATCCGGGGTCCCCTCTGCGATCTTGTTTCCGAAATCGAGCACCACCATACGGTCGCAGATGTCCATAACAACTCCCATATCGTGCTCGATGAGGGCGATTGTATAGCCCAGTTCCTCATTGGCATCCAGGACAAAGCGGGCGATGTCCTCTTTCTCCTCCAGGTTCATACCAGCCATGGGTTCATCCAGCAGAAGGAGCTTAGGCTCCGCAACTAATGCACGCGCCAATTCCACCCTCTTTTGCAGTCCGTACGGAAGCATGCTTGCAGGTGTTTTGCGGATGTTTTCTATCTGGAGAAAGTCGATGATATATTCCACCGCCTCTCTGTGCTCTATCTCCTCCTTTTCGCTCATACGCCAGTAGAGAGCCTGGGAGAAGATATTTGAGTGCATTTTCATTGTCCGCCCTATCATGATGTTTCCCAAGGTGGGCATTCCCCTAAACAGGGCAAGGTTCTGAAATGTCCGTGCGATTCCCAGGGCTGCAATGCGGTTCGGCTTCATCTTCTTGTCCAGCTCCTTACCCTCAAAGAAAATGCGGCCTTTATCGGCCTTGTAAAAGCCGTTTATTATATTCAACAAGGTGGTCTTGCCCGCACCATTAGGGCCGATGATGGCCATAATCTCACCGGGATAGATCTCCAGGTTCACGTGATTCAGGGCCATCAGACCACCAAAGGTAATGGTTATGTCTTCTGCGCGGAGCAAAGGTTCCTTCTTTTCATTCATGTCCAGCCTTCCTTCTAAAAGGTCTCGGCATCCCGGATCTTCAGATTTGCCCTCATGGTGGTACTCCGGCCATCCTCGTAGGTAAATGTCGCTTCCACGTCAACGCTGTCTTTACCGGTGTAGAGGGCATCTATGAGATTGGCGTACTTTTCAGCAACAAACTTCCTTCTCACCTTTCTGGTCCGGGTGATTTCACCGTCATCCGGGTTAAGCTCCTTGTGCAATAGTAAGAATCTTCTGATCTGGGCGCCCTTGAGTTGTTCATCCTGGCTGAGACTCTTGTTTACCCGGTTGATTTCGTTGTATATAAGCTCATATACTTCGGGCTTTTGGGCCAGATCCGTATAGCTCGTATAAGCGATATGCCTCCTTTCAGCCCAGTTTCCAACAGCCCCGTAATCGATATCAATGAAGGTAGCAACAAAGTCCATATCCTTTCCGTGGGCCACGGCCTCCTTGATAAAGGGGCAGAATTTCAGTTTGTTCTCGATATACTTAGGGGCAAACATGGTTCCGTCGGTCAACCTGCTGACATCCTTTGCCCGGTCTATGATCTTGAGATGCCCGTGCTTTGTCAGATATCCCGCATCACCGGAATGGACCCACCCGTCTTCCAGTGTCTCTTTCGTGGCCTCGGGGTTTTTGTAATATCCCTGGAAGACACCGGGGCTCTTATACATGACCTCCCCCATGTCGGATATTTCGATATCCAACTCAGGCAGGGGTGTGCCCACGGTTTCAGGGTCAATATCACCATCCTTCTGAATAGAGACTACGGCACTGCTCTCGGTCATGCCATAGACCTGTTTCAGGTTGATCCCCAGCGATCGAAAAAATTCAAATATCTCCGGACCGATTGCCTCTCCGGCCGTATACGCAATGCGGACATCTCTCATGCCCAGGTTATCTACCAGAGGCCCGTAGACAAGGAACTTACCTAATTGATAGAGGATTTTTTGACCGAGTGGGACAGGGTTATGGGCCATCCTCAATTTTTCCACCCGGCTTGCCACATTCAGGAAGAAGTGGAACATCTTTTGTTTGATCCGGGCAGCATCCTCCATCTTGATCATGACCTGGGTGAGGATGTTTTCCCATATACGAGGGGGGGCAAATAGGTAGGTTGGGCCAACCTCTCTCATATCGTGCATCACTGTCGAGGTATCTTCCGGGCAATTGACGGTAAACCCGGCGACAAAGGTCTCACAATAGGAGAATATGTGGTCCCCGATCCAGGCCATGGGCAGATAAGCCATGACCTCTTCATCTTCTCGAAGGCCTTCCATTTCGATAGCGTTTTTTCCAGTAGTCACAATATTTCGATGGGTGAGCATAACGCCCTTGGGGTTACCGGTTGTACCTGAGGTATAAACGATGATGGAAAGATCATCCACTTGCCCCTTGTTTACCTCATCCATGAAATAGTTGGGGTTCTCTTTTGCGAATTTACGGCCCATCTCCTGGACATCTGTGAAGGCTATGAGCCAGTCATACCTGTATTTCTTGAGTCCCCTTGGGTCATCATATATGACGTATTCCAGCCTCGGGACCTCTTTCTTTAATCCCATAAGCTTGTCAGTTTGTTCCTGGTCCTCTGCCAGGGCGAATCTGCACTCCGAATGATCAAGGATATAGTGAAGCTCTTTGTGTATGGCATCCTGGTAAAGGGGAACAGGGATGCCGCCCAAGCACTGACAGGCCGCAAGACCCCAGTAAAGCTGTGGACGATTATCCCCGATAATGGCCATCCTGTCATCCCTTTTAAAGCCCAAGGATGCCAACCCTAAGGCGAAGTCCCTTACCTGCTCAAGATAGTCTTTCCAGGTATAAGATTGCCAGATTCCATAGTCCTTCTCACGAATGGCAGTCTTGCGATCCCCATAGCTTTTTGCATTTTCCACTAAGATCTGGGGAAATGTCATCAGCCTTTTTTCCATGATCAAAGTCCTCTTTGCTTCCCCTCTCGCACTTCACCTGCCTCGGGCATACCTTTAAACCCCCACAGTGGGCTATCTGAGAGTCTGATAAGGTACCTAAGTAACGATAAAAACAAAAAGCCTGTTATGGGGTTGACATAACAGGCTGATTTAGCTTCTTTTTGAATTTTATGTCAGGAAAGATAGACCAAGAATTATTACACGCGTAGATTGGTAATTGCATTTTTTGCTGGGCCAAAAAGGTTGTTCAGAACCGCATGTTACGTGAGAATTTTCTCTGTGTACTTTTTTATTCCTCATTTGTCAACAACTTTTTCATAAATGGCAGGTAGGAATTAAAAGTGGACTCAGGACAGGTGCACTGTGTATGCCAAAACCTCAGGCGCCCTTTTCCTGCTCTCTCAGGATGATCTCGGCAGCGATCCTGGCAGCTTTGCCACATACTCCCGGGCATCCCTCCCGAGCATGACCCCCTGCGTCGTGGAACATCTGTCTTTCCTCATCATCGTATAAACGATAGGAGCGGCCGAGAAGAATCTTCTGGATCTCGGGGCATAGGGTGTGTCCCACACGTTCAAGAAATTTATCTCTCACCTCGTAGGCAATTTTCATACAAGATTGGTAGGTATCAACATCCTCAATTTTCCTCCGGCCTGCTACCATGCCGATGGCCATGATTGCAGCTATCAGTGCTCCGCATGTCTCCCCAGACCGGGCCACTCCGCCGGCCAAGGAGCTACCTGCCATAAATGAGGGCTCGTCTCCGATACTGAGCTTCTCTTGCAAACTTGCAAGTACGGACTGCGTTCAGCCAGTGTAGTCCATGTCATACTGAGTTGCCTGCTCCTCGATCTCGTCAATCAGCTTTTGCTTTTCCTTGTCCATTATCTTCTCCTTTCTTTTGTTTCTGTAGCTTGATTCTATGGAAATCCCATTTTGGACGCAGATGAACGCAGATTTTTTGGATTAAGAAATTAAGAAAAAAACTATTATTATCTGTGTATATCTGCGAAAATCTGCGTCCTAATTAATTTAATGTATTTTTTTGCCATCACTCCTTCCTTAATGACCTGAGTCGACCGGTCTCGCCATTACTGATTTAGGATCTCATCAGGAACAATGCCTTTCAGATGGGGAAAATGGTCCTTCATGTGGGGGATCTGCATGGCCTCCATAAATTGATGCTGAAAATCCTTTTCCACCGTCAGTTCAATATATTCAACATTCCTTGAGACCCAGTTGGCCTCCTCTCTCTTGTCCCGGTTGAGGAGTGCGGCCCTGGCACCATCTCCGGCAGCATTACCTATAGAGACGATCTTGTCTATCTCACAGTCTGGAAAAAGCCCCATGATCAGGGCCTTTTCCCGGTCCACATGGGTGCCAAAAGCCCCTGCTATCTTGACCCTGTCCACTTTGTCTATAGCCATTCGCCGCATCATCAGCTTACACCCGCAGTAAAGGGCCCCCTTGGCCAGTTGGATCTGACGAACATCCTTCTGTGTGATCACTATGTCCTTGCCGATACTGCTCTCTTCTGCCCAGGCAATGACAAACTCCGGCTGGTTATTGTCGGAATTGATTCTATGACGCCTGGATTTTTGGGTTGGGTTAAATCTCCCACTTTTCAGGATCACCCGAGAACGGTAAAGCTCTGCCAATATATCCAAGATACCAGAACCGCAGATGCCCTTGGTCTGCATCTCATCCAGTTTGGAATAGCTCTTCCAGGCCACACGGCCTATCACCTTATAGTCCACCTCATGTGTCTCAGGATCAATCTTTACACGTTCGATTGCCCCGGGTGCTGCGCGCATCCCAAAGGCGAGCTGTGCCCCTTCAAATGCTGGACCAGTGGCGCAGGATGACGATATAAGCTTTTCCCTGTTCCCAAGAACGAGTTCGCCATTGGTGCCGATATCGATGATGAGCTGAATCTCGTCTTTCTTGTAGGGCTCTTCTGCAATGAGTACCCCTACATTGTCGGCTCCAACGAATCCTGCCTCATTAGGCAGAACATGCACATAGGCGGATTCGTTTATCTGGATACCAAGGTCCCTGGCCTTGATATCCATGCTTTTGTGGATCACCGGCGGGAAAGGGGCAACCCCCACATATTCCGGGTTGAGCTTCAGCAAGATGTGGTGCATGGCCGTATTGCCCACAATTGTGGCATCAATGATATCATCCTGGGTAAGACACAGATACCGCTTGTCTTCCTCCTTGTCAGATATTTCGTTGCCTGCCCCAGCTTGTTGCTTTTCATCCCCCTTCTTTTTTTTGGGTGGGTAGGTGGCCTCACAGGCCTGGGTAACCAGGCTGTTCAGTCCTTCAATAATGTCATTATTCATCTTGGTAAGACCATCCTGGTGCATCATGTGGTACGTGATGCGGCTCATTACATCTTCGCCATACTTGCACTGGGGGTTCATCATGGAGACGGTGTCAATGACCTCCATAGTAGCAAGGTTGCAAAGGTAGGCCGCAACAGTGGTCGTGCCCACGTCAATGGCCATCCCGTAGTAGTCCTCCGCCTTTCCCGGCAAAACACGGATGATTTCTTTATCCATCCAGATAGCCACAGTCAGCTTCCACTTTCCTTGCCGGAGCTGGCTCGGCAGCCTCTGTACTGTCAGGTAGTCGATATCCAAATCGGTGAGCCCGTGTTTTTTGTTGAGCTCATCCAGGATACGCTCCAGATCAGCGGTGGGGCTCTCAAAGGTTGGCTCTGATACCTCCACATAGTAGTATTTGACCGCAGGATTCCATTCGATATGGATATCCCGGGCCGCCTTGCTGACTACCTGCTTGCCAGCCCTTGATTCCTCGGGCACAAAAATCAGGAGGTCTCCTTCAATCTTTGCACAGCAACCCAGACGGTAGCCAGCCTTCCTTTGCTCGGCATTGATGAACTTCTCTTCCTCTTTCTGCCAGCCACTTACATGTGATGTGCTGGAGTCAATACCATACTTCTCGAAAAGCCCCTCCTCGATGCGCACCTTGCACTTGCCACACACCCTCTTTTCCCCGCACAGGGTCTCAATATCCACCCCTAATTGTCTTGAGGCCTCAATGATGGTCAAACCTTTGCTGACTTCCCCTCTCCGTCCGGAGGGCTGAAAAATGATCTTTGCCTTATTTCCTTTTCCCATTAAACACGCCCTTTTGTCGATTTTCGATTGACCACTTTCGATTGACTATTTTTGAACATCGACACGCAATAATCAATTGTCAACTGCCACTACTCACTCGTGAATATTACTTCTGCATCTCCCGTAATCGGCTAATCATCTTGATGGCCTCTTGGACGGCATTTCCGGCTGATTCTGCATAGCCATCCGCCCCAAACAGCTCCGTGACGTCCTTGGTTACCGGTGCTCCGCCCAACATGATAGCCACGTTGGGATTCTTCTCCTTGATCATCTGCACCACCTTTTTCATGCCCATCATAGTGGTGGTCATCATGGCGGAGAGGGCGACAATTTCCGCGTCGGTGCGCATCTGCTCCTCTGCAAACTTCTCAAGGGGAACATCACGGCCCAGATCGTGGATGGTGAACCCGGCCACCTCGAACATCATCTTGATGAGGTTCTTCCCGATATCATGGACGTCGCCCTGGACCGTTCCTATGACCACCTGACCTTTCAGCCTTTGATCCAGGCCTTCCATCTTGATGTGAGGCCTTAAGATGTCAAGGCCGGCATAGAGGGCGTCGGCACACATGAGGAGTTCAGGCACAAAGTATTCGTGTTTATCGTAGAGCTCTCCCACGATCTCCATGCCTGCGGCAAGACCGTTCATGATCGCATCATAGGCGTCAAGGCCCTCGTCTAACACCTGCTGCGCTGCNTCCTTCACCTTTTCCTCTTCAAAATTCACCACGCTGTCACTGAGTGTCTTAAATAACTCTTGTCTAAGTTCTTCCTTACTCATAGTTTCCTACCTCCTTATTGAATTCTGGCCGCCTAAAACCTCCCCACTGCAGGCGTGGGAGAGCTGCCTAATTTCTTGATACTACTATTTATTGCCTTCAGGTTTTCGGATCTGACCTCAGGCCAGATATCGCATCCAGGCCACACCGCATCTACACCGGAGTCAATACAGTGCTTGATAGCCTGCTCTATCTCCTCTAGTGAGGCCTGGCCTGGTAGGGTGAATCCGTCATAATCTCCGAGAAGAAGGATTTCATTCCCGATTTTACCCCGGCTTTCAGAGAGTGTGTTTTTATGATCCACACTGATGGCCTCGGCTCCACAATCGTTCATCATCTCTATGATGAGATCCGTTGAGCCACAGATGTGGAGGATTCTTGGTGAATCCCAGGATTCAAAGATCTTTCTCAGCCTGGGCTGGATGAGTATCTTGAACATCCTGGGACTCAGAATATCGGCCCCAGTTCCCATCTCTCTCAGATTTACATAGTCCGCTCCTATCTCGCGGTAGTGCCTGCCCAGATCAATGATCAGATCAACGAGTTTGTCCAGAAGGGCCTCCACCTTGGCCTTGGCCTTTATGGACATCTTCATGAGGACATCCAGCTCCACCAGTTGGCCGGCAAGGGTAAATGGCCCCAGGATCCATGTTCCGATAGCATGTGTCCCTCCAATCCGTTCCTTGAGCAGGGTGATTGCCTGAGAGACAAGGGGCATTCTTCCCCTCTGTAGGTAATCACTGGGGATCTGCACCTCATCGGGTGTGGCCCATTTCTCGGGGATGGTTGGAAAGAGGATATCTTCTACATTCTCATATATGCTCACCTCCAGGCCAAATGCCTCGGGTATAGTACACATATCATAAGGCACAACAGCCGAGTCAAAGTCAAACATCTCCATGGACCTCATGGCAGAAGCGGCCATGTTCTCTGCTGTGAGGTGCACCTGGGGAAACCGGATGCCAAGGGTCTCAATGGCCGGAACAGTAACCATTCCCTGACCACTGAAACAGGGCATGGTATCTACCGGTTCCCTGGCAAATAGTCTAAGGACCCTATCTCTTGATGTCATCGCAGCCATAGTTTGCTCCTTAATGTGTTTAGTAGCCCATAATCCTTTACCTATCCACCTTCGGCTGAACTCACAGTTGATTGCAGTGAAGGTTGTGGCTGTAGCGCAGCGGTTGGGCAGACGGCCACACATTCGCCACAGGAGGCACAACTTTCCTTTACCAGGGAGATATCTGAAGAAAGGATTAACCTTGTTTCATAGCCCCGATAGGCAAAGTCTATCAATGCTTCTCCATTTCTCTTATTACATACCCAGACACACTTTCCGCAAAGGACACATCGATTGGGGTCATAAACAATGAAGGGATTGGTTGTGTCCAGGGGAAGTAAGTCAGTGGGTAATCCCCGAAAATCTTCAGGCTTCTTGAGCTTAACTTTAAGTTTGGAGGCGAGGCTTTGGAGTTCACAGTTCTTGTTCTTCCAGCATGAACGGCAATCAAGGTCATGGTAGGCGATCAACAACTTAAAGGCAGTGCGTCGAAGCCTGTTAACTTCTGGTGTTTGTGTATGTACCACCATGCCATCCTCTACAGGTTCCGTGCAGGCAGCCACCAACCCTCTCCCTTCAACCTCAACATAGCAGAGTCGGCACCCTCCAAAAGGAAGATCGGCCTCTGGGATGTAACATAGGTTTGGGATATAAATTTCAGCATCCAGTGCGGCCTTTAGGATCTTTGTCCCCTGTTCAGCTTTAACCTGTCTCCCGTCGATGGTTATCTCAAATAGCTCCATTATTTCTCGTCCTTAATTGGTAAGTCGCTGCTCGGTAGCTCACTGACAGGTGAAAGTTTGACTACCGCATTATACTCGGGAGGGCAGACCTCCAGACAGTTACCACATTTGACACATTTGCTCTGATCAACGACCTTAAAGCGTTTGGGGTGCTCCACGATGGCCTCGGAAGGACAGCTAAGTACACAGTGTTCGCAGCCTCTGTAGCATTTTTCCGGAATGATATAGTAGGCTATAAGGTCGCGGCATACGAGCGCTGGGCAGCGTTTCTCCAGGATATGGGCTTCATACTCCTCACGAAAATACCTGACAGTAGTAAGCACAGGGTTCGGCGCTGACCTGCCCAGGCCACACAGCGATCCTGCCATGATATCCTCACCCAAGTTGATGAGCTGCTCCATATCTTCAGGTTTACCCTGGCCACTTACGATGTCCTCGAGGATACTCAGCATCTGCTTGGTTCCCAGACGACACATCACACACTTTCCACAGGATTCCTTCTGGGTGAAGTCAAGGAAGAAACGGGCAGCATCAACCATGCAATTCTCCTCATCCATGACAATCATCCCACCAGAACCCATCATGGCCCCAGCTTCGGTAAGGGAATCAAAGTCGATGGGGGTGTTAAGAAATGCTTCCGGTAAACACCCACCTGAAGGCCCACCTATTTGTACTCCTTTAAACCGCTTGCCGTCTTTTACCCCTCCCCCAATGTCATATACAACTTTCTCAAGGGTTGTACCCATTGGCACCTCTACGAGTCCGACGTTTTCCACCTTGCCTGCCAGAGCAAAAACGGCTGTTCCCTTGCTTCGAGGACTGCCAATGTTTGAGAAATATTCACTCCCCTGTCCAATGATTACAGGGATGCAGGCAAAGGTTTTTACATTGTTGAGCTGGGTGGGTTTGTGCCAAAGCCCTGCCTCAATAGACCGAGGTGGTCTCACTCGGGGAAATCCCCTTTTCCCTTCGATAGAATACATCAGGGCACTGGACTCACCGCAGATGAAGGCGCCTGCGCCTTGAAAGACCTCGATACGAAAGTTGAATCCCGTCCCCAGGATATCTTCGCCGAGGAGTCCACGTTGCTTTGCCTGTTCAATAGCGGTCTTGAGCCGTTTCACCGCAAGGGGGTATTCCATCCGCGTATAGATGTATCCCTGAGAAGAATTCAGTGCATAACCAGTAATGATCATTCCCTCCAAAACCGCCTGAGGATCACTCTCCAGGACAACCCGATCCATAAAAGCGCCAGGATCCCCCTCATCAGCGTTACAAATTACATACTTGGGATTCTCCCGGGCCTTCAGGCAAGACTCCAGTTTTCTCCCGGTGGGAAAACCGGCCCCACCTCTTCCCCTCAGGCCTGACCGCTTGATTTCCTCGACGATCTCATATGGGGTCATCTCCAGGGCCTTACTTAGGGCACTATATCCACCTAAGGCAATGTAGTGATCTATGTTTTCAGCATCGATGAAGCCACAGTTCCTGAGAAGTAACCTTAGTTCATGCTCAGACCGTGGCAATTCGGGGATATAGGGAGGGCTGCCATTGCCTCCCTCAAGGGTTCCCAGCGCAAATTCCATGCAGGGGTCATCCTCCAGGAGAAACCCTTCAACTAAACGTGGGACCATGTCCGGGGTAACGTTTTTATAACAGATGCGAGGATACTCAGGTTTACTAATGATGACCAAGGGCTCGTAATTGCAAAATCCCACTGAGCCCGTTTGGATGATCTTGGCCTCCACAGGTAATCTTGCAAGCTCGTTCTCAAAGGCTTCAACAACCTCCAGGGCGCCTGAAGCCCTATCACTGGTTGCTGTACCAATTCGGATAACAGGGATCTGGTGCTGTTCTATAGACTCCCATTCCGCGGTCGCCTGTCTCTTGATTTCCTCAAATGTCATTTACGCCTTCAATCCTTTGCTGCCTCCTGGGCCTTTATTTTAAGGTTGACCAGTGCCTCGTCCACCTTGGCGGGGGACATCTTAGGGTAGATCTTCTCGCCAATCACCATCACTGGAGCCAATCCACAACAGCCAATACAGGCAACTCTGTCCAGGCTTAACTCTCGGTCTTCCGTAATTCCGCCCACTTCAATATCCAGTGCCCTTTCCAATGCTTCCAGGACCAGCCTGCCTCCCACCATGTGACAGGCAGTTCCCATACACATCTGGATGGGATGTTTTCCAAGGGGAGTGAACCGAAAATGGTTGTAAAAAGAGGCCACTCCATAGATCTGGACGTCCGTCATTCCCAAATAGGACGCTACTTCAAGGAGTGCCTCCTTAGGAAGATAACCAAAGGCATCCTGCACCCTCTGGAGAATGGGAATTAAGCGGCTTCTATCTCTCTCACATAGGGCTAAGATTTCAGCTAGCTCTTCCACTACTCCTTCCACTCCTCTGATAGGAATTTCGGAATATCACTTGCTTCTAGTGGTCCAAATATGATGTCCCAATCAGGAAGTTCTTCCTCCAGCTCGTCCTTGAGTTTCCTGGCCACGCCCGGAATGATAAGTTTTCTGTGTTTCACCTTATTCTCGATGCCGTATTTCTTAAAAAAATCAGCGATAGCCTCCCCGTTGAATTTGCCGGACGTCCACGCGGCCATGACCCCTATCCCCCCCGTGTCCTTTATACATAAATATGCGGGGATGTTGGCCTCTTCTATCGCCCCGGAGACAATAAAAAAATCCAGTGCATAGTTTGTGGTAATAAGGAGAGGGGAGTGTTCGTCGGGTGTGCTTACCTCGTAGACTTTTTCTTCCACTGTCATTGGTCTTCGGGGATCACTGTAGATATTAAACCTGTGCACCAGGAGAGGAAAAAGGAAGTGCTTATCCACCTGAGAAATTACTACGATGCCCGCATATTTGGTCATTAGCGTCGCCGCTGCCAAGGCCTCCTTAAATGCATCCTGGTACATGAAGCAGGGAAAGCTGATGGTCGGGTATCCGAGGGGTCTAAAGCCTTTCTTTAAAGCAGCCCTCCTTATAAGGCTTTGATCTCTAATGGCCTCCCTTATATTCTTTGAGCCGGGATCTAAAACGATCTCTTCAACTCCGGCATCTTGCAAGTTAGATGTCAGAGAGACGATTTCTTCTATGCGCTCGCCCTTGACCCCTGCGGGGGTGCCGAGCTCTTTGAGTTTGGGAATGGCTAAGGAAATATTTTCCCTGGTTATGGGGTAGACAAGGGGTTTTCTGTCAGCACAGAGGTTGGCGGCGGAAAACAGGACATCTGTATCTCTGGAAATCAGAATAAGCGCAAAGTCGGTGGTTTCACAGGCATTCTTGACCAAGGCCTCGAATTTAGCCTTCTCACCTGATTCAAAAGAGAGCGCCAATAGATTTATCTTGAGTTTCTGTCCAATCCTTTCAAAATGAAGCGCTTTGATGCCTTTTATCCTTTCCTCAATGTCGGATTCACGTTCCCTATCAGAGATCAGGATAGCGATGCCAGTCTCGTGAAAGAAGGTCTTTTCGTGTCTGAACATCACCTCTTCTCCACCAATGACTACGGCATTCTCGCCTGTACCTATGGTCACAAGCTTGATCGGGGGTGCCATTGCGGCCTCCAACTCTGCCTTGACCTCCGTGGGGAGATACGGGCAATCCTCAAGCTTGGCGCCCCCTGTGGCCAGCTTCATGGCAAAGGCAAAGCAGGTAGGATAGCCGCATTCTTTACAGTTTGTTTTGGGTAGCTTCTTTATTATCTCCGCTCCCTTGAGAGCCATAACACGCCTCNTCTAAATTTCTAGAAAATAATTTCATTATAATAGGACACAGATGAACACAGATTATTACGATTAACATATTGAAATTAAATATTATCTGGGTGTATCTGTGAAAATCTGCGTCCCATTTATTCTGAAATCATCTCTTTGATCAACTTGAGTGCCTCCGGGTGCCTCAGAATGAGGAGATTCGCCCCGGCCAAAAGGAACGTAAGCCCGGTCATCGCCTCCCAGAGGATGCCCTGTTCCTTGCTCTCCTTTGCCTCTTTGGTTCTCCAGCAATCTCCTCCAAAATCAGCGAGAATGGGCATTTGCATCATGGTGTCCCTATCCACAAGGGCAAACTGCTTGATGCTCTCGATGATAGAAAATGTGTATTCGAGCCCATAGCCCAGGGCAGAGGCCGTAGTGTCAATAACAATCCTCTCCGCAGGGAAAAACTTGCACAGGGCGATGTTCAATTCCTTGGTCAAATTGGCATCCATGGAAGCCTGGGCCACTATTGTATGGCCATGTTCCAATGCAGCCTTGGCGATCTCCCGATAATTGCCCTTTAGTACCGGACCCAGAAGAAGGTTTTTTCCGGAGCACAGCCGAGCTACCTCGGCAAGAACCTGGGAGTCCTTGTCTTCTGTTCCTGTCCCCCATACAATAAGAGGAACATCTATGGCATCAGCCACTTTCTCAGTGATCTCAGCCGCTTCCTTTGGTGATGCATCCTTGCCTATGGGATCAGTACTCAGGAGACGAAGGCAAAGAACCTCTGCCCCAAATACCTCCACACATTTCTTTGCCCACTTTACACGGTCGAATACTACGTCTCGAAACGGTTCCGACACCCACTGTGCCCAATTTTCCGGCTGAATGTCGAGAATCTCTAACGCAAGCCCTGGAGGATTGGGAAGGGATCCTTCAAAAAAGTGGAAAGGAAAGGTATTTTCTCCCCCTATCTTGATGGTCTTTTGTCCTTTCCCGAGGATGGCTTCTCTGATGTTCACAGTATATTTCTCTAAAGGTGCCTCATATTCTATCATGTATGCCTCCTTCTAAACCTCTAACCAGGAGTGGGAATACAGGGTCTTTCCCATAAGGACTTGCGTTGTCTTCACATACTCCAGTTCCTTCTGAGCGAGGGAAGAAATATCTATATCGTCTTCATCCATGGCTCGATATATGAGGTTTACAATCTCCGGCGTCTCTCCTCGATTGATACGAATGAGTTCCTTATCGAATCCGCTGACAATAGCTGAATCCTGGCCATACCTTCCTATCATCACGAGAAAAGTACGGTTAAGCAGCCCTCTCAGTTCCCTGGGTGCCCCGTATGATAGATTGGACAAGCCACATATCGATTTGGCCCCCGGTGCCAGATCCGGTATCATCTGTATGAATTCCAGGTATGCTACTACCTGGCGCTGGTCTACACCTACCGGCAGAAGGACAGGGTCGATCCAGATATCCTCATTGGGAATTCCCAACTCGTTTGCAAAGGCCGCCGAATCCAGAATGCTCGATGCCCTTTCGTCTGCATCGGAGGGCAGTCCTGCATCATTCATGACAGAGAGCACCACCCCGGCTGAGTATTTCGGGGCCAGCGGTAACATTGTTTCCCTGCTCTCACTTGCTCCGGATGCGGAATTGACTAACGCCTTTTTCTTGCAAATCTTGAGGCCCGCCTCCATGGCCACAGGGTTCGTCGTATCCAGACACAGGGGGAGGTCGGTGAATTCCTGGACAGTCTTGACGAGCCACTCCATGGTTTCAGCTGGATTTTTTGCCACCGGCCCCACGTTCAAATCAAGGTAGTCCATGCCGTTGTGGGTCTGTTCTACCACACACCTCCGAATCGGTTCGGGGTCACGTTCTTTTACAGCCCGAGAAATCTCCTTGGACATGACGTTTAGGTCTTCACCGATAAGAATCATCGTGTATCCTCTCCTTTTTAAAACAAGTGAGCGAAAGTGAGGGTTGGAAAGACTTTTGGTGATTTAGCTCACTTTAGGCACTTACAGCCAGTTCATTGGCCAGTTCCATGAACCAGTCCACCTTTTCCGGCGGCGCAACACCCGGTACCTCGCAACCCGAGGCCATGATATATCCGCTATCCTTGGGAACGACATCAAGACAATGAGTCATAGCCTGCTCCATCTCTTCCCTGCTTCCGGAAAAGAAGAGATTGGTGCTGATATTACCTATCAGCACCGCCTTGCCCCGGGTTGCCTCCACTGCCTTGGCCAGATCGGAAGGCGCATCAATGCTGATATTGGTCACCCCGGTATTAACAATATCTTCAAGGATAGGATCTGCATATCCACAGATGTGAAGGCCAACGCCCACCTTCTTTTCCTTGAAGTGATCGACGATCTGTTTATGGTACGGGAAGATAAATGTTCGGTACATCTTGGGGGAGATGAGGCTGCATGAGGCAGGGGCCTCAGAGTAGCTGAGCCCCGCTTTAAGGGGATAAAGGGCTTCCCCGAACCTGATGGACATCTGGGTACAGAACCGCATCAATTCATGGACATAATCCGGATCCTTCATGGCATCTCTGATGAGTTCACTGGCCCCTCTGAGGCCAATACCGATGGTCCAGGGACCGGCCAGAACACCTGATACGATTGAGTCTGTGATTACCTTTTTGGCTTCGGCTATGATCTCTAAGTACGCGGGCATGCGTCCATCTTTTCTGGGATCAGCAAGTTGGAGGCTGCTCAATTTCCCCTTATCTTCAAGGGCAAATTTGGTAGAGATGCACATACTGTCTTCAGGAAACCTGAGTTCGTTGCCCATGGCCTCCGGCTCCATGAGCAAATCCCCCTGCATAACGATGATATCCGGTTTGTACCGTTCATAGGCGGCCACCTGTGCCTTCACAAAGATCTTGGGATCCAGCAGAAACTCCCTGATGGTGGCACCTACGAGCTGGGCGTTGCATTGCCCCATAATGGGGTAAGCGGGAATTCTATCAATCTGGATCTCCTGATCGGTAAAGGTCTTTTTGAACGCTGAAGAGACACGTTGTCTTCCTGTATATGTTTCCATTTACCGTTCTCCTTTATCCTTCCAGATTTATTGGCTGCGCAACTATCCTCTCAGCCGGAATTGAATCTCTTTGATCAACCTAGGGACGACTTTCCTGAAATCCTCAACTACTATGACGTCGGATGTGTCAAATATGTCCGCATTGGGATCCGTATTAATACTTATGATGTGGCCTGATTGATCCATACCTACCACATGGTGCATGAGTCCAGAAATCCCCACACCAACATAAAGGGTGGGACGTACTGTCTTTCCGCTCTGTCCTATCATCTGGCCCTCTTTGGCCCAGCCTTCATCAACTGGAGGGCGGGTGGCTCCCACTGCACCGCCCAGGACACTGGCCAGTTCCTCAATCATTCTCCAGTCTTCTTGGCTTCCAACGCCCCATCCACCGGCAACCACCACCTCCGCTTTTTCCAAGGGCAGTTCTTCGGGCTCCTCCCTTTTGATCTCCAGGACTTCCGGGCCCAACTCCTTGTCAGGAAGGTGCACCTCTATCTCCCTGATCTGTCCCTTCCTTTGCGCAGGAGCTCGGGCCTTCATAATACCTGGCATAACGGTAGCCATTTGAGGCTGATGATCTGGGCAGGTGATGGTTGCAAGCACACCTCCTCCCCACCCTGGGACGACGTATAGGAGCTGCCCTTTGCTGTCAAGCTTGAGATCGACGCAGTGTGCAGAGAGGCCGGTTCTAACCTTGGCGGCGAGCCTGGGAGCAAGTTCGACCCCCATGGCGGTCGCACCCATTAAGAAGATTCTTGGCTGACACTCTCTGATCAGGCTCTCTATGACAAGGGAGTAGGGGAGGAGCCTGTAGGTGTCCAATCGAGGGTCATCGGCTACGAGGACTGAATCGGCGCCGTAATTTATGAGGATCTGGGCAAGGGGTTTGACATGGTGACCCAAAAGAACCGCTGTCACATGGGTATCTGTCTGATCCGCCAACTCCCTGGCCTTACCCAAAAGTTCGAGATTCACTTCATGGAGAATACCATCCCGCGCTTCTGCAAAAACCCAGATACCGTTATATTCATTCATAGTCACGATAGGTCTCTTCAGTAAGTTAGCTCCCCGATAGCCGAACGCAGAGACAAAAATAGTCACTCTAAATCACTTACCTCACTAAATAACTCCGTACTGATAAATCTTGTCCACCAGCTTCTGGACTATCTCATCTACCGATCCTTCTAATCTCTCCCTCGCCCTTTCGAATCGGCGAATCTCTAAACCTGCCATCTTGGTGGGAGAGCCCTCAAGGCCGATGAGGGTGTGGTCTATCCTCAAATCGTCGTTGGTAAGGACCTCGATCTCCTTTGATTCAGCCGCTATAATACCGGCAAAGGGAATGTATCGCGGCCTATTGAGCTCCTTACGAATAGAGAGGACTACGGGAAGTGATGCCCTCAGCTTGGTATACCCATGCTCGATCTTTTGGGTAATGATCATAGTATGCGTGGCCTGCCAGTCCAGATCAATCACATGCATCACATTGGGCAGATCTAAAAACTCGGCCAACTGGGAACCTACCTGGGCGGTGGAACCATCAATGGTCAAATTGCGCAGAGTATCAGGTCAAATTGCCCAATCCACCGGCAACCAGCGGCCAGGATATGTGCAGTTGCCAGGGTATCAGACCCGGCGAAGAGAGGATCTGATAGCAACACCGCCCGGTCAGCACCCATGGCCAGCCCCTCCCGAAGGGTAGAGGTGGTAAAAGTGGGGGCCATGGATAGCAAGACAACCTCCCCACCCTGTGCTTCTTGGATCGAGAGGGCTGCCTCTAGCGCGTGCTTGTCCAAAGGATTAATGATGCTTGGAATTCCCTGCCGCTTCAAGGTCCTGGTGACAGGGTCCACGGATACCTTATCCCAGAGCTTGGGATCAGGTACCGGCTTGGTACAAACGATAATTCTCTTCACGACTACACATATTTCCAAAGAGTATTGTGGATTTGTCCCAGATTACTTCTTAAATGGAGACAGGGCAGCCCTACCAAGGACCACTTTGGCAATCTCCGCCGTACCTCCCGCAGGAACAGTAACCATAGCATCCCTTAACAGACGCTGAACGGTGTATTCCCTCATGATCCCGTATGAACCATGGATCTCGATCGCCCTTTTTGCCGCATTTACCGCTGCTTCACAGGTATAGTATTTGGCCAGGGCGGTTTCGTTATCACAGCGCATGTTTTGATCCTTCATCCAGCTGGCCCGGTAGCAGAGCAGCCGACATATTTCCAGCTGTGAATAGATCTCGGCCATATAGAACTGGATCGCCTGAAGCGCACTGATTGGTTTACCATACAGCACCCTTTCGCTCGCAAACTTACCGGCCTGCTCATAGGCGGCGGTGAGAATACCGAGGGCAGTAGCGGCCATACCTGTTCTCCCTGTTTCACTAATAGTCTTTATCGCCACTGCCAGTCCCCCACCTTCCTGTCCAAGGAGATTCTCCTTCGGGACCTCACAGCTATCAAATGCGAGCTCTCCTGTGTTGGCTCCACGAAGGCCAAACTTATTCTCCTTTCGGCCCACCTTTGCCCCGGGTGCATCCTTTTCAACGATAAAGGCGCTCAGGCCCTTAGCCCCTTCTGCGGTTCTTGCAATGACGACCCAAAAGTCGGATGTGTGGGTATTGGTGGCAAAGCATTTGCGCCCGTTGAGCACGTATTTATCACCTTTCAACTCGGCCGAGGTCTTCATTCCAATCACGTCTGATCCACCGGTCGGATCTGTGACTGGTACACACCCCATGGTCTCACCTTTGGCCAGGGGAGGCAGAAATCTCTTTTTCTGGGCATCGGTGCCAAAATCATTGATCGCAGCGCATGCCATATGATGGACCTGGAGCGCCATGGGCATCGCAGCACAGACCCTCCCCAATTCCTCCAAAACAATGGTGCGGGCAACGTAACCCAGGCCCACTCCATCATATTCGGTAGGGGTGATAACCCCTGTAATACCCAACTTACCCATGGGTTCTAAGAGTTCTGTGGGAAACTCACCTGTCTCTTCCATCGCCTCCATCTTTGGGGTTACCTCATTTTCAGCAAATTCCCTGACAGACTTCCTCAACATCTCTTCTCTTTCAGAAAATCTAAAATCCATTATCAGTCTCCTTTCGAGAGGTTCTTGTTTTTCCCCTTCTTGTCCTTGAGCCTTAATGTCTGCTTGACAATGTTTTTATCATGCTCGTAGTCGATGACCCTCTGAAGCATGATCTTCTGGGCCATTACCGGTCCCGCACCATGCCAGGTTCCCACACCGTGGAGCCCGGCTGTCCAATTCTGCAAGAGTTTGTGCACCTTCATGATGTTTTCGGTGGGTTCATCGGAGCCGAAGCTGTAGAACTCCTCAACATAATCCTTGACTTCAGGATTCTTCAGTTCTTTGAGGGAGGGCAGGGTGACGATTAGTCCCCCGCCTATGTCTCCAGCCAGGGCCATTACCCGCCAGAAGGCATTACACACATTGAGCTTCGATACATTGCCCATAAGCTCATCAGGCAGATATACACCTGATCCTGGTGGTTCTTCAGCACCATTGTAAGCTGCCGCCAGGCCACAGGCCCGAGAAGTTTCCCGTAAGACGACCATTTCCATGAGCTGCTCATTTATGTGGGTCGCCTTATCAAGGCCCTTATATTCCTGAATAAGCTTGCAGGCTCCCACTATCTGGTTCATAAATCCTACCTTACATGTGCCTCCGCATGTCATCCTATGGGTCTTTGCAAATCTGGTCACAAGCTTTACAGAGTATGGATATTCACCACAGTGGAATACCCTCTCCCAGGGAACAAAGACATTATCAAAGATCACCATGGATGTCTCTCGCTGGCCAAAGGTAGGATTGCCCAATTCCTCAAGATCTTCAGCCAGATCCCTTTCAGCAGAATAAGGGGTATACTGACAGACATAGGTGATTCCTTCCGCATCAACTGGGGTAGCAAAGGCAATAGCATAATCCTCCTCCCCTTTATAGTGAGCGGCCTGTGGTAGGACATTGATATAGTGGCTTGCAAATGCCCCGCTTATGTTGATTTTGGCTCCTTTGACCACAATCCCATCTTTGTTTTTATCAACAAGCTTTAAAGACAGATATGGATCTGGCCAATCAGGTGTTTTTTGTTTTCTACTCCCCCTCGCCTCTGTGAGCGCCCCGGCAACAGCAAGGTCTTTTGACTGAACCATCTTGAGATATTCAAGAAGCCTGGGGTGGTATTCAGTGCCCAGCTCTTTGTCCATTTCCCAGGTTGTTGAATAGAGTGAATGAAACGTATCGTATCCTACACACCGATAGATACAGGTTCCAAGCATCTCAGCGGTGAAGGTGCCTGCCTGGGCCTTTTTGACCAGGTCATCGATACTTGTGCTTACATGGGTATACCGGTTAACCGTGTCATTTATGAGGGGGGAGTAACAGGTCATAATATCCTTGTATTTTGGATCAAGGGCCCAGGCATAGCTGGCCTTATTTGCCTCCACCACTGTCCNTGTATTTCTATTGGTAAGGACATTTTCAACCCTTTTCCCGTTCATGAAGACCTTTGGTTTCACATCCTTTAGGCTCTCCTCAAATTGTTCTGGTGTCATTAATGCCATATCGCTTATCCTCCGCTTTTGGGTTTTACAATTAGATCCTTCACACAACAATGTATCCTTTACCCTGTTAGAAGGAAAAAAACAATAAGTTTGAGCGTGCCCGGTGAGATAGTACACATCTAATTTGGCCTGCTTTGAAGTCGCGCGCAAACCTTCAAACAGGGTTTACGACATTGGTACCATGTTGTCAACGTTGAAAAATAGTGGGGCCGGTTCAAAAGGGTTTGGGCATTTTTTGCTTTGCTGATCTTTGGCTTGAGGGCATAAGGAGCGCAAATCACTTTAAGGAGTAAAACGAGATTACTTTAGCGGATATGTTTTCTGCTTTTTTGTCACCTGGGCAAGCTAAAGCCCCTTAAGATCCTTCAGGGCCTTATCTATCTTTTCCTGGAGCGCAGGTTTACTCTCGGCAAGATCTTTTGCCTTTTCAAAATGGAAAAGGGCCTTTTCTCTCATTTTTAGCTTGGCGAAGTATATCCCTAGATTATAGTGGGCCAAGGCTAATTTACCCTGCCGGCCGTAGATCAGGCCAAGATCATAATAGATCCTGTCTTTGACTGGCGGAAGGAAGGTCAGCCTTTCATAGATCGCAGTGGCCTCACCATATTGTTCAAGATTTTGGAAAGCTAGGGCCAAGAGATGCATGATCTCCTTATCTTTAGGGGATAGCTCAAGTGCCTTCTGTAGGATAGATATGGAGTTTTCGTATTGTCCGTTTGTTTGATAGGCCTTACCCAAGGAGAACATAATGGGGATAGAATCAGGTTTTTTCCTTGATGCTGTCTTGAGGTGACCAAGGGCCTCATCTATGAGCCCCTCTCTTTCCAGGATGAGTCCAAGACCATAATGGGCCATAAAAGAATCAGGATCGGCACTGAGGCTTTTCTTGAACTCCCTTGTTCCTGCTTCTTTATCACTACACAGGGCTATAACCATAGTATGAAAGATTGGAAACCGGGACCTTAGTTCTTTTGTCTTATCAGGATCGGGCATCTTATTATATCCCTCCAGCATTGCTTCAATAGCGGCCATCCTCTCCGGTGCTCCCGGGTGGGTAAGGAGATAGGGAGGAATCTCCTGCCCCCCATACCACCTTGACCTTTGAATCTTCTTTAGGGTGGTGACCATTGCGTGAGGGTCAAAACCTGTCATATGGGTGTATTTAAATCCTAACTGATCAGCCTGCCTCTCATCGTCTCGGCTGTAACCAAGTTCGGCCTGAATACCAGCGGCGATTGACCCGGTCACAAGGGCACCTGCTGCCTCACCCCCAGCAAGAATCCCTGCTAATACACCAGCCATTGTGGCCATACCAATCTTTTTGGATCTTTCTATCCTTGAGGCGAGATGTCTCGCACTTACATGGCCAAGCTCGTGCGCCAGCACAGAGGCCAACTCATCCACATTGTCCATTATCGTAATCAGACCTGAATATATAAATACATGACCGGCAGGAGCTGCGAATGCGTTAATGGTATTGTTTTTTAGCACGTAAAAGTTAAGAGGGAAATACGGCACCCCTATTTGATCGCCTAAATACTTGCCAAGGTCATTGATATAGTCAACTAGGTAAGGATAGTCGGCAAACTCACCGTGGGAACTGATACTTTGAAGAAATCTCTCCCCAAGCTCGGTTTCGTCTTCTGGAGATATAGATGCGCCCCCAGACTCTACCAAAGTGGTGCCAAGTATAAAGAGGGCTGCAAGAAGGATGAAAAGATTTCTAATTCTCACCTTTGAAGACCTTCTCGTCTATTTCCACCCTTGGGGCTTCAAACCACAACCCTTCAAGGTCATAGAATTCTCTTACTGGCTGGTAGAAGAGGTGAACGACAATGTCACCGTAGTCCAACAAGATCCAGTGACCATCCCTTTCACCCTCTATGCCAAAAGGGGTGAAGCCTTCCCCTTTCATCCTCTTCTCTAAGTGTTGGGCAATTGCCTGGACCTGCCTGCTTGATATACCGCTGGCAATAATGAAGTAGTCGGTTATGGAGGTTAACTTCCCAACCTCAAACAGGATAGGGTCAGTTGCCTTTCTTTCAAGGATGATGTTAACACATAAAAGGGCCTTATCGAGTGGATTCATTATTAGTCAGGTACAAACCTGCCTTTTGTATATATTCTCGTACCACCTCCGGTACCAAAAACCGAATGGATTTCCTTTTGTTTACCATTTCCCTGATTCTACTCCCTGATATATCCATCAATGTGGTATCTTTTCTAAGTAATATATTTCCCGATGGATGGCAAAAGCATTTTCTCTCGGGGTTCCACACAAAGCCAGCCTTAAGAGAGTCAAGAAAGGTGAAAAACTTTTCTGTGGTGTACCCTGGTCTATTAATAACAACAAAAGAGGCATATGTGAAGAGGTTCTGATATTCCTTCCAGGTCTTTATCTCTATGAAGGCATCGGTACCAATAATAAAAAAAAGTTCAAGGTGAGATCCAAAATGGGAATGGAATAACCTTAGTGTCTCTATCGAATAGGATAAACCAGGCCTTTTCCCCTCAATATCCCACACCTCCAGCATGGGTGAAGTCTTACTTGCCAGCCTTGCCATTTCTAAGCGATGAGAAAAATCAGCGATTGGATGGGGACTCTTATGTGGTGGCATGCCAGATGGTATGAGATACACCTTGTCAAGGGCTAAATCCTCACCACTCTCCTCGGCCACCCTCAGGTGACCTAAATGAATTGGATTGAAGGTGCCCCCCAGGATACCTAATTTCACGTCCTTACCTGTCCGGATCCATGTACAATGAACGAATATCCTCAGCGACCTTGACCGAAAGAGCCTTATCCCTTAGTAATTGTTTGAGCTTCTCCACCCCTTTTCCGGTAAGGGCAGAGATCGCCAGACACTCATAACCCAGGTCGTTAAAGGCACGACATGTTTCCTCGCTACTTTTGTTATTGATGGGGGTTAGGTCGATTTTGTTTATTACTACGGCCTGGTCCTTTTTGATCAGGGAAGGATGGAATGAATCTAATTCCTGTTGCACCAAAGAAAAATCTTTAAGAACATCTCCAGAGCTTGGGTGATGTATATCCAGCACGTACAAAAGAAAGGAAGTCCGTTCAATGTGTTGTAAAAATCTATGCCCTAAGCCCCTGCCATTGCTTGCACCTTCCACAAGGCCAGGAATATCAGCAATAGTCAGGGATTGTTCGTCATCAAAAACAATAACCCCTAAGTTAGGGGCAAGGGTGGTAAAGGGATAGTCGGCTATCTTGGGGTGTGCATTGGAAAGACAGGATAGAAGTGTAGATTTGCCAGCATTGGGTAAACCTATAATGCCGATATCAGCGATAAGTTTGAGCTCCAGCTTGAGTCTGTTTTCCTTTCCCTTCCTGCCCCCCTGGGCAAACCGGGGAGCCCTGTTGGTTGCGGTAGCGAAATGCTTATTTCCTTTACCGCCTTCTCCACCGGCCACCAATAGTATCTGTTGGTTATCGTGAAGTAGATCAGCTAAGAGCTCTCCTGTTTCCTTGTCTTTTACCATGGTCCCAACTGGGACCAGGATTTCGATATCACTTCCTTTTTTGCCTGACCTATTTTTGCCTCTCCCGGGCCTGCCGTTTTGTGCCTTGAAATAACGCCTGGAGCCGAAATCGTATAGGGAATAGAGTCTTCTGGTGGCCTTGATTAGAACATCTCCACCCTTTCCTCCATCTCCACCATCAGGACCGCCTTTTGGTATAAATCTTTCCCTGTGAAAACTTATGCACCCGGCCCCCCCGTCTCCTGATCTTACGGTGATCTCAGCCTCGTCAACAAATGCCATATATTTGTATGTTGTCCATTGTCTGTAGTCCGTTGCAACAAACAGCAGACAAGGGACTACTAACTAATTGTTAAGGGGCATACACACTTGCTTGTTTTTTGAATCTACCTAATCTTTCAAAGGTAACTATCCCATCGATCTTTGCAAAAAGTGTATAGTCTTTTCCAACACCTACATTCTTTCCTGGATGGATACTAGTTCCCCTTTGCCTGACGATTACTGAACCAGCCTTCACAAGCTGACCACCAAATCTTTTTACGCCCAGTCTCTTTCCTGGACTGTCTCTGCCATTCCTGGAACTGCCACCTGCTTTTTTGTGTGCCATCTTTGTCTCCTTTGTTCGTTCCTCATTGCCAGTTACTGGTTTTCTTGACGAGCAACGAGGAGCTATGCCTCAATCTCAACTATTTTTACTGCCGTGAAATCTTGCCTGTGACCCTTTTTTTTTCTATATCCCTTCCTCCTTTTGTACTTAAATACAATTATCTTCGGTCCTCTTGCCTGCCTGGTAACCTTTGCGACCACCCTGGCATCTTCCAAAACAGGCCTCCCAACATTTACCTTGCCCTCCTTGGAAACAAGCAATACTTTATCAAAACAAACCTCGTCTCCCACCTTGCCATCCAATCTTTCCACATTTAACTCTTGCCCTGGTTCTACCTTGTACTGTTTTCCGCCCGTTTGGATGACCGCATACATTCTAACCCTCCAATATTTCAGAATAAATTTAAATTACCGCAATTCTCTCGCAAAGTCAATAAAAAACATACCCTCTCTTAGATTGTTGGTTTTAGATTTGATAAATCGCGGGTGCTTTTTTCTTTAAGAAAACGGTAATGCTCCCTTTTTAGAAGTGAAGATATATGTCTTTCGCCTAAAAATGTCAACCCTGTACTATCTATCCGAATTGTGGTTGTTATAGTTAGTAGCCTGTTACCACGTTTTATGGTAAGGTAATAGCATTTCATATCAAGGGTGGTGAGAATACCATGCCTATTTACGAATACCAGGCAGAGATTTCTGGAAAGGCTTGCAATGTGTGTCTAGAAGGCTTTGAGTACATCCAGGGGGTCGATGAGAAACCCCTCTCCCGTTGCCCTCACTGTGGAGGAAGGGTCAAAAAGATCATTTCATGGTGTCATGCGGCGGTGATTGATCCATCACCAGAACATACTAGGGTAGAAAAAAAGATAACCGAGTATGAAAAGGCAGGTCTCTATAGTCATGCAGCAGAGTTGGCTGACAAATACTCACATAAAACAAAGATTAACCTTCTAAAAGAGAGGGCACTCGAAAATTATAAGAAGGCCGGTTATGACCTTGATTCCAGTTCCAACAGTGATACTTAGAGTGCCAGCCCGCCTTGTCCCGCAGAGCGGGACGGGCAGGCCTAAGGTTAAGGGATTCTGGATTCAGGATTGAGGGAGCAGTTTAGCAAGATCGGAGGGAGAAATAATGTCAGATTTTTTTCAAAATGGCGAAATAGCAACGTTTCATAGGCTTAGGCAGAGGGATCTCGGGGAACTTGAGGGGGAACTCGGAGAGGCCTCAAAACATAGGCCTATTTCCCTTGTCCTTCCATACATTCCGATTGAACTCCAGGGACCTGGTCTTCCAAAGATTGTCGAGGAATTAAGGAAGGTAAGGTACCTCAAGAATATTATTGTTGCCATGGGAAGGGCAAACGCAGAGGAGTTTAGACAGGCAAAGAAATTCTTTTCTGCCCTCCCTCTGAAGCCAAAACTCATCTGGTGTACAGGGCCAGCAATTGGAAATCTCTATAAGCTACTGGCTGAAAACGGAATCAATGTGGGTGATGATGGCAAGGGAAGGTCTGCCTGGACCGCTTACGGATATATCCTTGCCCTTGAAGATAGTCAGGTTATTGCCTTGCATGATTGCGATATTGTCACCTACAACAGGGACCTCCTTGCGCGGCTCTGTTACCCGGTTGCACACCCAAACATTGGCTTTGGTTTTTGCAAGGGATACTACAGCAGGGTTACAGATTGGATGCACGGAAGGGTGACCCGGATCTTTGTAACACCTCTCATCAGGGCCCTAAAAGAAGCCCTTGGCTCTAATCAGTTCTTAGATTACCTCGATAGTTTCAGGTATATCCTTGCCGGGGAATTTTCAATGGATGTAGATTTGGCCCGCCTGATCAGAATCCCTGGTGACTGGGGATTAGAAGTTGGTGTTCTTGCTGAGGTTCATAGGAATTGTGCTCTGCGCAGGATATGTCAGGTTGACCTTTCCGATAACTATGAACACAAGCATCAACCCCTGACCCTGGAAGATCCTAACAAGGGTTTGCTAAAGATGGGAACAGACATCGCAAAGTCTATATTTAGAACTATGGCAGGTATGGGGTGTACCCTTAGCAATGAGTTTTTTGTGACATTGAGGGCGAGCTATTTGAGGATTGCCCAGGACCTTATAGCCCGGTATGAGTATGATTCTGAGATCAACGGGTTGCAGTATGATAGGCATAGAGAAGGCAGTGCGGCCGAGGCCTTTGTTGGGTGCATTGTGAGCGCCGGACAGCAGTTTCTGGAAACACCCTTTGAACTCACTCAGATCTCCAATTGGAACAGGGTGATCTCCGCCGTTCCAAATATCTTTGAGTTGTTGATAGACGCGGTTGAAGAGGATAACAAAGACTGAGGGGTGAACCCACTCCTGGCTTTTCCGAGGGCATTAAAATAACAGTAAATTTTAGGACCGAGTAAAAAGACCTACTGCTTGATCCATGGCCTTGGATATCTGAAATTGCCAGAAACTCGCCATAAATTCAGGACACTAATCCTCACAACTCAGTCTCGGATTCTGGGTATTTTATGGCCTTGACAAAGGAGAGAAGGTAAAGTTATTGTCCTTAAAAACTTAAAATAAGGAGGTATAAATGACTGGTATTAAATCATATGGAGCTTACATACCTTGGTACCGGATAGAGCGAGGTGTTATCTATTCAGCTATGGGCTGGCTCAATCCAGCTACCTATATGTCTGGGGAAAAAGCAGTAGCTAATTATGATGAGGATAGCATTAGCATGGCGGTAAATGCCGGTATGGATTGCTTGCGCGGGATTGATAGGAACATAGTTGATGGGGTATATTTCGCGAGCGTTACCTTGCCCTATAAGGAGAGGCTAAATGCAGGAATAATTGCTACTGCCCTTGATTTGAGGTCTGATATCAAGACCGCGGATTTTGCAAGCTCTACCAAAGCCGGGACTACTGCCTTGCTTGCCGCTTGCGATTCGATCAAGGCAGGGTCAGCTAAGAACATTTTAGTTTGTGCCTCTGATTGTCCCATCACAAAGCCTGGTAGTGCTCAAGAAGAGGCGTATGGAGATGCCGCTGCTGCCATTCTCGTAGGAGAAAATGACGTAGGTTTTGAATTCCAGGGGGCACATTCGGTTTCTTATGACTTCTCGGATAGATGGATGGCAGATTTCGACAGATTTGAAAGGGTCTGGGAAGACAGGTGGATTAGGGATGAGGGATACAATAAGTTTATTCCTGAAGCGATTTCGGGTCTGGCTAAGAGATGCAATCTTAACCCTAAAGATGTGGCCAAAGTAGCTTTCCCTTGTCTTTATGTGAGAGATCACGCGGCCATAGGAAAAGGTCTCGGGCTTGAACCCAACCAAATTCAGGATCACTTGCTCAATTCTCTGGGTAATTGTGGTGCTGCATATCCCTTGGTCTTACTCGTGGCGGCACTTGAGGATGCCAATCCAAAGGATAATATAGTCGTTGCGAGCTATGGGAGCGGAAGCGATGCCTTGCTGTTCAAAGCGACAGAAAAAACAGGTGACATAAAAGGTGGGAGCAATGGGGTTAAGAAATGCTTGGCCTGGAAGAGTAATTTAACCAGTTATGAAAAGTTTGTTACCTTCCGAAGCGTAATTCCAGTAGAAAAAGGGATCAGGGGTGAAATGAGTCCTTGGGAGATGAAGTCAATCGTCTGGAGAAACCGCAGGGGATATTTAGCCCTTGTGGGGTCGAGATGTAAAAAGTGCGGCACCCCGCAATTTCCTGCTCAGAGGGTATGTGTGAACCCCAGTTGTAAGGCTATTGATCAGATGGAAGACTACGGATTTTCCGACAAGAAGGGTCAGCTTTTCACCTATACTGAAGACCGCTTGGCCTTCAGCCTCAATCCCCCGGCGATATATGCCATGATAGATTTCGAAGGGGGTGGGAGAAATATGTTTGACCTGACTGATTGTGAATCAGGTGGTCTCAAAGTAGGTATGCCTATGGAAATGAGCTTCCGAAGGAAATTTGCTGACGTGTCAAGAAGCACTTACAATTATTTCTGGAAAGCGGTTCCGGTTCGAGAGTAATTATTTAAATAGGAAAGAAAGGAGGAATACAAATGGGCAGTATAAAAGATAAAGTTGCCATTATAGGAATGGGTTGCACCAAATTTGGCGAACGTTGGGATGCAGGGCCTGAGGATTTAATGGTCGAGGCCTTTACTGAGGCCATTGAGGATGCTGGAATTGAGCAAAAAGATATCGAGGCAGCATGGTCAAGCACCCAATTCACAGAGGTTAGTATAGGTGTGAGTGGCCTGCCTCTGGCTGAAACGCTAAAGCTACCCTTCATTCCGGTAACGCATGTGGAGAATATGTGTGCAAGTGGCTCAGAATCCCTAAGGGGAGCTTGTTATGCGGTTGCTGCGGGAGTTTGCGACATCGCTTTAGCGGTCGGCGTGGAGAAACTGAAGGACATTGGCTATGGTGGCCTTCCAGAGTTTTCCCTCGGTGCTTCAGGGAAAAGAGAGCTGCTTTTCAACCCAAATATGACTGCTCCAGGGGCATTTGCTATGATGGCTACCAGGTATTTCGAGAGGTATAATCTCAGCCCTGAGGAAGGCAAGCTCATGCTGGCTAAGGTGTCTTCGAAGAGCCATCATAATGGTACTTTGAATGAGAAGGCTCACCTTCGCAGGGAGGCCCCTGTAGAAGCGATAATGAAGGCCCCCATAGTTGCCTGGCCATTGGGGTTATACGATTGTTGCGGGGTGAGCGATGGAGCGGCAGCGGCCATTGTAGTCCGGGCCGACATGGCAAAGAGCTTCAGGCCTGATCCTGTTTACATTAAAGCGCTTCAAATTGCTGCAAGCTCGGGAGAGGAGGTAATGTACACAGATTATGACTATACTCACGTTGAGCCGACGTGCCAGGCTGCGGCAAAGGCTTATGAAGAGGCGGGGATAAAGAATCCGCGTGAAGAGATCAGCATGGCCGAGGTTCATGACTGTTTCTCTATTACTGAAGCTGTAACCATGGAAGATTTACAATTCAGTCCTCGGGGAAAGGTGAAAGAGGATATTGACGCTGGGCGTTTCAATCTGGATGGCGAGCAGCCTATACAGCCTGACGGCGGGTTGAAATGCTTTGGTCACCCCATCGGCGCCTCGGGAATAAGAATGATGTATGAGATGTATAAACAGCTTCAAGGCAAAGCTGGTCCGAGGCAGATAAAGAATCCTAAGTTCGGGCTCACCCATAACCTTGGTGGCTTCCCCCCCCGTTGCGTGATTAGCTGTTTTATTGTGGGTCTTTGATAGATAGGTAGCGTAAAACTGAGACCTTGGCATATCCCCTGTCCTGAGAAGATCTGGCCTCAACTTTTTACATTCTGTGGACAGGGGATTTTTGCTTATTAACGGTAGGTATAAGCTCGAGGAGGCTGTTTTCAGGATTGATTAATTGGGACTCCCTTCCCTGTACGTAGGGTCCCCAGGATTAATGATTTTTATAATCTCCGGTTGATAGGATGGCTTTTTGCCCAATACATTGCTTAGGAGCCTCACGAAGATCATTGAAATCCCTATCCCGGCCAGGCTCCCAATAAAGGTAGATAAATCTGAATGTAAACTATATAGTTTGCCGATACAATATCCAAGGGCCGCCCCTCCTACTAAACCTATTGCAGGAACCAAATAGACAACTATTGAGGCCTTTGTAACTGTGCCTTCAGGTATCCCTATCTTTACCGTGTCTCCAGCCTTGGCACCAATGGTATTTGCTGCCTCGGAAAGCATCTCCTTGCCACCACCAAGCATGTGGCAGAAGCCCCTCGCCACACATTCAGCACACATCGTTTGTCTGTCGGTGAGAACAAATGCCTTTGTGCCCCGCACCTCTTGAACTATCCCTTCTGTCTGATTCATGTAAACCTTAGGCCTTTTCATTTTTTCCACGTATGCCTGATCCATGTTGTTTGACATCATATTACGGTCTTTAGGGTAAACCAGTGACAGAGCCCGCCCTAGCCAGTTTGCTACTGCAAGAACCTGTCCTCTATCTCCTCAGAAATCTTCTTCATATCGCCCCAGAGGATGCATTGAGTAGGGCAGGCCATACTACACGCGGGCTGTTCATTGCTCTTGAGCCTTTCATGGCAGAGGTCGCACTTCACCGCCACGTCCCGGTCCTCATCGAACTGCATTGCACCAAATGGACAGGCCTCGATGCATGCCTTGCACCCGATACACAACTCCTCCTCTATGTGGACTATCCCGCTCTCATCCCTGAAGATCGCCGCTACTGGACATGCATCCTTACAAGGGGGCTTGGTACAATGGTGGCAATAGATGGGGATATAGGCAGGTGATTTCTCAATTACCCTGATCAGCCTCGGCCCTACACCGAGGTTATGTTCCTGCTTGCACGCCACCTCACAGGCATGGCAACCCATGCAATCCTTCTGAAAGACAATCAAAGAGAATTTTTTCATCTCATCCCCTCCCCTTGATCCTCGCAGGGCGATATGTTACACAAAAGGACCCTCAGATTCGTAGAAGCCATAACAGGGTCTAGGTTTTCAGGGGAATTGTCGGTAAGTATATTGACATTGGCGATATCCCAGCCATGGCTCGGGTCTCTCAACTCAGGGAACCACCAGCCGTGCTCAGCCACGATGACCCTGGGATGAATCCCATCGTTCAATTTGGCCCGCTGCCGTATACGCCCCCTGGGCGATTCTATATATACCCACTGCCCATCGTGGATTCCACGTTTTTGTGCCGTCTCAGGGTGGATCTCTACAATGGGATCGGGTCTGATTTCCCTAAGCCATGGGATCATACGGTTTGCTGAATGGAAAAAGGTGGGAGTCCGAAGACCGGCATTGAGGATATAGGGGTAACGGTCGAGGAGTTCAGGCGTGGAAACAGGGCTTTCGGGGATTTCTGTATACTTGGGAAGGGGATCACGCCCCCATTTCTCCAGGGTGGTCGAGTAGAGCTCTACCTTGCCCGTGGGTGTAGAAAAACCCTTTTCTTNGTACTTGCAATACCTCATCTCCCCCTTGAGATATCCCCGGTCTTTGAAGTCATCCCAGGTCAACCCAGATGGTTCCAGCAGGTAGTCAAGGGCTTGCTCAACCGTGTCCCACCATTCTTTCTCCTGCCCCATCCGTTTCCCCAACTCCTGAAAGATCTTGTGGTCCTGCCAGCACTCCCCTATCTCCACCGCCTTTTGCCTGGCCAGTACATAGCCGTGTCGCTTCCAGTTGTCCGCTACATGGTTTTGCTCAAGCCAGGTGGCAGCAGGAAGAAAGATGTCTGCCAGTTCTGCCGTTGGGGTGAGGAAGAAATCAATCACAGCCAGGAACTCTATCTTTTTCAGGGCCTCATAGGCCTCTCTGGCATTTGCCCTTGTCATCACGGGATTTGAGCCGCAAAGCAGGCCAGCCTTCAGGGAGTATGGTTTTCCAGTCAGGATTGCATCCCATGCAGCCTTGGGGCTGATGAGCGCCACCCGCGAGGCCAGCTTGTACTGTTCCCCTCCCAACCGCTTCTTCCGCTGCTCAGGGGGGAGGTCTCTATGGCGGGAAAACTCCGAGACTGTCCTCACCGGTGGAGGTACAAAGAAGACGTTTCCCCCTGGTACATCCAGGTTGCCAGTGAGTGCCATAAGGCCCGTAAGCAGACGTGTGCAATCAGTACAATTGAGGGTTTGCTCCGTGGGTACTCCCCAGTTGATGCACGCAGGNTTTGTGGTGGCATAAATCCTTGCCGCCTCACGGATCAGCTCCTTTTTCACCCAGGTAATCTCTTCCACCCTATCCAGTGGATACTGCCTTACCCTTTCCACAAAGGCATCCCATCCGTGGATGTAGTTTTCCACAAACTCCTTGTCGTAAAGGCCCTCTTCAACGATCACGTGGTGAAAGCCCATGGCAAGGGCGGCATCTGTCCCCGGACGGAGCTGCAGCCAGATATCGGCCCTATTGGCAAGGAAGCCCTTTCGAGGGTCTATGACTATAAGCCTGCTTCCCTTTTTATATGCCCTCCAAAAGCCCTCCCCTTTATACTCATCTGGATTTGTCCACTGGGGGTTACAGGCCCACATCACAATGCACTTTGGTTCACCCTCGTAGTCGCACACAGGAAGGTTTCCGCAGGTGATAAGGGTTGCCCCGACTCGTGAGACATAGCACATGTGGCCTGCGGTAAGCACATTGGGTGTTCCCAGGAGATTGGCAAACCGATAGAGATGACTCTCGTAATCCCTGCCGGTCCCCTGACCGACCACAATAGACTCAGGACCATATTCTTTAATGACCTCTTTGAACTTTTCGGCGATGGTATCCAGGGCCTCATCCCAGGAAACCCGCTCCCATGCGCTATCTTTCCTTTTCATGGGATAGCGTACCCTATCTGGATGGTAAGCGAGTTGGGTGATAGCAAGACATTTGCTACACAGGGTCCCGTGGCTTATGGGTGATTCGGGATCCCCCTCAACCTTTATCACCTTGCCGTCTTTGACATAAGCGATGACACCGCAGCCTCCATGGCAGCTGCGGCACGCGGTGCGAATCTTTTTCACTTCACCCATTGTTACCCCCCTTCCTTGTCCATAATCTCAGCCACGTCCGATATACTCGACGTTAAGACGTAGGTCAAGTTGAGGAGGGCCTGAGCATTCTTCTCCACCACCGGCACTCCATTACCTAATGCCTTCAGTTCAAGGACGAGCCTTTCAATCCCATCAATCTTCTTCTTCATTTCCTGTAATTGACGCCACTCCTCTTCTTTGCGTTTGTTTGTCACCTTTTCTTATGCCTCCCTTAGATCTTTGAATCTCTTGGATTTCAGCGTATACCGGGGGAGCGCTCCAGGTTGAGCGAATGTGATAGTGAATCTCAGGTTGGTCTTTACCTTTAATCGCTCGGAGATGCTCCCTGAAAGCTTAGCCACGGCACTGCCCGTCACCTCTTCCTGGGGCTCAACCCTGAGGGTGATCTCATCCATGGCCCCCTTTCTCTCCACAATGAGCTCATACTCTCTGATTTCAGGGAATTCCTTCCTTAGAAGGTTCTCTACTGCAACGGGGGTAAAAAGGACTCCCCGGATTTTGCATAACTCGTCTGCCCTCCCGGTGACCTCGGAAATCATCATCGAGTTCCTGCCGCAGCGGCACCCATCCCTTCCTCTCCGGACCACATCCTTGGTATTAAACCTGATTAGTGGGAAGGAACGCCTCCCGAGGGGCGTTACCACTGCCACCCCCAGTTCCCCTTCATGTACCTCCCTGCTCAAGGTCTCCATATCAAGGATCTCTACCAGGAAAAAGGGCTCCATAATGTGGAGGCCTTTTCGCTCCCGGCACATTGCGGCCCAGGCGCATGGCTCGGTACCCCCTATGTGATCGTAGACCTCTGCCCCCCACAGGTGCTCGAGTCTTGTGCGGGTAGCATTGGGCAAGGGTTCTCCTGCACAGAGCATCCGTTTTATGCCAATCTCTTTGGGGTCCAGACCCATGTGGGCAGCCTCCTCAGCCATATGCAGACCATAGGTAGGGGTATTCATCAGTGCGGTAGCCTTCACCTCCACCATCTTGTTTATCCTTCCCCTGGTATCAAGGGCACCGCCGGGCACGACCTCACATCCCAGCTTCTCTGCCGCATAATGTCCTTCCCAAAATGCAACATACACATTGTAGCCGAAGGGCACAAAAACTCGGTCTGTCTCCCGAAAGCCGGCCATCCAGAGGATGTGGCACCAGACCTCTATGCGCCACTGCCAGCTCTCGGAGCTTTCCGGGACATATACGGGCCTTCCGGTGGTACCTGAGGTCTGACGGAAGGTGGTCACCTCTTCGGGGTTTACCCCTAAGATCTCCCCGAAAAGAGTTGGTCCTTTCTCCTCTTGGGCAGCCCGGAGATCTTCTTTATCAATAAGGGGCAAACTCCGTACATCATCTTTTGTCTTGATATCCTCTGGGCCGATGCCGCTGTATCGTTTGTAATAAAAAGGAGAATGCTCTTTGGCATACTGGAAGAGCTTGCGAAAATTCTTCAACTCAATCGCTCCGAGTTGTTCTCGCGGCAAGGTCTCAAGATAAGGATTCCAATACTTCATTTTCCTTTCAATTAATAGGCTTTATTATCAAAACTTTCCATGGAGGTGATAGAATCTGCTTTTCTTGGGCGTGGGCAGCATTATAGGGTCTCCTCGCTTGTGTGTCAAATGTAACTTCAAAGTGCAACCTCTGAGGATCCTCGAGTATTGGCAAGGCGCAGAACTCTCCTAAAGGTTAAACGTAAAACAAGGTATAGGGAGAGACTATTGGCCTATGAGAGTTCCAGACAAAGACATTGACAGTACCATGAGATGTTGATAGACATGTAGTTAAATATCATCACGGCAATGGGGCTGTGATGAGATCAAATCAATGTTGAAAGGAGGTATTTGCGATGAGACGGAAGAAACTATTAATCGTGGCAGGGATTCTTTGCCTGGGACTAATGGTAGGAGTCTTACCATTCGAAACGGCTCATGCCAAGTCTGAGGTGATAAAGTTGAAATTTGCCAATTTCTTTCCTCCCCCAGCTAGACATTCCAAAATCTGTGAAGAATTCTGCGCCGAAGTGGAAAAGCGCACCAATGGCGGAGTGAAGATCCAATACTTCGCAGGCGGCTCATTGCTGAAAGCTCCGGCGATATACAACGGAGTAGTGACGGGAATTGCTGACATAGGTTTTGCTCATATTGAGTACACTCCAGGTCGCTTTCCCGTTACCGCAGCGCGCGAACTGCCTCTGCGCTACCCTAGTGCATGGGTATCTAATCAAGTTGCCAATGACTTCTACAATGCATTTAAGCCAAAGGAATGGGATGAGGTGCAAGTGCTCTGGATGCATGCCTGCAATCCTAACGTGATGATCACTGCCAAAAAACCGGTGAGCAAGCTGGAAGACCTGAAGGGGCTGAGGATAAGGGCCCCGGGGGTTGTCGGTTATACAGTTTCAGCACTGGGGGCAACACCCACTTCGACACCGATGATGGAAGTCTATGATGCGATGTCAAAAGGTGTGATTGATGGCGTAAATACGCCCTTTGAGACACTTAGGTCGTTCCGATTTGCTGAAGTTGTCAAGTATACGACGGCGAGCTGGCAAGTTGGCAACGTCTACGCCTTTTATACAGTGATGAACAAGAAGAGCTATCAGAAGCTGCCACCAGATCTTAAAGAGACCTTCGATAAAATTTGCGGAGAGTTTAAGGAGAAAATTGCCCTGATGTGGAATCTGATAGATATCGAAGGAAAGGAGTTTGCCATAAAGAAGGGTGTAGAAATCATTGAGCTGTCCCCACAAGAGGAAGCTCGGTGGATGATAGCTACCAAACCCGTAGTCGAGAACTATGTAAAAGAGATGGTTGGTAAAGGGTATCCCGAAGCAGAGGTGAGAGGGTGGATCAAATTCCTGCAGGAGCGAATTGACTATTGGACGGCAAAGCAGATAGAGTTACGCATCAAGGCTCCAACTGGGCCTCCTGAAATGAGGCCCTAGACAGATTAGTCAATGATTCCATAAAGAAACTGACCTGCCTTGGGGGCTTTACAAAAGCTTAAACCTATGTTATGAAGGCCCCCCAAGGCAGGTACGTTAGGAGCAAAAGGTGGTAACGTGCAGTTCATGACATTCTTAGACAAATTTGAAAAGTTTAATCGCCTAGTAAGTAGCTGGTTTGAGTGGGCGGGGCTTGCTGGGCTCCTTATAATGATGTTTATCACCTGCATAGATGTCATTGGAGCCAAGCTCTTTCTCCGGCCTGTCTTCGGTGCCATTGACATCGTGATGCTCTCCCAGGTAGTGGCAATCTCTTTCGCTGCTGCCATGACGCTCATACTTGGAAGGCATGTTCAAGTAGAGTTCCTTGTCACGAAGCTGCCAAGACGTGTCCAAGCTGTTACCGATAGCATTGTTTTTTTTCTTGGATTATTCCTTTTCGTTCTTGTTGTTTGGCGCCTTTGCGTACACGGCTATCACTTTCAAACTGGGGGAGAGATGAGCGCCACTGCCCGCATACCCCTTCATCTTTTCGCTTATGGTATTGCCCTTGCCAGTATTCCCGTCTGCTTAGTCTTTTTCCTGGAGTTTCTTAGATCGCTCACTAAGATGGTGCAGAGATGAGCCCAGTTACTGCAGGCATCGTCGGTATCGGCCTCCTTATCGTCCTTTTTCTCATCAGATTGCCAGTTGCCTTCGCCATGGCCTTGGTCGGAGTTGTTGGTTTTGCATACTTAGCTGACCCAGGACCGGCCCTGAGCATTCTCTCCCAGGATATCTTTGAGCAATTCTCCTCGTATCCCCTCACTGTCATTCCCCTATTTATTCTCATGGGCAGCTTCGCCTTCGCTTCGGGAATTAGCCGAAGGCTTTACGAGACGGCCTATACCTGGGTAGGACAATTCCGGGGCGGCCTGACCATCGCCACCGTATTCGCCTGTGCCGGTTTTGGTGCTATTTGCGGGTCGAGCACGGCAACGGCAGCGACCATGGGCCAGATAGCGCTTCCGGAGATGAAGAAGTATAAGTACGATGATACACTCGCCACCGGTACCGTCGCCGCTGCCGGCACCCTTGGCATCCTTATCCCACCGAGCACCGTCCTCATCGTCTACGGGATATTGACCGAGGAATCCATCGGCAAACTCTTCATCGCCGGCGTATTGCCGGGGGTCATCCTGAGCATCTTTTTTGCCGCAACCGTGTCTCTTCTGTGCTGGCGCAACCCCGCCGTCGGTCCCCCTGGAGTCCCAACCAGCTGGATGGAGAAGCTGCGCGCTACGACGGGAATTATGCCGGCCTTTATTCTTTTCCTTCTGGCCATCGGCGGCTTATTTCTCGGCTGGTTCAGCCCCACGCAGGCTGGAGCGATC
>JGI2171J19970_10000079_pt1 | contig 38486 bp, 41 predicted proteins | sample DeeMarSWOR324_28_FD_19970 | JGI IMG/M metagenome (IMG submission 19970) | reverse complement strand
TTACTAGAACATCCACATCCTCTTTTCTGCATTGAGGATGGGTTTTGATGTACTCTAAAACCTCTGCTGTCCCATAAGCACCCAGAAAATAAAGTCCTTCATTTTTGTCAGATGAACTCTCCATACCACCTTCCCTGTCACTCAACCCGAGGCGTACCTCTAAAATGTCGAATGTAGTACACTCTCCTTTGTCACCCATTGGAGGCTGATCCGATCAGTCTCTCATCTTTTTCTTTCAGTTTCTGGTACTCTTTCCATTCATCATCTGTCACAATGTAGATCTCGTTTTTCTCGTAAGTGGGTTTAATCAGCTTCACCAGTCCTGTGTCCATGTATTCCTGTACAATGTATTCCTTGATATCTTCCAGGTGTTTTACTTCCCCTCTTAAAACACATGCAAAGTTGAACAGTTCTGATAAATACCCTTTTTTGTTTATTTCTGGTCTTTCCTTTCTTTCCAAATCTCTTTTATCTATTGTCATGATTCCACCTCCTGATTGTCTTTGTTTACCCATCTTCCACTTCCATCAGTTTTTCTTCTTTCACAAAATCTTCAGTATCACAAGGACATATCTCCAGAATGTCAAAGACGGTACACTCACCAGTACCATCAAATTCAGCAGAAATCACAGTAACCACTGTATGCGATTCTTCCATGCCAATATCTTCCTCCTCATCGTAGTAGTGCACAAATTCATGCTCAAAAACTACTTTTGAATCAAAAATGCGAGTTTTCTGAACAAAGTACCCCCCTTTTGTTATAACACTTTGCACGTCCAGTAAGTGTGGTTCACTCATTAATTTTCCGCACACTAGGCATGCAAACATTACAGGTTCTTCTCTATACTCTACTGGTATCTGTCTTAGAATTGATTCTGAACAGTCTTCCTCTTTCACTTCATTTGTGTCCTTTTCTGGGGTATATCCTAAGCTTTTTGTCCCTTTTGGCATCTATATCCCTCTTTTCGTCTTTTCACCATCTTCCATCCATCCCTAACTCTACAATTCTTTCATCTCCCTGGAAGCTGCCCCGTGTGTCAAGGTTTTGTATCCTTTCAAAGGATGAAAAGGAGAACCTCATCTCCACGGGGGCTTCTGATTTGCACAGGGCAGCTAAATAAAGGTGAACCATATCCTTTCTGCAGCTTGGATGGTAATAAGAGGATTGAACCAATACTCTCAAGAGATTTTATCCTTTCTTGGAGATTTAATGCAGGTTTAGACACGGTCTCACCATAAAGCAGGAAGGGAAGAATTCAGGGAATCCGGTCCCGAAGGGAGTAAAATCCCTTCTTTTAGGCCATATTCTGTCCCTCCCTTCCTTAATTGAGAGGAAAGAAGAACTGGATGTTTAAACCAAAAGGGGATGAAGGTTTTTTGACTGAAAGCACTCTGTAGATTCGGTCTAGCACTATTCAGCTCTTCCTTCCATATCTTGTTTTTTCCTCCAGATACTTTCTGAAGGCTTGTGAACTACAAATTGAGGACTACGGTTCATATTCTTTCTGAAAGGTTATGTCCCCCGCTTTCTTCCCTTTGTACGAGGAGAGAAGAAATGAAATTCTCCCTCCTCGATGGGTGAAAGATTTGTGCCGAAAGATAAGGCAACTATTCAACATAGCTTGGGGACATAGCCATCTCGTTTTGAGTAACAGCGGACGTGGTAACGTTGTACTCCCCAAGGTGAGAGCCGGATTCAATCCGGCTCAGGGGGGTGAAAGATATGACTGAAAGTAGAAGTTAAAGCTTCTACCTTCAGAAAAATCCATACAAGTGCTCTTGTCTCTCTCCGTGTTTTACGAGCACCTATATGAAATCTCTGTAAATTGATCTTGGATGGAATATTTTATATGAGTTTTCCAAAGAATGTTCAGCTTATCTTCGGAATAAGGAGAATGAATTATCTGAAAGAAATCGGTAATCGTGGTACTATGGAAAAATATGCACTATCTAAGACTATTTCTATTGCTAATTCCACAAGGGCTAATAACTTGGTAGGTTATTAGGGCAAAACCTTTTTAAATCGGAATACAAAGAGGTGCAGAGGTGAAAGAAATGAAAAAGATGTTCGCACTTCTGCTGATAGTTGGGGTTCTCATTCTTGGAACCTTTGCTATCACTGAGGAAATATCTGAAAAGGTCTCTCTCCAATATGAAAAATTTTCGGATAGTACAATATTTAAGCATCCCTACTACGGTGACCCTGTCCCTTGTGGTGAAGGTGGCAATGGCGCACCTCCCGTTCCAGGTTAGAGATCTTTTATCCAGTAGTACTCAGACGCGGCGTGCGCTTCGCTCGTTATAATTCCTTTTTCCAAAAGGTCTTCAATGAGAAGAGGAATGTGCAGCTTAGAAATATCAGGTACTTCATTTTCTGTATCAGTAACTTTCACAAGTCTTCTATCCACGTTTGCGAATAGAAACAACTTATTTGAGACTTTATAAAAGAAGGGAGATGTTGGTATTTCTGAGAAAAGATCAATGACAAAATCTTCGTAATCAGTTTCAAACATGAAGAGATAAGGATCATAGGATGAGAACCCTTCGGGAAAATATCGTACAAAGACAGTACAGTATTTTTTCACATTTTTCAGCCATTCATATGTCTTTTCTCCTGAAATATGGTATTTTTTCATTGCTGGGGTGACTTTTTTTCTCATATTCCGTTTGTAATATTGGTATAATAGTTCAAATTGCGGACTCCACTCTACTATCTTATTCCAGTGATTTTTGAGAATTCCTTTAGGCTCATATTCTTCAGGGTCAAAATGTGCTACCTTTTCCCTCATAATCTGGATGGATGTTTTCCAGGTATGATTCGGGGCGTAAGCTACGTGATAATCAGAACGAGGTCCGAATACTATAGCATCATCCTTAATATCGATTTCTTTTCTTGTGACTATAAATAAATTAGCGAATCCATTCATTACGGCATGATAAGTAACATCTTCGTCTTGAATATACTTTCTGAACCATCTTGCAGGATTTTTGCAGTTAATAAGATATATGTACTCTAATAAGTTTCGAAATGAGCGCTTTCTGATTTGAGGCCATGATATAAAACCGAGTTCAAAAGCCTCTTTCATTCTTTTGCTTGTAGTATTACGGTCTATCTCCAGTTTTTTTGCGACTGTTTTTTCGTAAATTCGAGGATTTTCATTCAGAAGCTCATAAATACTCCTATAGTGCTTCTTACGATACTCAGGGATTGTGGGCACTGCTTTCACCGTCCTTCTTTAGAATGATGTTCATTTCTTTTTCAATTCGAAATAATGATGAAACCTCTTTTACACAGATTTGTAGAGCCTCAAAAATAGAAACACGGATAGTTTGGCGATACTTTTCTTCTTCAAGGGTAGTTTTCATCACTTTCACCCCTTGTCCCTATTAGGAGATCCACACTTTTCACCTCCTTAGCTTTATGTTTTAAATGTTTTATAACTTAAAAAGCTTTCCATTTCACCCTGTTACTGTAACATTTTCCTGTAAGGGAGATACCAGAAATTCGAAGAATAGTTAAGAAGAGAAAATAGGATGTTACACGTGTAACAAAAATGGGAAAAAAGGAAATAGGCAAAATGTATGTTTACTAGAAATGTATGTTTGCTCTTTTCACAATGTCTCATTTTCTTCACCTCACCTGATATACGACTTTGCAGTGAAAAGTGTTTGGCTGTTTCTGATGGTCAAAAATGTAACTTTTTCAGCTTTATGAGAATTCCCTTAATATAAGGGTTTTGTTGAATTATTGACGCATTTAGTAAAGTGTGCAACCCATGATTTTTTTGAATTTTCATAGAAGTTAGATTTTAATTATCCACCGCAAACAAAAAGGCAGGATCATGAAGAGTTAAGTTGTATTTTCGCAGCATGTTACACGTGTAACAAATTGTCGTCTATTAAAAATGTCCAAATCTGAAATCTCTTCTTCAAAATCCACCAAGAGCAACTTCTTCTACCTCATCTCTCTCCTTTTCTTTATAACGTAGCACCTCCTTTCATGCGGGAATCCCTCAAATGGAGGTCCTCTACGCAACTCATCCTCACAGTGGTTGTGGTACTCATTTTGTTATATACGTTTCCACATTCTGTCACTCATGCGGGAATTTCCAAATAGTGTAAACCCCTGTAGTAATTCCTCAATACCATATCACATTCAACAAGATTTATATGCAACAAAATAATCTCAAATCATGGACATCTTCCAGATACTCCAGAATGGGGAAAATTCTAACATCGAATTTAAATCCACCCTCAACCATGAGCATCTGGAAAAAGACAGAAAAGAACGGTTAGTATCCCAGATGAAATTCAGATTAGACTCAGGAAAAGGAATTGCCTACTACATTCTAGGAGTCTACGATGACGGAACACCCTGCAGGGCCACACACCAACAACTTGATGAAACCTTGAACATTATTGAAACTACAGCCAGAGAAGCAGATGCAAAAATCACTAATGTGGAAACCTTCAGCAAGAACGGGAAATTCATGCGGGTCACCATCCAGCAAGAAGGAAAAAACAGGAAAGAACACTTGATTGTGGGAACTATTGGCCATGTAGACCACGGAAAATCCACCTTACTAGGCTCCCTGACTACTAACGCACCTGATGATGGTAGAGGGAAAACCCGGGTTTATTCAGATTTTCTCCCTCACGAAATTGAAAGAGGACTGTCAGCAGAACTATCCCATTTGATCTACGGGTTCACCCAGAAAGGGGAGCCCTTGTTCATGCGCAATCCTCTCGACAAAAAGGAGATGGCCCAATTGATTGACAAGTGTTACAAGTTCATCTCTTTTGTGGACTGCCCTGGCCATGCTCCCTGGCTGAGAACTGCTATCCGTGGTATATTAGGTCAAAAGGTTGACTATGCGCTGTTAACCATAGCTGCAGAAGATGGGATCACGCCCATTACCAAAGAGCATCTAGGAATTGCCTTCGGGATGAAATACCCCATTCTTGTGGCCATCACCATGGTGGATAAAGTGACTGAAGAACAGGTAAAGGCAGTAGAAACTGAGCTCTCCCAGTTAATGAGAGCAGTAGGGCACATTCCGTACCACATACGAGAAAAAGAGGATGTAACCCTCATTGCTGATAAGGTGGCTGATGGAATTATTGTCCCCATTATGAAAACCTCTGCTGTCACCATGGAAGGGCTCACCCTGTTAAGTTATCTCCTCTTTAAACTGCCATCCACTGCTACAGAAGAAGAGCACAAAAGACCCTTTTTGCTGTACATTGATAAAGTATTCTCTGTGAGAGGAGCAGGTACGGTGGTGACCGGGACTGTCAATGAAGGCGTGGTCAAGAAAGGACAGGATCTCTTATTAGGACCCATGGAGAATGAATTCAGAAAAGTGAGAGCCCAATCCATTATGCAGCACCACTACTTGATGAACCAGGCTTCAGTGGGAGATTTGATCGGTATAGCTCTGAGAAATGTGAAGCGTGAAGAAATCAAGAGAGGGATGGTCGTCACTGATGCTGACAATGTTGCAGCAGCCAAAGAATTTGAAGCAGAAGTCTTCATTCTGAACCACCCCACCCGAATCAAGGAAGGGTATGAACCCATTATCCACTTAAAGACTATATCAGAAAGTGCGCGATTTGTCAAAATTCGTGATAAAGAGTTTTTATGCACAGGAGATATGGCCAGAGTAAGAATTGAATTTAAGTACCACTCTCATTTTATTAGAGAAGGTGACCAGTTCTTGTTTAGAGAGTCGAGATCCAAAGGATTGGGAGGTATTACTAAAGTGTTTCAGTAGAGGTTCATCAGGGCCTGGACTGTCTCTATGGGATTATTCTATCGTTGGGTTCACAGGCAGTCTTTGAGAATGCTCCTTACTATTTCATCTTTAAACCTTTATTTCATTCCATTACAGTTGTAAAATCGGGATTGTCAATTTTGGGTGTTTTTCTTACTCTTGTTACACGTGTAATAAAAAATTGGCCTTTATTTAATTATGTCCACTTTATTGATATTTTAAGACATTTAAGGTTTTGAGCACTGTACTTTTTGACGACACAACTATTCCCAGGTTATTTTTCCACACCACTACCAACCCTTTTAAACCACTGAACAGATATCCTTCCATGATACCCATTGCTGCTGAAGCCCAGTTAAAGAATCTCTTGGCAGAGGATTTAGGATTCTGTGACATTACCTCCCACCTGCTCGGAGAAGAAAAAGGTTCCTCACACATTATTGCAAAAGAAGACTGCATCCTCTCTGGGTTAGCCCATGTGAAATATCTTTTTGAATTGCGCGGGCTGCACGTGACATTGTTCTTCAAAGATGGAGCAAAGGCAAAGAAAGGAGACACAATTCTAGAGGTTTCTGGATTGTACAGGAATATGTTTGAAGTTGAGCGCACTGCATTAAATTTGTTGACGCGGATGTCTGGCATTGCTACAGAAACCAATAAGTTAACTAAAAAAGTCAAGAAAGTGAATCCTTCATGTAGGGTGGCTGCTACACGAAAAACGGTCTTACGATTGTTTGACAAAGAAGCTGTTATAACTGGAGGAGGAGATCCGCACCGATTCAGACTTGATGACATGGTTCTACTAAAGGACAACCACATCAAAATATTGGGAATTGAAGAAGCTCTCAAAAGAGCAAAAGAGGTATCTTTCTCCAAAAAAGTGGAAATTGAAGTATCTGAAAAGGAAGATGCAGTCAAAGCAGTTGAGTACGGTGCAGATATTGTGATGCTGGATAACATGACACCAGAAGAAGTGAAAAATACAGTAAAAACAGTAAAAAAGATAAATAAAAACACAATTATTGAAGCATCCGGCGGAATAACAGAAGAAACCATTCAAGCGTACGCAGAAGCAGGAGTCGATATCATCTCGTTGGGGTATATTACCCACTCAGTGAAAGCGGTCAACATGAGTCTGGAGGTTTCTCTGTGATAGTCTCAAAGAGAGAAATCTACCAGTACAGTTACTGTCCAGAAAAGCACAAGCTGCAGTACGTGGAAAAAATTGATGCGCCCCCCACAAAAGAGATGGTTTTAGGAGTGTTACTTCATGCCACCAGAGAGATGCTGGAAAGGGAGGAGTATACTATAGTGAAAAAAGTGAGAAAAGATTTCTCTTTTGGAGATATTCTGGAAGAATACAAAAATAGAAGAGATGCCATACTTGAAGGCGCTCTCAAGAAAAAAGCTTCATTAGTCCACATACTATTAAAAGAAGACCTCGATTTTGCGAGAGAAGACTTAACCTTGTTACTCCATGAGAAAGCCATAAAAACCAAAAGAGTCCTCCAATGTTATAACCTGGAAAAAGATGATCTAGCAGTATATGTATCTCCACCCTGGAAGTATGTAAGACATGAAATGAAAGCCAAGAAAATGAAGTTGCAGGGGACAGCAGATTGCATTGAGCATTTTGGGTCGTTCTTTTATCCTGTAGAAATAAAAACGGGAAAACCGCCCAAAGAGAACGTGTTCACCCAAGATAAATTAGAGATTGGATGTGTAGCTCTGTTGATGGAAGACTATTTCAGGGTCCCGATACCAGTAGGCTTTGTGGAGTATACCCAAATCTGGGAGAGGAGACCAGTAAGAGTGGATGAGAACCTGAAAAAGAACGTATTCAGGATAAGAGATTCAATTCTAGAACGCAAATACCCTGAAAAGGAGTACACACAAAAGTGTTTGTCATGTGAGTACAGAGGTGTATGCTGGGATGATCCAAATAACTGATTTAGTCAAACTCAGATTATGTCCGTACCGATTCTACTTGGAGAAAATGAAGAAAAAAAAGGCTCCCACCACCCAGGAAATGTACTTGGGAAAGGTGTACCACAAAATAGCTGAAGAGACAGTAAAGAGAGAAAATCAAATCTTTGAAGAATTGGAGCCTGGATGTACATCCCGCAAAGTATTTGATGTTTTGTACGCAGAATACTGTCGAGTGATCAGAAATGTCATTTTGAGACGAAAACAGAAATTAACATCATTGAACATTGACTATGAGACATTGATGGAAGAATTAAGAGATTACTACAAAGAAGTGGCAATTGAAAAGGTTTTTTCCATAAAAAAAGCTTTTGAAAAGAAAGAAGAAGATGTCATAATTGGACATGTGGAATATTACATTGAGAACAGCGAATTAGGATTGTTAGGAAGGGTTGATCGCATAGAAATTCATGGGGAGGTATTGCTCCCTGTGGAAATTAAAACAGTGGAGAAAAAGCGTCCAACCTCCAGCGAATTACTACAGTTAGCTGGATATGCATTACTACTGGAAAGGGAGAGAGGTACTACTGTGTCTAAAGGAATTGTGGAGTATCCTTCCAAAAGAATTTTGGTGGACATCCCTGACAAGTTAAAGGAATATATCCTGAAGCTGAGAGATTATGCTTTAGAAATTCTCAATGGGGAGATCCCAAAAAAGGTGAGAACCGATAAGTGCGATAGGTGCCATTTCTATGATATGTGCTGGGGAGCATAACTGGGGTTATAACCCTTCGGTAGATGAAATCATTCAGTGGAGATTCATAGCCCTTCGGTTTATACTTTCTGAAATTTAGACCTACGCAAAGCTAGATACTCTGGTATTTTTGACTTCTCAAAGATATTCTGATTCGCAAATCCTGTTACCTCTTCAATATCCTCACGGACAAAATACTTCGCTTTATCACCCATTCCTTCTTCCATGATAGACGTCATAGCATCAACATCTGCAGGCAAGCCTCGTGCCTGGTACTCTTTTGTTGACCGGAAAATCCAGTGAAACAAGAACCCCAATTTACCAGCGCGATCACGAAACGTTGTAATTCTTTTAAATGGGTTTTCAAGCTTCTCTTTGATGATTAGCTTTGCTTTTTCATTGTAAGAGCCGTCGAAAATGAATCCTTTCCGCCATTCATCAAGACGCTCCTGAGTCAACCGAATAGGGGCTCCTCCGAGGGGAGTATACCCTTTACCAGTTTTCAGCGGTAAAAGTCCTCTATAAAAGTTTTTGACCTGAAATTTGGGTCTTCCATCAGGCGGAAGTAATACAGAAGGAGTATTGACTGCACCCACAGCTTCGTAGTGGCAGATATCAAACACAATCCTGACAGGCTTTCCATTCTTGAGGTAGAGAAAAATGGGGGCATAATCATTGGGGTGGCTTCCTGGTAGTTTGCCTGAAAACCTGTCTAAAATGCTGGGTACCCACTGCTGTTGTCTGAAGTATATGATGTACTGAATGCACACATCTGCCCATGATACAGAACTTTCAACTGTTCGCCAGTACAACCCTCCCATGTCCCTTGGTGCAATATTACCAAAGGAATCATCTGTGTCCACATAGTATAATTCGGGTGCAAATATGAGAGCCAGAGGTTCATATTCTGTTGCCATGACATGAATTCTTATGAATGCATAAAAAGGTTTGGGCTCAAATTGTCATATTGTTACAGGGTGCCTCAGATTGTTACACGTGTAACAAGGCCAACTACTTTGAAGGGTTAGACATTGAAGGATTAGACATGCACAGAAATCAGCTTTAGTACCAGACAATGCCAGCGCGGGCTAGAGCATAGACAAGGGCATAGACAATTTCTTAATGTTTTCAGCATAGATTTACTCTTTACCTATGAATTCAGTAAATAAAATCAAGGAATCAAATCCTTCTTAAAACTGCAGAGTCCAGGCCGTGTATTCTCCTTGCTCGTACTTATGTAGTGAGCAATCATCTTGATAAATCGAAATACTCCTATAGAATTAGAGAATTCCTCCAATTCCACTCCAGTAACCCCATAACTTCGACCACTGCTATATTCTCTGGAATTTCCTCGACCCACGCAATGCAAGATACTCTGGTACTCCTGATTGTTCGATAATATCTACAATATCTCTGTGAGAAAAGTCCTTCTTTTTATTACCCAACTGTCTTTCCACGCGCGAAGCCATAGTACTCGCATCTTGTGGACCCTTTACTTTGACATCTTCTGCTGACTTGTAAAGCAAATCAAATATGAATCCAAGTTTGCCAGCGCGGTCACGAAAGGTTTTCATTTCCTGAAAAGGGCTTTCAAGCTTCTTTTTGATGATTAATTTTGCCTTTTCGTTGTAAGAGCCACTGGATGTCAGGCCTTTCCACCAATGGGCGAGAAGATCTCGACTCAATGGAGTGGGAACTGCTTTGAGAAGGCTGTACCCCTTGCTGTCCTCTAGAGGTAGAACTCCTCGGTAGAAATTTCTGACATGGAATTGAGGTCTTTCATCTTGGGGAAACATGGGAGAAGGAGCATCGATTTCGCCCACAGCTTCGTAGTGACACACATCAAATACAGCTCTGACAGGGGTTTCTCCCTTGAAGTAGAGGAAAATGGGGACGTAATCGTTTGGGTGCTCTCCTGGTAATTTACCTGAGAATTTGTCAAAGACGCTTGGCACCCAGCGCTGCTGCTTGAAAAACGCAATGTATTGGATGCAGACTTCTGTCTTGTCTTGAGGGTTCTTAACTAAATGCCAGTACAATCCTCCCATATCCTTTGGTGTAATATTTTGGAAAGGATTTCGAGGCTTCTTATAGTACAGTTCAGGTGCAAACTTGATTGCCAAGGTTTCATATTTAGTTGCCATGTACTAGTTTTTCGTTGAAGAATAAAAAGGTATCTTCATACACAGTGAATTTTATATGAAGTCATGACGTGATTCAACTCATCTGTTAAAAACTGCAGACAATGCCCTGCTGCCAGTGCCTCCCGAAGTATGCCTACACCATATTTACACATTGTGTCGCTATGTAAGAAAGGCAAATTCATCAGATGTTACACGTGTAACAAAGTTGAGAAAACCACAAAGATATAACAACCTGAACCCTCCTATACCTTTAAATTCACAAAAGTAAACCTCTACCCATGAATTGTGCTGAATGTTTAACCAAAGAGTGCTACCACGGGAAGAATTGCACACCCTGCAAAGATGAAATCACTGAAAAGTTCACAGGTCGGAACCTGGAAACCATGAGAACAGCCTCCCATATTGAAAGCCGTTACTACAAGAAGAAGACACGCATGGAAGAAACTGTATTATATGCTCAGAAAATGGGTTACAAAAAACTGGGAATTGTCTTCTGCGTTGGATTATCAGAAGAAGCCAGAAAAATCCAAAAAATCTTAGCAGAAGACTTTGATGTGGTATCGGTGTGCTGCAAAGTCTGCGGAATATCCAAGGACGAGTACAGCCTGGAAAAAATCGAAGATGGATTCGAAGCTTCGTGTAACCCTATTGGCCAGGCCACCATTGTGAACAAAGAGGGTACAGACTTCAACATTGTCATCGGTCTCTGTGTGGGCCATGATGTTTTATTTTACAGCCATTCCAAAGCCCCTGTTACCACGCTAGCAGTCAAAGACAGAGTATTAGCACACAACCCGCTGGGAGCTATCTATTCTGCATACTATTGATGCTGATACGTGTGGGTATAATTCCAGCAGAAATTCCACTCCTGTAAAGGTACCTCACTACTACTTGACCGCATCCCCCTTTTGTGGGGATTCCACATTCGGGTGCTCAAGAAAATCTAACCTCCAATAGCATCATTTTTTCTTATATTCTTCAAGCAAATGACAATTTTGTTCTGTTACACGTGTAACACGATGAACGTCCGTAACTGGACAGCCTCCGTGCACAATATTTATAAAGCTTTATCCTTAGGAAGGGTCAGATTCCTATGAAAAAAATTGCGATCATTGGTGGAACTGGAGATCTTGGATTCGGACTGGCCTTACGATGGGCACAAGTGGGAAGAGAAATTGTAATCGGTTCCCGCAAGGAAGAAAAGGCTCTCAAGGCTACTGAGGAAATCAAAAAAACTCTCGGAGACGGTGTAAATGTACGAGGAATGGATAATGTCGAAGCTGCCAAAAATGCTGAGATCATTGTTTTATCTGTTCCCTTTCAGTTTCTGGTTCCCACTATGCGACAGATCAGGGATGCTCTCCAAGAAGGAGACATCATCGTCAGTGTCATCGTTCCCCTAGCAGTGGAAATCGGAGGGTTCTCACCCACACAGGTGGTCACCCCCTGGCAGGGCTCTGCAGCAGAGCTCATCCAGTCATTAGCTCCTCCAGGGGTGCAGGTGGTCAGTGCTTTCCAGAACATGAGTGCATACCGATTACAAGACATTGAAAACCCTGTAGACTGCGATGCTATCATTTCAGGCAAAAAAAGTGCCCGAAAAGAGGTAATGGAATTGGCTGAATTAATACCTGGTGTAAGAGGGATTGATGGTGGAATACTGGATTATGCCAGACTGGTAGAGCCTATTACTGCACTCTTAATTGGTCTGAATATTCGTTATAAGAACAGAGAGGGGATAGGAATACGCTTTACGTATGTAAACGACGAAAAATAGCCCGAAAAGTTTTTAAGGTATCAAAAAAGAAAGATGGGACGTGATATAATGACACGAGCATATGTCCTCATACGGTCGAAGAGTTCTGACATCGATCTGATGGTGGAGAAGATCAAGAAAATCGGAGGTGTCAAAGATGCGTATGCAGTCTACGGTAGTTATGATATCATTTTGGAGCTGGAATCCAAGAATCTGAGGAAATTACGGGACAAAATAATAGAGATCAGAGAACTAGAGGATATTGGTGAAACCAGAACTCTTATTCAAATGGAAAAAAACAATGAAGAAGAATTTGAGTTAGAGGTTGGTTAACATGATTAAGGCGTTTGTGATTTTGAAGACTGATTGCCCTGACGTTTTCAACTGTGCAGAAAAGGCTACCCAGGTTCCAGGGGTGCAGCGTTCTATCCCCTTGTATGGAGAAGGGGACATCATGATTGAAATGATAGTGAAAGATCTGAGGCAGTTAAAGGTGAGAAGCAGATTACTTCGAGTGAACCCGCTGGTGAAGAATACGCAGACATTTATCTGCATGGATGAGGTTGAGGAGTGATTACAGCCCGAGAAGGAGATTTCCTGGAGAGTGCGGAAGGGTTACTTTTTGATGTCAAAGGGTGCTGTCACCCGCCAGATCGGATAATCAGCTACGTGAGGTACATTCCAGATGTGAAAGGAGATCGAAAGAAAGGGGAAAGGTCGTACCGGAAGATTTACGATTTGAAAGAGCGTTACACCTTCTTGAAAGAGCATTTTCCGCATTACATATATTTTGACCCTGTTTTCCAACGGGAATTGCAGGGCGTACCTCACAAAGATATTAAAAGGGTGTATTACCCCCGTGAGAAACTTTTACAGCTTGTTCATGCTGAACAGAGGGATGCACTGCAAGAATGTACTGTTCAGCTGTCGCAACTTCTCGGTGTTCCTGTAGATAATGTGGGTGTATCAGGTTCCGTGCTGGTGGGGCTGCACACACGTGCTTCAGATATCGATCTCATCGTGTACGGAAAAGAACACTGCATACAGTGTTACAACACATTGAGAGCATTGAGAGAGAAAGGGATTTTACAAAGGTTTGATACTGAAGAAGCCCGTAAGAAAGCACAATTCAGATGGGGATCTGTTAATGAAAAACTGGTAGGATTGGAACAGAAAAAGGTTTTACACGGGTTATTCCAGAACAAAGAGTACTTTATCAGGTTGTTAAAGGAGAAATACACAAAATATGGCGATATACAGTACATGCCATTGTATAAGGCCACGCTCAAAGCAATAGTAACAGATGATTCTGAGAGTATATTCACTCCCTGTTGCTACGAAATTGAGGATTCTTCCATAGAGGAGGTGTCCAAACTGGTGAGTTTACGGGGCAGATTCTGCGAACAGGTGCAAAGAGGAGATTCTATTACTGCAAAAGGCACACTCGAAAAGGTGGTCACTGAAGATGAGGAATACTACCAGATAATGTTAGGTGAGACTGGCGATTATTTGCTCCCATATATATCATGATATTGGAAATATGGAAGAAGTGAATAGAGGTAGCTAAAAACTCTCATAAAGACTTAGAATAAGATATGTTCTACATTTTTACCCTGAACTCATGCTTCTATGAGAAATAAAAAAACAAATGGTAAATTTTGATGTCATTTCTATTAGTTCTGTGATGGAAAGATAATGAAGAGTTTTCAATTCCATCAACAGCCTCGCATTCTTTATAACTTGATTCTAAAAGCTTAAATCTTATTCTTTCAATTATGCCTTGAAAGTTCCCATTTTGGATGTAAGCAATCATTCCTCCATAATCTTCATTTTGTGAATATTTATATAGAAATCTACCAATTCCGTCGCTCTTGTCAAAATATTTTGATATTGACCAGTCATTCTCTTTATAAATCCTCTTTGCTTCTATTTCTACCCATACTATGTCATGTACTACAAACTTGATATCAGGTTCATATACTCCACCTGTGGTATCATGCTCTTCTGGTCTCATTGCAATATAAATCACTCTGTTCTGATACAGAAACGAAATTGAAGTTTCATTTTTTAAGCACTTCACCAAATCATTTGTAATAGAATTCTCATTTTTGATTACCATGTCTCTGCCTTCTTTTACTATGTTGTACGCCTCAACTAATGGTTTCAATACTAAATTGAGAATTGCTTCTTCTTCGCTTCCAATCAATTCCATTGAAATTGAGTCAGAAGACACTTACATTTCCCTCCATTTTTTTATAATTATCCCAATCTCTTCCTTCACGTCCTTAATAGCCATTAATTTTGTCCAATCTTTTGGTTTATTGCTTTTATAAATATATAATTTGTTATCATCATAGATTTTTATTCTTTCCTCTTTGAAGATCCTTTTTCTGTCAATCTCCTGTCTTTCTATGAGAGGTGTAAATTTCTCCAAATCCTTGTTGTCACTATTTATGGCTCTTTTGACTTTGGAAATTGTAAACTTTGCCATTGCGCCGAAGAAATCCGAAATATACCAATCTGCATTTAAGAAGAACTCTTCTCTGATGAATAGTGTAAAATTCTTCATGAACTCTTCACAAGAATGGCAAGGAAGAACTCAGTTCTGTTTTCGCACCAGATCTCATCATGAACTTCGAAAAACTCATATTCATCTCTATTTAGAGAGACAAAATCTATAACCCCCAAATCATACGTATATCTGAATCTATCCTTTTTGGTTTCGTTCACATGATCTTTCAGATCCAATTTCTCGAGCAGTTGTGGTAACTGTATTCGATCGATCATTTCTCACCTCTTCTTTCTGAATTTTTGTTAATAGACACTATATTAGTCTCTCTCTGCCTTTTGTCTTTTTTAGCCTTTTCTATTCTTTTCAATAGTATGGGGGTATCTGGGCTTAAAGCTCTATCGGGTTCTGTTATATATGGAACAAAGATCAGTTCATCGCCTTTGGTCCATCTAGTCAGATCCATTATTTCAATAGGAATTGTTATCCTATATTGTTCACCACTCTTTTGTATTTTGGTCATTTTTATCGTCTTTCCAGATAATATTTAGTACTATATTGATACTATATTAGTACTTTAAATATTTTGTGTTTTGTTTTAGCAAGTCTCGCAATGAGAGTAATGGTTCTGATAGATTTGCCCTCTGAAATATCTACACCGTTATCCTCTTCTCCATCTCCTTTTTAAGATTTAGGTTTATCCTCTTTTGTACATACCCAAGCCTTTGAGGTTCTCTTAACAAGCCATTTAGAAAACTTAAGAGATAATTTTAAGTTGATATGACCATTGAAAAGCAAAAATTGGTGATAAAATCACTTTTTAGATTAAAAATAGGAGACAATAAATCCTCTTTTCCTTTTCTATTTAATACATGTTTCTAACTGTCAAATATTTCTCTACAGGAAAAAGATGTTGAATGAGTATATTCAGAACATTTTTAGAGTATCCCATTTTAATCACCTCACAATTTCTGTGGATAATGACCTAACGCAATTGGTCGAGAATATCTATACGGTCAACTAGGAACCAACTTTCTAAGAGTGCACAGAAATGATTTCCATATGAAGGAACTGTTTTCACCAAAAAAGCGCTGCAAGAAGAATATTTTGAATCTCAACCCAAGGTCTCATCTGCATGTGGACAGCACTGCAAACCATATCTTTTTATATGTACACAATAAGGGAAACCAATGAGTCAATGCAGTCTGTGTGGTGGAGAAATTCTAGATCGCAGTGATTCCCGTTACTGCGTGTACTGCAACAGCACATTTCACAGAGGTTGTATTGTAGATCATTTCTACCGGAACAAGTACTGTCCTGTGTGCAACAAGAAGATGTCATTAATATTCATGCGTTATGGTGAACCCCCTGAACCTGCTATCAAGAAGAGGCCCATTCCCACAGAGATCAGAAGGCCTAAGTGGCCCCACATGGAAAGGAGGAGAGAAGTCCCCGTGTTTGATATAGAAATTCCCACAGGGCCACTGAAAAGGACTGACAAGTACATACCCAGAGCCAGAGAAAAAAGGGAAATGCCTCGAATGCCCAAAAAAGTGCCTGGAAAGCTTGTGGGTGTTGTTGTGATTTTGGTGGTAGCTGCAGTTGGAACATACTACGGGTTGGGTACAGGTGCTTTTTCTTTAGAACTTCCTGGAAAAGAAGCATCACCCGAATCTCCCTGGAATGTTGTATGGACATATACTTTGGAAGGTGTTTCAGATATTGCAGCTTCTGAGTACGGTATCGTGGTGGGGGGCAGAAATGGGTTTGCAGTTTTAGATTTCGAGGGTAATATTCTGTGGGAAAAAGAGGGAGAAATCACAGACGTAGATATCGAAGATGTTGTCGTCGTTTCCAACAGAGGTGTTATCGAAGTGTACACCATTGACGGGAGCGAATTAGCCCACTACGGCGAAGGTACTGCAGATTCTGTCTCTCTTTCCGAGTTCGGTATCCTTGCAGTGGGATTTTCAGATGGAGGAGTGGTCTTACTGGATATTTACGGGACTGTTCTCCAGGAGTATCCCGCTGGAGAGGTGGGTGAAGTGTCCATTTCTCCAGACAGTACTGTAACAGCCTACAGGGAAGGGGAGACTGTGTACGTTTTAGATGTCCTTGGTGAGGTTGAATACGCATTTGAAGATGAAGGTTCTGCTGATAACCAGATCATTGTTTTGTCCTCTGGATGGGTGTTTGCCCATGGTGGGGGCGGTATCTTTCTGTACGATGGAGAAACTACGGTATGGAGTGCACAGACAGAAGGATGTGAACAAGCAGACCTGTCTGTATCAGCAGATGAAACGAAATTTGCAGTCAATGCAGATACAGCATCTGTGTACAGTGCAGATGGAGAATCCCTGTTTACCCTGCCAAAGGGGGGCTGCGGTGGTATCGCGTTCTCAGGAGAGGACATCGTGATCTCAGATTCAGGCAATGTTTACTACTTGAGACTGGAAGAGGAAGAACCAGAAGAAGAGGTTGAGGAAGCTGAACCTGAAGAAGAAGCAGAAGAACCAGAAGAAGAACTTGAGAGCTATGAAGACTGGTTCACCTGGTATGCATCATTCCTTTCTGAACCTGGAAGTGTTGCTGAGTACAGCGCTACCGTCGAAGAAGAAGGAGAGGTCAGCCTCCAAATGAAGGTCTACCACACCATAGAAGGCCGTGAAGGAGATAACCTCATTGAAATCGTCTCCATGACTATCCGCGTGGGAGAATATGAATCGAAAACCTCTTTCAAGAGATGGGTCAACGCCCAAGGGGCCTGTATAAAAGCAGAAATGACCATAGACGAGTCTGTTTCTCCTCTCGACTGCAGTAAAACCAACATTAGGGGGATTGATCTCAGGGAAATCCTCTCATACCAATGGGAGTACCTGGGCCAGGAAGATATAACAGTGGAAAAAGGCACCTTCACGTGTCACAAATTACAGGTTTCAACCGATGGTGGAGTACTCACCATGTGGATCACCAGTGGTAAACCTCCCATTCGGATAACGCTTCAAGAAGGTACCACCATAGTGACAATGGAGTCAGTATAACTACAAACTTTGAGGTGACAGATACACAACATTTGCTCCTCGGATAACGATATACCCCAATTTCCTAAATACTTCATCATTGGAAAGCTCTTCAGTATCTGACATCACTAAATTTAGGTGTTGATCATATCCTTTGAGAATACCACGAAATAATCTGTTGCCCCGGACTTCTACCAGGACATCTTTCTCTAAAGAACTGTGAATGAGATCGAGCGGTTTTTCTGCCATACTTTTTCACCAATTGTTTGTTCCTTCAAGCCTTTATATATGTTTGCATTGAGATTCCTTTTTACAGTGTTTCTTTTCTTAAATTGTTGTTTGCCTTCGTTTTTGGGGGTTCAACCTCTGAAAATGAATGGTGGAAGTGGTCTCTATAACAGTGGATGACTCTTTTCTCTTTTGTGAGTATCGAAAATCTGTTGTCAGAAATTTTGTATTTCTTTCAATGCCAAAAAATATATGTAATAATCAAAAAAAGAAATAAATTGTTACACGTGTAACAAAAGTGGAGAAACATTAAGGTTGGATACCCTTTTTCTTTCAAAAACCTTTTAAAGCAGAGTCAGTATGAAGCTCTATGTCTAAAGAATTCATCTTATGGTTTGATGACATTGGTATGGAAGATGTTCCCCGTGTGGGAGGAAAATCTGCATCACTGGGAGAAATGACCAAGGCAGAGGTTCCTGTTCCTTACGGGTTCACTACCACTGCGCATGCATACCAATTCTTTCTTGAACATTCAGAATTGACATCTGTACTGGAAGAATTGTTGAGAGAGTTGAAAGATCCTGAAGATACAGAAACACTCCAGAAAGTAGGAAAATCCATTAGAAAGACCATAACGGAAGCTGGGATGCCCAAAGAGCTGGAGACAGCAATTAGAAAGGCGTACGAAGAGTTGACAAAGAAGTACCAGAAAGAGGGTGGATCGGGTGAGCCATACGTGGCAGTTCGTTCGTCAGCCACTGCAGAAGATTTGCCTGATGCATCTTTTGCAGGGCAGCAGGAAACGTATCTGAATGTGGTGGGAGCAGACGAGCTGGTGGAGAGGGTGCAGGAGTGTTTTGCCTCCCTGTTTACTGATCGGGCTATCTACTACAGGATACAGAAGGGGTTCGATCATTTAGAGGTGGCTTTAGCTGCTGCGGTTCAGTTGATGGTGTTTTCTGAGGCAGCAGGTGTGATGTTCACGCTGAATGTGTCCAATGGTGACAGAGATGTGGTGCAGATTGAAGCTGCATACGGATTGGGCGAGTACGTGGTACAAGGAACGGTGACGCCAGATGTGTACTACGCGGAGAAAGAGGATTTTGCTCTCAACAAGATCATCTCTACAAAGGATGTGATGCTGATTCGAAAGGAAAAGGGAGGCGTGGAAGAAAAAACTGTTCCCAAGACGAAGAGAGAAAAGCAGGTGTTATCAGACGAGCAGATTGTACAGCTGGCTGAGTACGGGATATCTATTGAGGAGCACTACAAGAAACCCATGGATATTGAATGGGGATTGGATGAGAGAACTGGTAAATTGTGGATTTTGCAAGCGAGACCAGAAACTGCCTGGGCTGGAAAAGCTCCAGCAAAAGCGGCAGAAGTAGAAATTACTGAAGAGCGGAAAGTCATTGTCAAGGGATTGCCCGCCTCTCCAGGGATGGTGGCAGGGAAAGCCAGCGTGATTTTGAACGTTTCAGACATTAACAAATTCCAGCAGGGTGACATTTTAGTGACAGAGATGACTGCTCCTGACTGGGTGCCTGCCATGAAAAAGGCCAAGGCAATTGTGACCAATTCTGGAGGGATGACCTGTCATGCTGCTATTGTGTCCAGGGAGATGCAAATCCCCTGTATTGTAGCTACCAAGAATGCCACTGACATCATACAAAATGGTCAGGATATCACAGTGGATGCAGTTAATGGGGTGGTGTATGAAGGGATACTGAAAGAGGCTGTAGCCAAAAAAGAGGAAGAAAAAGCAGTAATGGCAGAAGTCTTCCCGGTGACAGGTACCAAGGTGTTGATGAATTTGGGAGATCCAGATTTGGCGGATAAGTATGCAGAACTTCCCTGCGATGGTATTGGATTGATGCGAGAAGAATTTATTTGGACCACCTTTATTCATGAGCATCCTAATTACCTGATTGAGGTTGGCCAGTCAGAAAAAGTTGTGGACATGCTGGCTGAAGGGTTCAGAAGGGTGGCGAAAGCACTGTATCCACGGCCAGTAGTGTTGCGGTTGAGTGATTTCAAAACGTCTGAGTACAGTGATTTGAAAGGTGGCGAAAAATACGAACCTGAGGAACCATCCTCCTTGTTAGGATGGAGAGGTGCTTCCCGGTATTACGATCCAGAGTACGTGGATGCTTTTAAACTGGAATTGGAGGCGGTCAAGAAAGTGAGGGAAGAATTCAGGTTAAAAAACTTGTGGGTGATGATTCCCTTCTGCAGGACGGTTGAAGAATGTGAAAAAGTGATTACCATCATGAAGGAAGAAGGATTGGAGCGAGGGCCTGATTTCAAGATTTGGTTGATGGCAGAAATACCATCAAACATCATTTTAGCAGACAAATTCAGTGAGTACGTGGATGGATTCTCAGTGGGCTCGAACGATTTGACTATGTTGATCTTAGGAGCTGATAGGGATAATGATCGAATTGCCCACATCTTTGATGAGCGAGATCTAGCAGTGAGACGAGCTATTCACCATCTGATTCAAGCAGCCCACAAGCACGGGAAGACAGTCTCTATCTGTGGACAAGCCCCCTCTGTATATCCAGAATTTACCTCCTTTTTGATTAAATCAGGAATTGATTCAGTATCAGTCAATCCAGATGCAGTCAAGTCTACCAAACATCTAGTAGCGCAAGTGGAGCAGAGGATTATGCTGGAGAAGGCTACGGGGAGAGGAATTCCGGAGGATACAGATCTAGAGTGGTGATATCAGTAACATAGTATATTCAAGCTTCGGGTCTGAATAGTCTGATTCACACCATTTTTTTTATTTCCCTTTTTTTACGCTTTTTGATTTCTCAATTTTTGAGTCTCAAATCTAATTTTCCGGCTTTTATTTCATTTCTTTTGTTGCGTCTTTCTATAATTTCTCTCTATCTCCTGAACTTCATACGGGGTTTCACATGATGCTGAAAATTCTAGATTTCCCTGACTATCAGAAGATCCAGAAACAGTTGAAAAGACAGAATTGTTACACGTGTAACAAGTGAGATGACTACCAATAGTGGACAATCCCCCTCGCTCATCAATTTTGTAGCTTTCTAGTGAAAGTATGTATATGATTACTACACCAACCGAAATAACTGTCAACTAAGCTTGATTTCCTTTTTCCTCCACTTACAAACAATTCTTCTAACATCCATTTTCTAATGGTTCTACAGGTTTAATCTCACTATATAACAAGAGAAACCAGAGAATACATCAAGTCAATATGCAATAAGCCAGATCAAGGTAAACCTGAATATCTTATCTCTCAAGGCAATGAAGTAAACTTAATATTATGAAAAGTACGAAAACTTTATATTTACTAACGAAATGAATTCTCGCCATCTCGTCTTCAAAAGTTGATTGACCATCCTTGCATAGCGTTGTGCCCATCACAAGGGGGCTGTTGCAGATATTTGTGAACTCAATGGACGATTAGTTGAATTAATTGATTTAGTTGATTTTGTTAAGTTTTCCTTTGAATGGTAATATTTGTTTTTTTGTATCCTATCAAGGATTTAGTAAAAATTCTCTCTAAAAAATTGCGGATACTACTCCCGTAGGTTTTGCATTCATCCACAAGAAGAGCTAAGTTTGAATGTTGAAGATCAGATTTGTAGCAGATATCTCTATTCTCAGACAGGGGGGAACAAAAGAATGAAACCTAGGAAATAATGCAACTCCATGGAAAAGAGCCTCCCACCACGCAATGAATGTCTTTTTCCAGCTTCAACGGGTCAATATTGCATTTAGTTGAAATGGTGGTGTGAATCAGTGTATATTCTGAACAGTAATGGCAAACCTTTTTTACTCTTTAACCTATCAACACACGATGAAGTATCAAAGCTTCGAAACACCCAGGTGCAAAATCTTCGTCGACATGCAGGAGACTACCCGCATCTCCAAAGAAAAGTGCATCTACTGCAAAGGCCGCTTATTGTGTGGACTACCTGAGTGCCCCATCTTTGAACAGGTAAAAATACAGAGTTCAGTTGAATTGACTGATCACTTCTTTGGACCTTCCCCTTCCGTCTTTGTAGGCTGGAGAACCTATCCTCGCGTGTATGCAGGACCCTTATCCTTACCCTTTGAACCAAAAGATGCTTTAGTATACGACAATCCCAAACAGTGGTATGGCTACGACTTTCCTCGCATTGTGGATTTACGATCCTCCTTAGTTCGTTCCAAAGAAAAAGTAAATGTCAATGCACCTTTAGGAGAAATCCAATTACTAGCACTGGCTAAGACTCCTCCTGACATTGAAGTTACCTTAAAAAAGAAACCTACCTTCACTATCGTATTCTCAGCAATAGCTCAGCCCATGGGCCCCTCCGGTATTATAAAGGATTTAAAGATTGCAGACAACATATCAGCAGAAAAATCAGTAGAATATGTAACTTCTGACGAAATAAATGCCAGAGATGCAGTAAACACATTATATTCTTCGGGCATTGATGTCTATACTCTTACCAGGCTGATGAGTGCAGGGTTACTAGGACTCAAAAAGAAGATGGTGCCCACCCGCTGGAGTATAACCACAGTGGACAATATTATTGGGGGTAACCTCATCGAGAAAATTAGAGAATTTCCGTTACTGGACAACTACATTGTCTTCTCAAACACATATTTGGGAAACCACTTTGAAGTTTTGGTTTTACCGCAACCATGGGAGTACGAACAGCTGGAAGCCTGGGTTCCCAATACTTTCTGGACCATTGGCATGAAAGAAACTAAAATCATTGGTGAGCATGAAACCTACTATGGGAGAAGTGACTACGCCATCCGGGAGGGAGGAGGGTACTACGCTGCACGGTTAGCCTGTCTGGAACTCTTGAACAAATTGAAGAGACAAGGTGCTGTCCTCGTTTTAAGGGAGACTACCCCTGATTACTTTTTGTGCGTGGGAGTCTGGGAGTGCAGGGAGAATATCAGGAACGCTGTAAAAGTAGGTGAATTCTCTACATTGAACGAGGCGCTCGACAATATATCTTCACGGTTACACATCCCTATTGAAGAATGGAGAGAAAAATCAGTAATGTTGAGTCAGACAAAATTAGATCAATGGATCTAGTCAATCATTTTAAAGTTGAATAAATCCACCGCATTTCTTATTTTACCAGCACAATTACCACTGCAACCAACATGATCACACCACTAATGATTGCTGCACTCACAGGGACTCCTCTGCCAATCTATTATCAAATAGATTCATATTCTTAATTCTAGTTCTTACATTTTCAATTGGTCTATTACTCTAGAAATATTGCTTGTACTGGTAAATACTTCCAATGACAGCCGCCGCAAAAAGAACAAGTAACACCTTTTCAAACCCAGTTACAGAAGATGAAGATGAAAAATTTGCAGTAAGAATGAGTGCACACAACAGAGCCAGCGCAGCACTTGAAAGGAAGAGTAACGGCATCCAGAGCGCATGCTTCCATGCCATCCTCCCGTGTACAATCCGTAAGCAGCCAGGATTCCTTCAGTTCTCTCCTTCATATTCAAGGGTATACGTTCTTCAAAAAGCTGCCCCGCTATGTTAAAAGTCCCCTTAAAGAACTGAAGTACAACCACTCCATTGAGCAGGTAGTCAATGTGGTTACTCTCATCAAGAGGAGATGGTTCTGAGTGTATGATTCTGCTGTAACCAGACAAGAAATGAAATTTTGATCTATAAGAAGTGACATCAATGGTACCCACTTCTTCCAGAGAATCTTTGAGCTTCTCAACCATTTTCGGGTTCATCTTCCATGTACTGAGAGTGGTTCGGATGAGACGCTTCATTATATCACTTTCATAGTTCAAGACATGAACCCTGAAATACTTGTGGATTTCTCTTTTTAAAGGTTAGTGGAGTTGCCCAGTCTTTAGCTTGTGTGTTACACGTGTAACAGGTGAATTATCATACATGTGTAATTCAAAGATGGAATATCGGGGAAGCAGTCTTAACACAAAAATGTGGCTCTGTTAGTACGTCACTGCCAGTCACAATCAGCCTTCACAACCCAGGAAGGACTGCAGCCACTATGTAAAGAGTTAAATACATGAATTACCCACCTCTCTCATGGAAGTTGGAATAGTCGGAAAGCCCAACGTGGGAAAGTCCACCTTCTTCAATGCCTGCACGCTCGGAGCTGCAGAAGTGGCCAGCTACCCCTTCACCACTATCAAATCCAACATTGGTGTGGCTTTCGTCACTGCACCCTGTCCCTGCACAGAGTTAGCCATTGAATGTAACCCTCAAAACTCCAAATGCGTCAATGGTACCAGACTCATTCCTACCCGCATCATCGACGTGGCTGGACTAGTACCCGAAGCCCACACGGGACGAGGGCTGGGAAATAGGTTTCTCGACGACATCATGCGGGCAGAAGTGTTAATCCACATTATCGATGTCTCCGGCAAAACAGATGAGGAAGGCAGACCTGCTGAAAACCACAACCCATTAGACGATGTGCACTTTCTGGAAAAAGAGATTGATGCGTGGTTTTACGACAAACTCAATGAGAAATGGAAAAGACTCTCCAGAAGAGTCTCATCAGAACATTTAGATCTCCACAAACTGCTGGCAGAAAAGTTCAGCATTGTTACTGAAGAAGAAATTATACGAGCTCTGCACACTACTGACTTTAGCCCAGAAAAACCTGACACCTGGACTCCAGAACAGCTCAAAGAATTTTCCACCGAGTTGCGAAAAATCAATAAACCTATCGTGATTGCAGCCAACAAAGCAGATGTGGCTCCTGATGAGAACATAGAATCCTTAACCCAATTGAGTGCTATTCCCACCAGTGCAGAAGCAGAATTAGCTTTGAGACGGGCAGAAGACCATGATCTGATCCAGTACGTACCGGGGGAAGACACCTTCCAGACCAAAGGTGGCATCACTGATGCTCAAAAGAATGCTCTCACCAAGATACAGCACTTCTTAGGCAAATTTGGATCTACAGGAATCCAGCAATGTTTGAACCACGCAGTCTTTGATATTCTAAACCGTATTGTGGTCTATCCGGTGGAGAATGAACACCACTATGCAGACTCCTTTGGCAACGTTCTGCCTGATGCATACTTAATGCGCAAGGGTGACACTGCTCACGATCTGGCGTACAAAATTCACACAGATTTGGGAAGAACTTTTATCTATGCCGTAAATGCTCGAACACATATGCGTATAAAGGAAGATTACGAACTTCAGAATGGTGATATCATCAAGATTGTGGCTGCTGCCAAGTAATGCGGAAACTTTATAAAGCTGCGCTGATCTTTGAAGATAATGGAAATCTCCGAGGAAATGGTCTCAGGGGTCACCCTGGTAGTGGCTGTGCTCATTATAAGATACAGAGAAAGAATATTCATATTTATTGGTGGATTGACCCGAACCATCAAATATTATAATCCATGTCACGTAAGAATGGAATTCTTCATTCCTGTGGTCTACCCCTTTGCAGGCTACTCCGGGGCAAGAGTAATGGTAAATTTTACTGGTTCTGCTGGAGTTCTTTTGTACTCTGTCCTCTTGTCTGCGATCCTTGTTCTCAGCTCTCTTGTGGGACACCGGTTCTTCACCAAAAAAGAGAGAGTAGAACAAGAAAGAATAACAGCACGGTGTGGCGCAGCATGCTCTGAGTGTTCCTACTTCATTGAGGGTATCTGTCCTTCATGTCCTGAAGGTGATTCTGAATTACGGGAGAACTGTCCCATCTTTACATGTGCTTTGGAAGAAGGTACAGCCTGCAATGTGTGTACCAAACTCCTGCGGTGTGAAACCTTTGTTCACCACAGGGAGAACTGTCCTTTTGAAGAAGAATTATTCCCTCTCCAGTCTGGAATGGGGTACGTCATCTATGAGAGGAATCCTGAAAAGAGTATCCAGTTGTTTAAAGATTACGTGAACCGAGGAGAATTCGGATTAGTGGTTTCCAGACAGTACCCTGAACAGATGAAAGCCAAATACAACTTAGAGAATGTGGCAACAGTCTGGCTGAGTACAGCTGATGAAAAGGACAACTGGATCGATCCCTGTAACTTGTCCAAGCTGCATCACGTAATCAGTGATTTCATACGAAATGCACCAGTGTCCATCGTTTTATTTGAAGGGTTCGAATACTTAATGGTGCGCAACAGTTTTTTGACTGCTTTGAAATTTGTGCAGAGTTTAATGGATGAAATCATTTTGAAAAGATCGAGACTGCTTCTGTCAATTAATGCTGATGCCTTCGAAAAGAAGGAGCTGGCTTTGATCAGGCGAGAGTTGATCGTGCTATAGTTCAAAGAGTTCTTCTATAATTTCGAAAGCGTATCTAAGGTGGGGAATGGTAATAGACCCTCCCACAACTAAAGCCACATTTAATGCTTCGTAAACCTCTTCTTTGGTTACTCCTTCATTTGTGCACTGGATCAGATGGTAGGTGATGCAGTCATTGCATCGGAGAACTGTGGAGGCTACTAACCCTAATAATTCTTTGGTTTTTGCAGGAAGGGCACCTTCTCTGTAGGCTGCAGAATCTAAATTGAAAAATCGTTTCATACCTAAGTGGTTACAGCTCAAAATCTTCTGGTTCATTTTCTCCCGGTACGATTGGAATTCTTCGATTTTGGACATGGTTTGACTATGGAAAAATCCCTTTTAAGGTATACTGTAGTAGAACGTGCAATTCATTCGTGAATTCCTATAGTGCTCACTAGACACAAAGTGTTTGAAGGGAAAAGCTCATCTCGAAGTATTATTCCTCTTTATTCTGGTCTTTTCCTGATTCTTGGTTCGGCGTACAACACTTGAACATTTCTTCTACATCAAAGAATATCTGACTGAAATAACGTAATGCAGAAACTAATTCTTTCTCCCCCTTTTCAGTTAATGTATAAATTTTATGTTCATCTGATCTAATTAATTCTTTCTCTTTCAACTCTTTCAAAACAGGATATATTGTCCCTGGACTTGGCCTTGAACTCTCCTCTTTTCCAGTTCCCTACTTATTTCACAGCCTCTCACGTCTCCTTTAGAGATGATCCACAATACCAGAAAAGATAAAAACCCTCTCATGTCACAACGCTCCGGGGTATCAACTCCGCAGCACGATGATTCTTTCATGACTATTGGATGACCGATACCCTTATATATTTCATCCATTATGATATCGCATAACCGATACCTTTATATATTCAATTCTCCTATGAATATCGGATTACCGATAACTTTATAAAGGAATGGAATATCGGATATACGATAGAGGTGTGAACATGAACGAAAAAGATGTAGAAAAGATAGTACCTAAAGGGAGCTGCTGCGTCCCTGGAGCTGAGACTGACTGTGCAGAAGTAAGCTGCTGCTAAGATACGTAATACAGTGATTTCCTTTCTCTTTTTTTCTTTTTAGATCATTGCTTCAAGACAGTATCGAGGTTAATATGCTGTAAGAGATGAACTTTCTCTTCAGTTGTAGCACTACAAAGTAAGGTGGTTCTTTTCTTTGGCCTTTCAAAAGGAAGTGTATTTCTTACTGTGTTTTATGCTGTCAAAGGGAGATCCTCTTTTTTATTTGTATTTCCTTATTTCGGTTAAAGATGCTCATAGACACAAAATTCGGAATTGAGAATATGATGGAAAATCAATAAAATTGACAGTCTTGTACATTCCCTCAAGCTAGTTCTTTGATTTGGTGCTGTCTGGACTGCAACACTTGAGCATTTCTTCTGTATCATAGAATATTGTCGTGAAATACTGTAGCGCAGTAGTCAATTCTTTTTCCCCTTTTTTAGTCAATGAGTAGACTTTGTTCTTATCTGATTTGATCAGCCCTTTCTCTCTCAACTCTTTCAAAACAGGATATATTGTCCCTGGAGAAGGTCTTGAACCTCTCCTTTTTTCCAATTCCCTGCCTATGTCACAACCTCTCATGTTTTCTTTTGAGATAATCCACAATACGAGAAAAGATAAAAACCCTTTCATGTCACAGCATTCTGGGGTTTCAACCCCACAGCATGACGACTCTTTCATAATTGTTGGGTGACCGATACCTTTATATACTTTACTCAATATGAATGTCGCATAACCGATAACCTTATATATCTCCCTCATGAATATCGGATGACCGATAACTTTATAAAGGTACAAAATATCGGATATACGATAGAGGTGTGAACATGAACGAAAAGGATGTAAAAAAGATGGTCAAAGAAGGGTACGCCAGAGCAGCTAGAAGCAGCTGCTGCGGCCCTTCTGAGTCTGAGGTTAGAGATTGTGCAGAAGTGAGCTGCTGCCAGGGAGTAAATCTGGATGAAATCAGCAAAAGGATAGGGTATGCTGATGAAGAGCTTGCAGAAGTTCCTGAAGGCTCGAATCTGGGATTAGGATGCGGAAATCCTGTAGCTTTGGCATCAGTGAGTAGAGGAGAAACTGTGTTAGATCTGGGATCAGGTGCAGGGTTCGACTGTTTTCTGGTGGCGAACAGAGTCGGAGAAACAGGAAAAGTCATTGGTGTGGACATGACACCAGAGATGGTGGAAAAAGCACGGAGAAATGCGGAAAAAGGTGGATATGAAAATGTGGAGTTCAGGTTAGGAGAGATTGAAGATTTACCTGTTGAAGATAGTTCTGTTGATGTGGTCATATCGAACTGTGTCATTAATTTATCTCCTGGCAAAGAAAGAGTCTTCAAAGAAGCGTTCAGAGTGTTGAAACCGGGAGGGAGGATGATAATTTCAGATATGGTTTTGCTGAAAGAACTTCCACAGTTCATCAAAGATTCAAAGAGAGCGTATACTGGCTGTGTAGCTGGTGCTGTATTAAAAGACGAATACCTCAAGCTCATTGAGAAGGCCGGGTTTGTCAACATCAGTATTTTGGGAGAGACCTCATTTCCAGTGGATGTGGTAGTCAGTGATCCAGCAGCACAGGCATTCACTGAGAACTTTAATGTGCCATTAGAGAAAGCAGAAGAGGTCTTCAGATCCATAGCAAGCATAAAAGTGCGAGGAGAGAAACCTGCCTGAAGGGATCGTATCGCCTTTTGTATTGTTCTCTTTTCTTTCCTCCTTTCTCTTTTTTTCAGTATTACTTTAATGCAACATTAGACCAATTTATGTTGTAGTACAGATGAAGATCTTCAATAGTTCCAGCAACAAAGAGTATCATCGTGATTCTTTTTTCCTTTTTTCTGGGGAATGAACCTCTTCATTTAAATACGTGTGCATTCTGGACACTCTAGAGGTGAAAATGAGTAACCTTTTCCTCGTAAAGAGGGAGATTGAAGAGTCCTGGTGTTGATTTTTAACCTCTTTGAATATTAAGAACAGTGAAAAACAGATATAAAAGAAAATGAATTGTTACACGTGTAACAAAATGAGACAACCACTGACAATGTGGCAATTCAGTAGAGAAAGGTTAATAAACTGAGAGGAAATGAACAGTTTTATGTCAATAAAGGTAGTGCTCTTTGATTTAGGAGATACGTTGATTGGAACCTCTCTGAGTGCTTTTGAGACGTTTCAGAAGATACTGGAACACGAAGGGATATATGTCTCTGTTGAGGAAGTGGAAAAAGCTTTTGTCATGGCAAAAGAAGAACTGGGGAATGTATTTGAGGAGTTAATTGGGAAAATGCCTTCTCCAGAGTTTTACCACATGTGGGATTCCCACGTTCTGAAGGCTTTGGAAGTGGAAGATAACGGTGACCTGGCAAGAGAAATTAACAAGCAGTGGATGGATATGAGCGGTATAACAATTTTTCCAGATGCCAAGCCCACATTAACCGTTTTAAGAGGGAAAGGAATTAAAACGGGGATTGTTTCTAACGCATACGAGGAAGAGATCCAACAGATCTGTGAAATGGTTGGTCTGGATGATTTTGACATTATTGTGGGGTCAGATACTGCACAAAAAGCAAAACCTGACCCAGAAATTTTTCTATATGCATTGAGAAAGCTTGGTATAATCCCTGAAGAGGCAATTTATGTGGGAAATGATTTAGAAAAAGATTACAGGGGAGCAGAAAGGACAGGCATGATACCATTGTTGGTTGTGAGAGAGGATACAAAAGTATCTGAACCTGTGAAGTACATTGGGGGGTTGATGGATTTAATAGATTATGTGGTAAATAGTTGAACAATCTTTTCAGGGTTTCAGGCACACAAATCCCTTCTATGGGTTTTGATCCAATTACTCATTATCCATTAATCAGCCCTTTCTTAGTAACGATATACCCTTTAACTGACAAATAAGTGTACATATCTGCTATTTCCACAAAATCCACACATAAAGTATTTAAAATCTGCGAAATAGTCAGATTTTGATCCAATAGCTTCTCAAATTCCTTCCCCAGCTGTCCAAAGGCAAATTCCAGTTTCAACCTTCTGGGGTCTGACCAGGTGAAAATCTCTTCCGGATCGGGGGATGGAATGGTGAGAGGGTTCCGTCTTTCAAACACTTTGACAATCCCACTTTCTACTGCTGCTTTCTCCAGTATCACGTGGAGCACTTCCTCAATTTCTCCTTCTTTTTCTCCTCTCCCCCGGGAAAACACTACCTCAGTGGGTACACCCTCTTCTGTGAGCACAAAACAATTCAGAGAAGGCAGATCAATTTCCACAGACCCTGTGTGCTTCTCCTGCTGCAGAGTTTGAAACAACTTTCCCAGATCACAATAGCTCGTGTACAGATTCCCGTAGATCTGGTCTCCAAATTTCATGTCAAAGAGTGCCTGCAGCGCACCTGGAGAAGCCTCAAAGAAACTCAATTTTCCACCTTCTAACGAAGAGAGGATATCTGACAGATTTGAAAAGGAGAAAAGCTCATCTTCGATTACTCTGAACCCATGCGTCGGAACACCTTCCTCGTAAAACAGAAGGAATTCGAGGTTACGACATTCAATTTTCAAATACCCAGTATATTTTTTGGTTCTAACCTCCACTAAGAAATTCTCTACTTGAGAAGATCCTATGGTTAGGTCTTCACCTTTCGGTCTCCCTAGTATACTCATCCTCTCCCTCCTCTTACCTTTTCTTGTATACATCCCTTATTAACTTTGGCATCACAATGCCATATAGATCATAAAATAAATTTTTGAGAGATTTAAAGAAAAAAGAGTGAACAATTGAGAAATTTCTCAGGAAAATGAAGGCCCCACAGGGAATTGCCGCGCTTTTTGAGTGGGAGCCTTTTTTGATGGGGAGCATTTTGAATTTTGAGAAACTTGAGTATCCCTCTTGGATTATACACACGTGAAACAGTACCAGTATTGTAGATTAAATTCTTTTGCCACCTCCAGGTTTGACTGCACTGTTGCAATGTCTCTGGATTTAACCCGTCTGGTGTCATCACCTTTTCTTGTGTCAAAAACTCTCTCTTTATACATGAGGAACCGAAGAGAATAACTAAAAAATACAAAAATGTTACACGTGTAACAAAAGGGAGACAACTTATAACTGGAACCTCTCACTGGAACCCCATCCAAAACCTTAAAAGGACTTCAATTGGAGACAGCATGATGTGCTGTGAAAAGGTGAAAAAGCAAAAACTCGTGTATAATGCCAAGATGGAAGGATATGCAGAGTATATCTCCAAATTGGCGTGACATACTAGTAATCTGTGAACAGGTGCACTTAACATAAAACCAAGAGGATAAAATGAACCGCAGTAAAACTCTCACAACTGGTTCACATGCGGCAGTAGTAACATGCGGTACTGTCACATGCTATTCCTTACCACTCATCTGGAGGATAAAGAATGGATCAAAAAACTTTACTTAACAGATTAAACGAAAAAAGTTACCAGAACCTCATGAAGATAAAAAATCCCATGCTTCATCAATTTGTTGCCAAGTATATTGATCTCTGTAATCCTGTGCAGGTTTTTGTGTGTACAGATTCTGCAGAAGACATTCAGTACATCAGGGAGGCGGCCGTACGAAACAAAGAAGAAGCAACCCTTGCTACAGAAAGACATACTGTCCATTTTGACGGGTATTACGACCAGGCCCGGGACAAAGCACGAACCAAGTTTTTAGTACCCAAAAATGTCAACTTGGGACCGGAAATAAACGCCATAGAGAGGGAGGAGGGGTTAAAGGAAATTCATGCAATTTTAGAGAATATTATGGAAGGACATGAATTGTACATCAAATTCTTCTCTTTAGGACCTGTTAATTCTGAGTTTACCATACCGTGCGTTCAATTGACTGATTCAAGTTATGTGGCCCACAGCGAGGACCTACTGTACAGGCAAGGTTATAAAGAATTTGTCAGGCTCGGTAATTCTGCCAGATTTCTCAAATTTGTCCATAGTGAAGGAGCGTTAGTGAAAGCTGGGCTGGGGTTAGGTGTAAGCAAGAACATTGAGAAACGAAGGGTGTACATTGATCTGGAAGATGAGGTCATATTTAGTGCTAATACACAGTACGGTGGCAATACGATCGGGTTAAAGAAACTGGCAATGCGGTTAGCAATTAATAGATCTTCCAAAGAAGGATGGTTGACAGAGCACATGCTGGTCATGGGAGTTCATGGCCCTGGAGGACGGGTGAGTTATGTGACAGGAGCATTTCCCTCCATGTGTGGGAAAACGTCTACTGCTATGCTAGAGGGTGAAACTATTGTCGGAGATGATATCGCGTACTTGAGGAACATGGATGGAAAAGTGAGAGCAGTGAACGTGGAAAAGGGTGTCTTTGGCATAATTGAAGGGATCAACTCTGTTGATGACCCATTACAATGGAAGGCACTACACAGTGATGCTGAAATTATCTTTTCAAATGTGTTGGTCACAGAAGATAGAACAGTGTACTGGAATGGTAAGGACGGTGAATGTCCCAAAAAGGGCTTTAACCACTCAGGTGACTGGTTTTTGGGCAAAAAAGATGAGGAAGGGAATGAAATTACAGCTTCACACAAGAATGCACGGTTTACACTTGAGTTAAAGATTCTAGACACGGTAGATTTAAAGCTTGACGATCCTGGAGGTGTGGTAGTTGAAGGGATCATTTACGGTGGTCGAGATTCAGATACCTGGGTACCGGTGGAGGAGGCTTTTGACTGGGTGCACGGTGTTATCACCAAGGGAGCGGCATTAGAGTCGGAAACTACTGCTGCCACATTAGGGAAGGAGGGTGTGCGGGTGTTCAATCCTATGTCGAACCTGGATTTTTTGTCCATACCCATAGGAAGGTACATAGAAAATCACCTGAACTTTGGGGCTCAATTGAGTAGTCCACCCCGAATTTTCTCTGTAAATTATTTCTTGAGAGATTCTGATGGAAAGTTTTTGAATCACAAGAACGATAAGAGTGTCTGGCTGAAATGGATGGAATTACGAGTGCACGGAGATGTTAATGCTGTGAGAACACCTACAGGGTTCATACCATTGTACGAAGATTTAGAAAAGCTGTTTTCCCAAACGCTTCACAAAGAGTATTCCAGAGAGGATTACATCAAGCAGTTCACTGTTCGAATCCCTGAAAATCTGGCCAAAACTGATCGGTTGACAGACATATATAAGACAAGGGTCTTGGATACTCCACAGGTTGTATTTGAAGTGTTAAAAGAGCAGAGAAAACGGTTAGAAAAAGCCAAATCTGAATATGGAGATTACATCTCACCGGAGAGACTGGCTTGAGCATCTTTTCACATTGGTTGTCCCCTGAAGAGGAACCTTGCCATGTTACACGTGTAACAAAGGATTAAGCAACCGAAATTTTAAAAGGTCAAAGTCTGACCTAAGAAATGCATGAACACCAGAGAGTGATACAATGAACATGAAAGGTAAATCCATCATAGAGGTTTTGCTGGTCTTTATGGTTTTCCGATTGGTTAGTTGGGCATTTAGGATAACTGATTTTGCTGAGAAAGAACAGGATATTCTGGGATGGAGCTACGTTGCAGGGGTTCTATTGGTTTTGGCACCTATTGGTATCTTGTTGGTAACCAGGAGGAGGTTTGAATCGTACGGGTTCACCTTGGCAAACTGGAGAAGAAATTTGGATATTGGATTGACGTATGCTCTAGTTGCAGGAGTTATTGTCAATGGAGTGGGATTTATGTCTTTATGGATTTTTGGCATGAGTTACACGGGGATGACTGGTGCACTCATTCTGGCTTGTTGTGAAATTGTTGTTCTTTTTCTGATCCTTTCAATACTCAGAAGACGTGAAAGAAGGTACGATCCTGAAAATCCACCGAACCCTGTTCCCAATTTTCTGGTTTTGATTGTTCTCTTACTGCTCCCAGTCCTTGTGGGAGTATACGTGCACAGGCTTACTTTGATAGTGGTCTCAACAGTGGTGTGGCAGTTTTTCTTTTCTGGATTTGGTGAGGAAATCATGTACAGGGGGTACTACCAGTCACGAATAAATGAAGAGTTTGGACGCCCCTTTTCGTTTTTAGGGGTTAACTTTGGCTATGGAGTGATTATTTCATCGTTGTTATTTGCTTTGGCTCATGTTTTGAATCCTTTCAGTCCTCTTGAGGGGAATTATGAGCTGGCATGGTGGTGGGGGCTGTTTACGTTCTTTGGAGGACTCACCTTTGGGTTAGTCAGGGAAAAAACGGGTTCAATCATCCCTTGTGGTATTGCTCACGGGCTCCCTGATGCGGTGGGAGAAGCCTTTGCTTTGATGTTTCACTTGTCATGAGAGGAGTATAAAAGGGAGGGAGTAGATATCAATATAGGTCTATTGGTATTTGGAACTCCTATTGTTCAAATTTAGGAATAATCATCTGTTAGTATCCACGATGGTAACATATGTTTATTGCCATATGAAAAGGAAAGGAGTATTAAAGAAGCCTCCACCCAGCTATATTGGGTAGGTTCTTCAATCGCTCTATCCTGCTCGAAACCATCGAGAGTATTCTTTTGTCTGGTGCATGAGTATTTTCAACATTCACATTAATCTTTCAATTCATCAATGAAATAATCTGAATCAACTCTTTTAATCTTATATGAAGCAACTTTATAAACTCCAATATCATTTTCAATCATTAATTCTGCCAACTGTTCTCCCTCAATCAAGACAATCTTACTGTCAATTTGAGAAACGTATTCTCGAGCTTGTTTGGAAAAAGTGGAAGTAGTAATAAAAATCCCTTTTCTTGCTCTCTTACCTTGCAGAGCTCCTGCAAATTTCTGTACATCAGGGCAGCCAACTGTACTTTCCCATTTTTTAGCTTGTATATAAACAATATCCAGCCCTAGTTTATCTTCTTTTATTATGCCATCAATTCCACCATCGCCAGACTTACCTATTGCTTTTCCTGCATCTTCCCTTGATCCTCCATACCCCATTTTCAGCAAAAGGTCAACCACCAACTCCTCAAAAAACGCTGGAGAACACTCCCTAACGATATCCAGTAATTCGAGGACGAGATCTCTGTGCAGTTTTTCATAGCCGTATTTCATGAATTCTTCGGGCGTTTTCTGTTCAAGTTCTTCAAGTTCTTCAAGTTGAGGTACACCTCCTCTTGGTCTTGAAGCCTTCACAAATGCTATAAATGCTGGGAATTGCTCAAGATACGTGTTGTCAATTTTCTCAGGATTGTCTTTCAGAACATGCAATCCCGTTTCAGTAATTTTGAAGTGGCCTCTTCTTGTTGATTCGAGCAGCCCAGCCTTTGCCAAATATGTTTTGGCCCACCCAAGTCTGTTTGCGAAAACTCTACTGCCACTAGGGAGGCGTTCTTTTCTTTCTTCTTCAGTAAGATCAAAATGATCTGCAAGCATTTCTACAGCTTCCCGATTCTCATGCTCCTCCTGATCTCCAGCTAATTTGAGGAGCGGCAACATGACAGTCTGATAATCTGGTATCATCTCATCACCAAATCCTTACAATGCTTGAAGCTACATACAGACAATTTATCGCTACGCTGATCCAAGGCTTTTTCCAATGCATGTAGTTTCTTATATCTATTGACATGCATCTCCTTTAAACTTTTCTATTATCCCTGCAAATTCATGATCCTGCAGTGTATCCTTTTAATTTGAATTGGGGGACTAGAAAAGGAAGAATCTACTTCTTTGTTTCTATACCTAAAAAAGATGCAATGAGGGAAATGGATTTGGCGAGCACATCAAGAGAATGAATGTAGCTATCATAAGAGCGGAGCCACTTATTGGTCATGAAGGATTTTTGGCTTTAATAGAAGTGCGCAATGCTATAAATAATTCCTTCACAAAACAAGAGTTTTTGGTTTCTCAACTTTGCGAGGAAAATATGTCTTCTATACCCAAAGAGAAATAAAATGTTATTTTGAAAAAATCAGGTTAAAAATAATTGAGAATAGATGAAGGTCAAAGACCCTCTCTATTCTGACATTTTCTGGAGTTCTTCCATCCGTGCTTTTGCTTCTGCGTATGTGATCATTTTTCATCACCTCGTCTTTTGTTAAAATAAGAAATATATAAGCTTTTTTGAATAGAAAAGCTAAAATTTATCTTAAAACGGAAAATGATATATAATTTAGCGTTTTTTTAATTTCGCGATTTTGCACATATGATATATAGGGATGGAATGTTACACGTGTAACAAAGTGAGAGAAAAATACAAAAGTTACCACCGCAGAATGGAACAACCTTAAAAGGAAAGAGCTACAGGGTATATAACAGTTTATGCAGAGGAGATACCATGGATAAAGCCTCACAAATATATGCATTGTATGATGCAATGTTTGCTTTAGAAGATATGAGGGAGATATACCGGAGATCACTGCCCACCGAATTAACTGAGAATGAGAAATCTGAACTCAAAGAAAAGATACAGCACACAAGATCTTTACTGGAAAAGATAGAGTCAGGAGTTAAGTCCCACCAGAAAAAATACATTGTCGACAAGTTAGAACCTCGAATTCGGGAAGAAGCCTTCATTAACATACAACCCATCCAAGCAGCAGGTAGGTTAACTCCAGAAGCGAGAAAAGCCTTGATCGCTTATGCTGATGGGTATTCTGTGTGTGACCAGTGCTTGAGCCCTTTTAGACTGGATAAGATACGGAACCCTCCAATAGATCAATTTCATCAAGAATTGGCAGATTTTCTTGGAATGGATGAGGCCAGAGTAGTTCCTGGAGCAAGAAGAGGGTTTCAGGTAATAATGAACTCTTTGGTTGGAAAGGGGGATACTGTTGTCTTATCGTCATTGGGGCACTACACGGAGTTCTTAGCAGTAGAGCAGGCAGGAGGTACAGCAAGAGAAGTTTTCTCTGACAACAATGTAGTGACAGGAGAGGCTTATGCTGAAAAGATAGAGAAAGTCAAAAAAGAGATGAAAACTCTGCCAAAGCTGGTGATGGTAGATCATTTTGATTACATGTACGGGAATTTACATGATATTAAAGGCATTGCAAAAGTGGCCAAAGAGTATGATATACCATTTTTGCTTAATGGTGCGTACTCTGTGGGGGTTTTGCCTGTCAATGGCAAGGACATAGGGGCAGATTTCGTGGTGGGTTCTGGACACAAGAGCATGGCGTCTGCAGCTCCCAGCGGAGTAGTAGCGACAACAGAAGAATGGGCAGATACAATCTTTAGAACCACAAAAATTTCAGGCGATATAACGGGCCGTACCTTTGGTGTCAAGGAAGTGGAAATGCTGGGGTGTACCTTAATGGGAGCCACTGTCATTACGCTGATGGCATCCTTCCCTGCAGTAAAAAAGAGAGTTAAGCACTGGGATGAAGAAGTTGAAAAGAGCAACTACTTTTCAAATCAATTCAAACGCGTTTCGGGATCTGAAGTTTTGAGCGAAGAGCCGCGCAAGCACACGTTAACCAGAGTGGACACTACGGGAAGTTTTGATAAAATAGCCAAAACCCACAAGAAAAAAGGGTACTACTTCAGCAATGAACTCAAAAACAGGGGTATTACAGGCCCTTTTGCTGGAGCTACCAGAAAATGGAAGTTAAATACTTATGGACTCTCTTGGGAACAAATTAAGTATTTATCAGGAGCATTCGTAGAGATTGCAGAAAAATATGAGCTGCCAGTGAGTGATTGAATCTAAACCCTAAATGACACTCAGAAAAGTGAGAATGTTACACGTGTAACAAAAATGAGTAACTATCAAAGGGGACAGTTCTTTTGAACCTTTTGAAACCTAACCTATTTAAGCAAACTTCAAAAGTACTATCAATGAACACCACCAAGATCCAGGTCATTCCCAGGAGGAACCAGACCATAGAAATAGATGGTGAGGAATACACGTTGAAGGAAGGTGAGATCACTGAACTTCCTAAGTGGCTGGCCAGGATGTTGGATGTGGAATGTGTCCCCTTAAAATCCAGTGATATCAAGACGATCTTGATGAAGGAGAGAAATCCCAAGTTAACAAAATTACCTTCAAATTTCTACGATAGAATGGAGTTCTCTACCGAGAGGGAAGCCCAGAAAGCATT
>JGI2171J19970_10000078_pt1 | contig 38700 bp, 35 predicted proteins | sample DeeMarSWOR324_28_FD_19970 | JGI IMG/M metagenome (IMG submission 19970) | reverse complement strand
ACCAAACAATTCATTATCTGTTTCGCAATAAGATGCATCTCAATATTCGCTCGACTGGCGGGAATGGGTCAACGTTCACTATTGGTAACGATGCTGGATTTGTGATCGATGCATTAGATCACACAGGACAGGGCGTGGAGAATCTTACTATGTATTGCGTCTATACTTTTCCGAATGGAACCCAGCAGTTTTTCATTGCCTTCGAAGTCTTAAGTGGCCGATATGGCACATTTCTATTCGCGAATTGGACCGGGTTAGATGAATCAGTAAATACAACAGAAACTTTCTCAATCATCGTCTTCTCATTACCGGGAACCTATGCAAGCACTACAACGTTCATGTACTTCTATTACGAACCCGCCCCTGAAACACCTACCCCACCTCCAGAACCCAATTACCTATTCATCATGGCTCTACAGATCGCCCTTTTCACGATATTGGCAATACTGATTGTTGGAGTATATTTGTTAAACCAATATCGGCGTCGACGACGAATGCGAACACCACCACTGGATGAGTTAATGATTGAAAATATTGACAACACTCTGAATACCACTCATGCACTTATTCGTGAAATGGAATGGACTTTGACTGATCGTCGACTAGACCGTATCGAAAAACTTCGAATTACCTCGGGCGAGCCTGCGAATCGATTAGAAGATATGCTCAAACGGCTTCGCGAACTTGCGAAGGAAACAGGGGTTTGATTAGGATGAGTGAAGACAAGTCACCAATAATCATTGAATTCGATCAAACCTCTGTGAAGATTGGTCGTACACAGATTTTATATGACATTAGTTTCTATGCTCGCGAGCGTGAAATTTTAGGGATTATTGGAGCGTCAGGATCTGGGAAGACGACATGTTTGCGTGTAATGACAGCCCAGTTAAAACCGTTCCGTGGGGGAGCAAGTATTGCGGGGCATGATGTGAAGCGCGAAGCCTCAACTATCCATTATGCAACAGGGTATGTCCCCCAACATGAAGATCAGAGTTTGTATTTTCCATTTTCTGGGCTTGAAAATGCTCACTTTTTTGGTCGAATGTATGGAATTACTGGTAAGGAAATTAAACGCCGGGCAATCGAACTCCTTACAATTTTGGGCTTTGATGAGGAGTTGATGCATAAACCTGTAAGGTTTCTGAGTGGAGGTGAGCGAAAACGGGTATCTATCTGTGTTGGCCTGATTCATCAACCTCCCATTCTGCTCCTTGATGAACCCACGACAGGACTTGATGCCCATCTCCGACATGAACTCCTCAATTATCTCAAACAGCTTAACTTCCACTATGGAACTTCAATGGTGTTAATTTCACATGATCTTGAAGTTGTTGAATATTGTAGCCGTGTAGTCCTTCTAGAGAAAGGGGAAATTTCCTTACAGGGTCATCCTGATGAGCTCGTTCGATCTTTAACTGGAGGTGGCGAAGCTATCGAAGTTACTTTTGATCGGCTGAGTGAAGATATGATTCGCCAAATGAATGCAATCCCATTTGTAGAAAATACAATTCGATCAGGGCGGGGGAGTCTCAAGGTTTTTGTGGAGGAACCTCACAAACAACTTCCTGATCTTCTTCAAGCGCTCCGGGAACAAGATTGGGAGCCCATTGAACTGAGCGTTGTTGAAGCAAGTTTCTATGACTTCTTCCGAACTAAGGGTTGGAAGGAATTTTCAACTGAAGAGGACGGCGTGAATTAAGATGGTGAAGGAAAATTCACCCTACTCCGAGGTGTTCTTAAAATCTTGGGGAAAGGATGGTGGGTTACGACTAGTTTAATAAGAAAAAAAGCAAGGTAAATTAGCCGGGTGCGGAACAATGGCAAAGCAACCTTACTATGAATTCAAGATTCTCCTTGTCGGCGACCCTGCCGTCGGGAAGACTAGTATTATCCTTAAGTATGTCGAAAACAGGTTTGAAAGAGAATACAAAGCCTCTATAGGTGTCGATTTTGCTTACAAAATCGTTGAAGTGGGAGAGAAGGTAAGCCGGCTCATTATTTGGGATATTGCCAGTCAGGAGCGATTTGCACCGTATCGATCTAGTTTCTATAAACAAACTGATGGCGCTATGATCGTTTTCGATCTAACACGAACTGATACACTCGAAGCCGTTGAGGCTTGGATGCGTGAAGTCAAAGAAAACGCCGGTGATGTTGTAGTGCTTATAGTTGGTAACAAGGTAGATGCCAAGAAGAAACGTGTAGTGAAAGAAGTAGATATCGAATCATGGATTGAACGCTACGGATGTAAATATGTGGAAACAAGTGCGATGAGCGGGGAAGGGATTGACGAAGCTTTTGAAACTATTACACAAGCAATCATTGACAAACTGGAACTTTAGTCCGCTTTTTAAATACTCAATAAAGTAATAAACTCTATTAGGTAGCAGGTTTTAACATTAGGCACCTTGCTACATGAGTTGATTTTCAATGCCCAAGGAACCATATGATTTTGCAGCTTGGACGCAATTCATCCCTGAATCTGAGATTCGTCGACTCTTGAAATATAACGTTCCCTACTATTTTGGGGGCGGAAAACCAGGGGCTTTACCTCTGGAAACACTGGCGAAAATTCTCATCGAACTCGGAAACGACCAGTTAACTGAGATTAAAAAAGGAAACGAGGCGCGCCCCATTGATGATTGGAACTATGGAGCTACAATGGGGAAAGCATTCCTCAGGAAGACCCTTGCGAAGCGCTTAATCGAGAAGGATGGGATACAATTAGATGCTGAACACCCTGAGAATGATGTTACTATTACTACGGGCTCCCAACAAGCATTGTATGCAATTATTGATACCTGCATTGATAAGGATGATGTGATTCTCACAACAAGTCCTGCGTATCTGGGTTTCTTAATGCCAGCAGTTAAGTTGGGTGCACGGATTGTTACAGTACCCACGGATTTACAGGGTGGTATTCCTGAATACTTCGAAGAAGCCATTAAGGTCTGTAAGAAGGAGCTTGGAAAAAAGCCTGAAATGATCTATGTAGTCCCTGATTCTGATAACCCGAAAGGAACGACCATACCAAAGAAACGGCGAGAAGCGCTCTTTGAGATAGCCCAAGAGCATCATGTCATGATTGTTGAAGATGCAGCGTATCGGGAGATTCAATTCAAAGGTCCCCATGAACCACCCATCAAATCCATGGATACTGAGAACAAGTATGTGGCATATCTACGAACATCGAGCAAAGAGGCAGCTGTGGTGAGGATTGGTTACAATGTCTTTCCCCCGAGGGTCCGTGAACATGTCAACAAGGATAAAGGCTATTTAGATCTCGCAAGTCCAACGATTGTTCAGCGGATTTTGGACATTTATTACCGGAAATACATTGACAAGGTTTTACCAGACGCCCTTAAAACATATCAGAAACGAGCTAGTGTAATGGGGAAGGCCATTGATGAAACCTTCCCACGAGGGAAACGTACTGATCCAACTGGCGGATTTTTCATCTGGTGGGAGAGCGACGATAGGACATTTGATGCTAAGCAATTCCTTGAAACGGTGGCTTTACCTAATGACATCATCTTCGTTCCAGGAGTTGCCTTCTATCCATTGATGGGGCTTAGTTATCGTCCCGAAAAGAAGAACTTAGTACCAGTTGAACGAGCGCTGAACACGATGCGGATTAGCTATTCGTATACGACATCTGATGTGATTGATACAGGTGTTCGCAAGCTAGGTGGATTGCTAAAGGACGCACTTTCCTAGTCCCTAACTTCACCCATTTTTTGGTAAACCAAAGAATTTCAAAGACGTTTTCTACGCCATTGAAGAATGAGAATGGCTAATGATGCAAGGATGAAGTAAGTAGCAAAAAGAGCAGCAACTCCGACAGCTAGCCCCTGAATGAACAAGATTACAAATTCAAGCGTGAAAAGAAGTGGTCCGAATCTTACTAACAGGAGGAACGCCCCATAGAATGAGTAGATGGGCCATGCTACGATTCCACCGATGAGCAATAAGATGATAGTGATCAACCCAATTCGACTTTCCACGGGATCTAAGAATCGATGGGGGAGATTGGTTGTTGTGTCGTACTGGAAATAGTAGACGAGGAGAAATGGTGTAGGCTCAAATCGGAGAAGACTCCAGATCTGAATCCCGGCTTGAATTGGTAGAATGAATAAGGTCAATATCCAGGAATAAAGAAGTAGCATTTCAAAAGGGGTTACCGGCAACACGAGACCAATATTGGCAACACCGTACATCGCAAGGAAAGTCAAAAACCCAGTAAAAAGGTGTGTGGCTAGAAACCAGCCAATACGTCGAAACTGTTTTGCCACTACGATCACCAAAATGAGGGTTCATATTACCTAAGTTATGACATTAAAAAGAGCTTGTTTTGAGCGCGATAAATTCAACAGTGATAATTAACGTTATCGTGAAAAAATTCTGTGTGAAAAAAACGGAACTGAACTCCAATTTTACATCTAGTTCATTTGGATGGAAGCTATTGGGCCTTTATATAGGTTGAAGTGGTTTTTTTCACACCATCAGAGCAATTTTAAAAAGGATACTATAGTATACCAAGCGTTAATCCTCTGTAATGCAGTAATAGAAACGCTTTAAAATACGGGATTGAGATTCATGGTGGGTGGCAATGTGAAATGGTTTAGGAGCCACAGGGAACCTCCCAGTGCTTCAAAAATCATCCGCGTTATAGAAGCAAATGGTCCAATGACCAGTAAGGAAATAGTTGAAACCACGAACTTAGCACCACGAACGGTTCGTTACGCTTTGAAACGTTTAGTTTCAGAAGGCTCTATTTCTCGAGTACCTAATCTTAGTGACCTTCGACAAACCCTTTTCATGAGACACGTGGAGCGGCGAATGAACCGGTAAAAAAAGAGCACAAGAAAGTTCACTCATGTTTTTTTAGGTAATTGACCCATATAAGCGACTTTAAGGGAAAACAGAATATTCCAAAAATATAACCCAACTTGTAGGCGATGTTTTAAGACACATATTTATACAAATGACTGGGTAACCTAATTCCGATTTAATCTTGGGCTAGGTGGGAAATTTGAAAGAAACACGAACCCGATCAATAATCAAAGCAGTAATTTGGCGAGTGATAGCCTTAGCTGTTACATATTTGGTTATATTGCTTTTTACAGGAAACATCGAGACATCGATTATTATTGCACTTGTCGCTAATCTTCTAAAAACCATTCTTTACTATGCCTTAGAACGTCTATTTCAACGCTTAGAGTGGGGCCTAATAAAGTAGCAGGAAGATTATCTGGCTATCTGCGAGTTAATTCAAGTGTCAACAAAGTAATTCATTTTAGCTCCAAAGACATGGCGACCCACAGGCTGTCGAACCTCGCGTTTTCAATGAATTTCCCGCGTTTCACAAGCTTCTTCCATGGCGCATTTTGAACGGTAATAACGCCAAAGGCGAGGGGATGTTTTTCAGGTGGAATAAAAACAACCACAAATATGTTGGATGAATTAGATATTAATAATGATGCACGGAGAGTGTAATTCCAGTATCTGTGCATGTTACAAGCTGAATACAGCGTTTCTCTGTGTTATTTGTAAATATCTTGTGTTTCGAAGACGTATAATTGATCCTTGACAAATGATGTGAAAGATGATTTGGATCACGTTGTCAATTCTTTCTGTTTCTAATTTTGAAGAAGGTAAAATGGAATGTTTTGGTTTCCGGAATTCCTATAGCATAGACCAAGTTTAAATGAGAGATAATATTTGGGTGAATCAAACTATTTGAGTGGGGATTCCGATAACGTCCTTACATACCGTGATTGATGAACACCTGGTCCGGGCTCGCCGAGTTATCAAATGGGCAGCATTCGTTGTCATAGCCTTAGCAATTACCTGGTTCGTTGTTGCATTGCTATCAGGAAGTGTAGGATTATTAGCTAAAGGAATTGATTCTCTCACGGATCTAATCGCTATCATCACGGTATTCCTTGGGCTTTGGCTTGCCCAACGATCCCCTAACCAAAAATATCCTTATGGGTATTTCAAGGCTGAAACCATGGCGGCCCTGATTGTTGCGGTGTTTGTTTTCATAACAGGATTGGGCGTGCTATGGCAGGCAATCCAACGTATCTTATTTCCAACCGATTTGAGCTTTCTCATACTGGCGTTAGTAGTATCCATTGCTTCAATCCCAATCATCTTTCTGATGTCATGGTATCTGAAAAAAGTGGGTCGAGAAACCGGTAGTAATGCGGTATATAATACGGGTCAGGAATTTCAAATGGATATTCTGGCCTCGATCGCTGTCGTTTTAGGTTTAATCTTTGCATTGTTCGGATTTCCATGGGTTGAGCCCATTGTGGGATTTATAATAGGCCTTTTCATCTTGAGAAGCAGTTTCCAACTGATTTTTGAATCAGGACTCATTTTGATGGATGCCGGTCAAGATCCTGAACAAATAACTGCCATAAAACAACTCGCCTTACCGATCCAGGGCGTCCTTGGTGTTCATGCGATTAAACTTCGAAGAGCAGGACCCATTTGCTTTGGAGAGATGCATCTAGAAGTCCCTGGCAAAACAACTGTCTTCCAATCACATCTTTTAGCTGAAGAAATCTCTAGACGGATCAAAAACGCATACCCCGATGTACTAACCTTTCTCGTTCATGTTGAACCCGTTTTACCCGTCACATTCCGTGTTGCATTCCCAGTCAACCAACCAAAAGCGACTCCAGATACGAAACCAAACACGCACTTTGGATCCACCCCGTATTTCTTAATATTAGATATTGACAAGCGGAAGATTACCCTTTGGGAAACAATGCCTAACCCCTTCGCAAAAGAATTGAAAAAACGCGGGAAACACACGGCACATTTGTTAATTGATGCTAAAGTTGAAATTGTATTTGTGGATAAAATGGGGGAGACACCACTAAGCATTTTGCAAAACCATTTAATTCACGTCTATCAGCAAAATTCGCAGGCTAGTTGCCGAAAGAACATAGAAGCTTATCTTGAAGATGAACTGGCAATTCTCAAAGCAAAGGAGAAAGTCCTTTAGAGGATTGGAGCAAGCTGTTTTTCCTAGTGTTATCCGCTATTCTCCTTAAATTCGAAGACCTCTCAGATTTTTGTAGATGCTACTTCTCACATATTTATCAATTATTAGTAAACATTTATACAGTTTTGTTTTTATTCAGTGCGGATTTGTGTTGTTTTTCGCGAACTTTACGAGCAAAATTGAACTGTTAGGTTTCCGTAAATTAATAAGTGTATTTTGGTATAACATTACCGTAATATGGTAAACATTAAGGTGATAAATATGAAACCTACCCGCTATGGGATTGCACTAATTGTTCTCCTTTCCTTCACGGCAATCACTTTCTCAGGAAATTACACGGGGTCGGGGATCAAACACCTTTCTTGGGATAGTGATTTCGTGTCGTCTTCTTGTACGATTTTTACGGCAGCGATTGACGATACAGTGCTTTTTGGAAATAATGAGGATTGCCCCCTTCCAGGTTCATATCTATGGCTTATTCCTTCGCAGGTATTGCAGCTCTCCTCGGAAACTATTTCGATTCACGGTGCGATTTTTTTTGGGTTTGATGGCAATGATCATCCCAATGATGGGTATCCACAAGGAGGAATGAATGATCAGGGGCTTTGCTGTGACAGTAATGGACTTCCTAGAGCACCATTAAATCCGCATCTTGAGAGAGATTTGCCGTATGCCTACCCTTTCTATGAGATATTATGGGATTGTAGCACCGTAAATGAAACAATTGAGTGGTTCGAGTCACATTATCTCGGATCGAGTTTACCTGGCCAATTTCATTTTGCGGATGCGACCGGAGATGCCGTAGTCATTAGTGCGGGAACTAATGGAGAACTGGCTTATGCTCGTATAGGGAACACGACTCATCTAGTGTCGACGAACTTTAATCTCGCCAATTATTCGAATGGCGAATATCCTTGTGAGCGTTATCAAACCGCATGTTCTATGCTGGATGAGATTGTTTCTGAGGGTGACTTAACCATTGAAGCATGTCGTGACATTCTGGAGGCTGTTCATCAAGAAGACGGAACGGCCTATAGTAATATCTTTGATCTTGTTAATCGAGATATCTACATCTATCAGAAGCACAACTTTAACGAAGTCATCAAATTAAATCTCGATGAGGAACTGGAATTGGTTGTGCCTGGAGCAGAGGGCGTGAGCAGCGAGAACCTAGTTCTTGTTAAAGTGATTCGAATTGGAGATCTCTTCACATCACCCATCACTCCATTCATCGGAACTCTACTTGTTGTGGTATGTCTATTTGGTGGAACAATAGTGATTAGTGCCCTCGTGATACACTACATCAGAAAAAAATTCAAAGGAACCCCAAAGGAGAGCACGTTCTAAACATGAAAATGTTGCTTTTTAAGAGTAGAGCAAGCAATTTTTCCTGTCGTTATTTGCTTCTCTGTTGAGGTTCGAAGACAAAGCTGCTGTTTCTTCCCAATGATGTGAAAGATGATTTGTTTCACATCGTAGAATCTGTTTTGGGTGATAAGTTTCTTCAAGATTTCTAAATCGATTTCAGGACTGGCGAATCGTTTATATCAGATTTTTTGGCAGGAATTATTTGGAGGGTTTGATGTCCGTATTTGACGATTCTTACTAAAACACAAGACTGTAGTCAGGGAAGAGCAAAATCTGGAGGCTGAACAAAAGTTGAACAAGAAAGGACTTTTCATTTTGGTATTACTGTTCTCAGTGATGTTCTTAGGAATTTCAGGTGTTACAGTTGCTGACGGAGATCCGTTCATATCCATTCAAAGCAATGTCGCATTTGCGTCTTATTTTGATTCTGGAAATGGAACGGTGAGCAATCCTTGGATATTAGAGAACAAATCATTCGTAGTTCAGAATATGTCTGAAATATATTGTATACGAATCGAAGACACAACTGATCACTTCATTATCAGAAATTGCACCTTTACTGGATTTGAAGAAATTCAGGTTGAGGATGAAGGAACATATTATCAATATCACGGTTATGGATTAACATTCAAGAATGTTACAAATGGCGAGGTTGATGACTGCCAATTCTACAATTTAGAGTATGTAGCTATGGCGGAAAATTGCCATAATATAAAAGTAAGTAACTGTGATGCGATTGGAACTTTGGAAGAAGAAGGGTATCAGTATGCTAAGGGATTAAATGTAGTCAATTGTACACAACTATTTGCTTATAACAACACTATGAACTATCTCAGTTATGCACTAAGCGGCAGAGGAATCCAAGACTCAATAGCCACCAATAACACGGTGTATATGACATTTCATGGGTTTGATCTTGGAGACGATTGCGACAACAATACGCTGAAGTTTAACAGTGTAATCTTAGACAGATCTCACGATGTAAGTCCACGAATGGTATCAGGTGCAGGGGTAAAACAATCAGATATAATTGCAACTGGTATACAGTTTGGGGACAATTCAGAGAACAACGATGTACAATGGAACGATATTACAGGATTCGATTACAACGGCATTGATGATGCAGGGAATATGTGGGATTACAATCTGTGGTCGGATTACTACGGTGAGGATGCTGACGAGGACGGTATCGGTGATACACCACACACAATCGCTGGTACTGCTGAGTCAGTTGACGAACATCCAAGACTTTACACCCTTTCAGGAGAACCTTACACACCCCCTGCACGACCAACAACTCCACTACCAATGATTCCCTCTGAACTCCTCATCGTTGTTACAGTCATCGTAGGAGTCAGCATTATTGCCCTGGTTGTCATTTTCTATCGAAAAAGAAAGGCACCATGAATAACTAGCTAGTTTGTAATCAGTTCTTATCCAAGGTTGGGTTCTTTAAGAAACATTAAGCCGTTTTTCCGCCTGTTATACGCTGGTTTACCTTGCTTCGAAGACATACATGCAATTCTTAGAAAACGATGTGAACTCGTTTGTTTCACATCATTAGAAGAGAATTATTATTTTTTCTTCTTTGAAGAATAGGTTAAAATATTCAGTATTAGTTTAGTGGGTTGGTGAACCTATGTCTAAAGGTGATATTCTCCTAACTGACGAGGATCGAGCATTACTCGTGAGGGTAAATAGCCTACTTGAAGAAATCATCGAGACTCTTGAAATCTTAGAAGATGATAATGCGATGAAATCCGTTGAAGAAGCTGAGGAAGATGTGAAAGCAGGAAGGGTGAGAGATTACGATGAATTCATCGAGGAGCTCAGAGGTTCTGATTGATTATACCTTTAGGATCACCCGCAGGTGAAACAGATTTCCGCATAGTACAATTTCTTAGACAAAATGGTTGCGAACTGTTACTTGAAGTAGAGGCATTTTCTGTGTTTTAAGGAAAAGTTTATGTATTACATTGTATTCTTTCTTGCCTGTGCTGAAGATGACTGAAAAGAGCGCTGTGATAACTATGCGTCTTTCACGCCAAGAATTGGAGAGGATAGAAGCACTAAGGGCGCTCGAGGATGTTGACCGAACAACATTATTGAAAGATTTTATTAAAGATGGGTTACACCGACGAGTCGTCCAGATCTATGAAAAAGGCAAACTGACTGCTTCCAAAGCAGCTGAGATACTTAATATTTCACTACGAGAGTTCCTTGAAGTGTTGGAGAAGGAAGGCATTCCGATAAACTGGGATTCGGATAGTACGAGGGAGTATCTGGAAAAGCAATATGGGGAATAGGCCTTTGTCCGTAACCGTATCCGATGCAGGGCCCCTAATCCATTTAGCTCAAATAAGCAAGTTACAGCTCCTTAAGCAGCTCTTCAAACGAGTACTAATTACCTCAGGAGTTAGAAGAGAAGTCGTTGACAAGGGGATTAAACTTGGCTATGAAGATGCCCTCCTCGTCAAAGAGGCAATAGGAGAGGGATGGATAATAATACAGGATATTACTGCGAAAGCTGCTTCAACGGCCAAAAAGCTAGCGGAAGGTGAAAATGTATCCACACTGGATGCTGAAGCGCTTTTACTTGCGAAGGAACATGAGGCAAAGAATTTCCTGGTCGATGACAAGATTCTCTCTAGCCTTGCAAAGATGTATGGATTTAATGTGTGGAATACCTGGACCATTTTATTAGAAGCCCTCAGTAAAGGCTTCATCGAACTCACGGACATAGAATCGGCAATCGACGAGCTAGGTGAGCAGAGACACAAGTTGAAAGCGGAACAAGCTGCTGAAATATTAAAAGCTGCGAAACATCTAGCATCACGAAAAAGAGATTAAGAGCATTGGTATGTATCAGACCCCGTGCAATAAATTCCAAGAGTCTGGTGCTTTTTAAGGTTCGAGCAAGGAGTTTTCCCTGCTGTTATTGGCTTTTCTATTGAGTTTCGAAGACATATATGCTCTCCTTCATAAATGACGTGAAAGGTGATTTGGTTCACATCGTTAGTTACTGAAAGAAGTTAATCCAGTTGATGCTGAATCCGCGTATTTGTTCATCGTGGTATCTGCACGAAGACAAGTTGTCGTAGAGTGGTTTAGGGTTGAGGTTGGTAGGATAGTATTAGTTGGGTTTCTTCGACTTCTGGTTTTTGTTTGGCCAAAATGGATGCAGTTAATGAATTTGTTGAGAAGAAAATGGCTTCTCTTAATGGAAGATCGGTCCATCCTGCAGCTACAATTTCCTTGGCGAGTTCTATTAGCAGTCGTTTCCAAGCGTCTTGATAGCCTGGTCTGACGGCGCGGAATCTCATTATGATTCGTTCTTCCTTTCCTCTGAGAAAAATGCCATCGGGTTTCAGCCTGAGGGGGGCACTTGCGGCAACGACTTGGTCTCCTTTGAAAACCATTACGGCGTGGCCGTCTTTTAGAACTCTGTCTTTAAAATAGCTCTCCCACGCTTCTTGGGTTGGGAAGGCATTTCGTACGTTGGAATCAGCCTGGCAGACTTCAATCAGCCGATCAACATCTTTACTCGTGGCCACTCGACTACTAAAAGCACTGATATCTTTGGTTAGTTTCCATCCACTAACCTCCGTAACATCATAGTCAAGGGCATAGAGGAACACCCTTTCTTTCTCGGTGAAGCCTTTCTCTTTGAAAAACCGGATTTGCTCTTCCGCTATCTTTGACGACCAAGCCACTCCGGTAGTGATTTCTTGGATTTTTTCATTACGTTTGATGTAGCTAATTAGGTCCTTGAAAAGCTTCCCCTGGACATCGGAGGGGCATCCGTGTAAAGACCAGGGATAACCCATGCCAATCGTCCAAGGTTGGGACTCAGAGCCACTTGCTGAAATGTAGGCGAGGGGGTCGTCTTTTTCAGTGAATGCAAACCGCATCAGTTTTGGATCACTATTTAGTGCCTGCACTCTGATTTGGTCCGCGGTTGCGGGAAGACCCGAAGCTGTGGTGTAAATCTTTGCCCTTATTTCTTCTAAGTTCTGCTCTGGTTCATAATGACGATAAATGACTTTCATGTATTATCAACCTCCTTGGCGACCGTCTTAAAGACAGCCATTCTTAAGATACGGGCATTATGTATCACGAATGGCTAAAACAATCTCAGGTATTGAGAAGATTAATTTCTACAGTTATAAAAACATGATGAAATCGGATGCATATTATTGTCTGAAAAACTGCGAACTCCACTATTGCTCCTTTTCATCGGAACCTTTCTTTCAATTGAAGATAACAAAGGTTAAATTACATTCAATCTCGAAGCCTGGTGGAGGTACCTGAATTGAATAATTCTTCGTCTGAAGATGAGCTGAAGCCTAAAACGTGGGGTGGGTTTTGGGATATCTTTGGTGAGGTTCTTGTTGACCTCTTAGATATTCCGGAGGGGCAGCGTGTTTTGGACATTGGCACTGGTGGGGGTTCAGTGCTCTACCCCCTTTCGAAAAAAATCGGCGCACCGGGACGTGTCATTGGTGTCGAAACGTGTGATCATTGTGTGAGAAAAACCAATGCGGAAATCAAGCGATGTAAGATTGGCAATTCAGTTGTGCACAGCATGGATGCGCGTGAAGCGGATTTCGAGGACCACTCGTTTGATTGCGTCACAGCCGGATTCATTGGGTGGGACGATTACTTTGACTTTCAGACGCTTGAGTACAAGAAACCCGATGAGCTGATGGGGGCAATATGTAGACTTCTAAAACCTAAAGGGACATTTGGCATGAGTACGTGGCTCCTACAGGAGGATCTGGATTGGATGTATGGGTTCCTCTCAGCGCAGTCAATTGAGTGCAAACGCAATTACCATGTTGAGAATGAGAAAGGATGGAAAAAGATTCTATCAATAGCCGGATTCCAGAATATACACGGTTACACCCGACAGGCTTCATTCACTTATGATACTCTTTATTTCTGGTGGAAAGAGATGATGGACTATAATTGGCCGGTTACCGGCATAAACAGTGATGTGATTACTGAATCCATAAAGGCAGCAGCGTTTGAATCATTACAGGGGCGGTTGACGGAGACTGGCGGAATACCCTTCAGGCGTGATGCCCTCTTTGTGATTGCAATCCGCCAGGCGTAGCTCACTATGAAGCCATATTTCCTGGCAAATCAATTAAACTAGATGAATTATTCCCGTTATAGACTTGAATTTCAGTTAGTTTTGGAAGGCTTTTATTCAATGTTCACGCATGCCTAGCTGGAGGGTCTAAGGTAGTGCGATTCTTCGTTGGATTGTATACAAATTGGATGAATGAGTGGCCGGCTATTGAAGAGGTTGTGATGGCTGCCGATCGCTTGGGATTTGATGGCGTTGTGATGCCAGACCATTATATGTTCAGTAAAGAAGTTATGGGGATCCGTCCGGATCGAAATGCCACCTTGGAGTCGTGGATTGCATTAGCGGTCCTTGCGAGTCGGACAGAGCGAGTGCGGTTGGGAACATTAGTATCGCCCATTCCATTGCGTCCACCGGGATTACTGGCAAAGATGGTGACCACGGTGGATGTCTTTTCAAAAGGTCGGGTAGTCTTAGGAGTGGGCGCCGGATGGTCAGATGTCGAATTCGAAGGGTATAGTGTATGGGATTCATCAAAGGTACGCGTTGATAAGGTTGAAGAGGGCGTGGAATTGATGCGCCGCTTATGGACCGAGGACGCAGTGTCTTTTGAGGGGAAGTATTACCAGACGAAGAATGCGGTATTGGAACCAAAACCGGTGCAACAACCCCATCCAACGCTGCTCTTTGGAGGGCATAAAAACCGAATGCTGAGGCTAGCCGGTCGGTTTGCTGATATTGCATATATCAAAACCGCTGAAGAAAATCTAGATTTGGAATGCGAACTCTTTGAGGAGAAAAAGGCGAAGGTGCTACAAAGTGCCAAGGAACATAAACGCAGCAATAGGCTGGCATTTATGTTTGGGAGTTTTCATTTTCATCTCTTATATAATGCATTTGATGTGAATGAGTGTCGGGGCCGGGTGGAAGCCGCGGAAAAGGTGGGTGCCCAGTTTTTTTTGACCCCATTTCCAGCTGGAAGACAAGTTGAAGCGATGAAACAGTTTGCAAAAGAGATTATGCCATCATATCGGTAGGCACTAAATTCGTCTAGTCATCAATTCGTGAAGAAAACAATTTTTCTGTGTTACCGGCTTTTTAACAACTATTCGAAGACGTATTTTTCTTCTAGATCGTATCATGTGAAACAAATCCTCCTTCACGTCGTTTGAAAGAAATAGTAAGTAAACCAAACTTGGCGCGATTTAGGGGCCTTCATGTAAGTACTTGAGTAACTGCGTTTTATTCATGTTAGCGATTCCTAGATCCTTGAGGGTGACGCCTTTTTGAAAAAAGTCTATTTTCGCCATTACTGAGGCGAGTTTAATGAATGACTCGATAATTGGTGTCTCGACGCCGAACTTCTTGCCTAGTTCATAGAAGAGGTGGCATCCTACGGGTACATCCTCGGTGATGTACCTGTTGTGAATGTCATAGGGCCCGGTGGCCTTGAGGAGATGGAATTGCTCAGTAAATGGCACGACTACATCGGGACCCATAAATTCTGCGCCCAGTATGTTTGTTCGTGAAAAGAAGTCTTGTTTGTTAAAGGGTTGGATCTCGACTCCTATGGCTTCGGCGATTCGGCGTTCCTCTTGGTAGAAGGCGTATTGGACTTCTGAAATGGATGGGCAGTACGCGTGGGAGTATATTGAGAAATCGTATTTGTCGTGTCCAAATATTACGCCCCAGTTTTCCATTACGCCGACACCGAGTATGGTGCCGGGGACATGTAGCATGGGGTTGACGTTGCTCAGTCCGATATCGATGACGGTGTCGCCTTCAACAGGATGGACAACCGTATCTAAGGGGGGAAAATATTTTGCGGATTCAAAAAAGGCAGGTTGGTCTGCAGAGGGAAGGGCAGCACCCCGCAGCGTGATTGCGCGATACAGAAGATTCAGTTCTGGGAGTTTTACGCCGCCTTCGGTTTTAATGCGTACACCGTATGGTTGGCTTGACCATTCGCCGATGATGACCTTTTTGTCACATCCCGCCTCGTGCATCATCTTTCGTAATAATAGGGATCCAAAATTTCCTGTACAGAAGTGAATGACCATGCCGTCTTTTAGATGTGGGATTAGCCTCTCGAAAAACGCTTTGAATCCAATAGCGGGAATACTCACAGAAATAATTCCGGCGCCGTCAACCGCTTCCTTCATATTGGTGGTGATCGTGTCAATTTTCGCGAGACCGTCACGCTTGAAGCCGTATAAATTTACTTGAGGTCCTGCAAGCCGTAGTTCTCGGGTCTCGAGAATTTTTCCTAAATCCTTGGCAAATTCAGGTACCTCGTATAAGCGAACTTCACGTCCGGCTAACGCACAATCTGCTGCTTGACATCGTCCTGTGGCGCCTCCTCCTAGAATGGCAATGGGTTTATCTTTCAAGTGTTTCATGAGAATCAGCTCAAGGCGATAACTGTCCTAAGTCAGTGGGGGCATTGACCGCTCCCAACTTGTTCTAAGAGTTTAAATAGGCTCTGTCGACGAAAACCACTAGCCACACCAACCAGCGACCAGCCTCCCTCTCGCGCCGGCGTGGTGGTAATCCGTTGACGTAGGTCACAGCGGGTCCGGAGTGTTCTAAACCTCCCAGACGTACCGCGTCCTACAACCGCAGGACGTGATGAACAAGCTCCCATTTCCAATTGGTGGTAGTTGACTCAAAATATCAGACTTAATCAAATCACGCCTATTGTGCCCAGCCTATTTTTTAATCCAAAAGTTTTTGATTTAGTAGTGCTTATCGGTTTTCAGAGGAAATGGTGATGGTGAAGCAAATCTGTGTTAGAAATATCAAGGCTATCCGTCATGCATTTCAAATATGATCTGAAAGGTGAGAAAACGTCTAACGTAGTGAAATGCCCTAAATGCGGTGAAAAACGGAAACTCCGTCTCATGTTGTTAGATACACCTGAAAACAGAAAGAAGGAACAACAAGATCCTGATGGAATTCTCTTAGTCGCTTCAAAGGCGTTTGATGGAAAAATGGAATGTATGAAGTGTAGACACTTTTGGACCCCATAATTTTTTGGTGTTCTCAATAGTGAAAAACGGCTTGTTTTTCATGGCTGATTATTAATAATGAAAATACTGCCTTCAAGAATTGCCAATCATGCATAAAGGTGACTTAATACACTCGACTTGAATGGATTAAGGCAACACGGGTTTCTATTGGAGCAAACGCTTTTTCTGGTTGTAATACGCCATTCTCTTAGACTTCGAAGACATATTTGTCTTTATAGAAACGAAGTATTTTGAATTAATTATCAGGGCTAGGTATTGAGGGCTTGATGATTGCTAGAATACGTTTTATAAGTGAAGTATCGAATCCTTGCGTAATGATGGTTAAAGATATCCGAAATGTAGCTGGTCGAGTTTTTGCGAACCGTCCCGAGGTTAGTGTAGCTTATATCTTTGGGTCGTTTCTAAAAAGTAAAATTTTCAAAGACATCGATATAGGTCTTTTACTGGAAGAGAATTTCCAACCGGATGCATTGTATGAAGCCCAACTTGCAGGGCAATTTGAGAAGGAGCTGGGAGAATCCTTTGATATCCGGATTTTAAATGACCGCCCCTTGCGTTTTCTTTTTTATATCCTGCGGGATGCTAAACTGGTTTATGTTCGGGATGAGCAGCAGCGGATCAGATTTGAGCAACGCGTGTTGATCCAATATATGGATTTCAAAACATACCACGACTTATTCGAGGAGCACCGGAGGGCGCAATATGTCAATAGATAAGGCGATGATTGAGGGCAAGATTGACATCATCGAGCGGAATTTAGAATTCCTCGCAACATACAAGCAGGTAACTGAGAAGGAGTTCATTCAGAGTTACAAGGATGTTCAAGCTGTCAAGTATTCGTTGCTTGAGATTATTGAAGCGTGTATTGACCTCGCTTCGCATATCTCGGTTGCTCGAAACTTCGAACGTGCAGAGAGCTATGCAGAGATTTTTGAAATTCTGGCAAAACAGAAAATTCTCCCTGCTCAACTCGCAGCAAAACTGGCAGATATGGCGCGATTTAGAAATCTGCTCGTTCATAGTTATGGGAAAGTTGATAATGTCAGAGTATTAGAATTTGTGAAAACAGAATTAAACGACATCAAAAGGTTCATAAAACGCATTTTAAAGCATGTGGAAAATTCATAATCCTTCACATTTTAGAGAACTAATCTCACCTCGCCGTCGAATCTGGTGCCTTTTAAGGTTCGAGCAAACCGTTTTCCTTGTTGTTATTTGCTTTTCTATTGGATTTCGAAGACATAATTGTGATTTATTCTGACCTCAATTTTCTGAGTCTTCAAGCGTTTTAGCAGGTTTGATAACAAGCCCTGTCATATCTTGAAGTTTTTCTTATTTTCTTAGATTATGCCGCTTTGTTGTTTCTATCAATATATTGGATTTGAGATTGGACTGCCTTATAGTACTTCCCTCCAAGCCAAACACAAACAAACAATCATCATCCTCATTTTCACATTACACTCAGTAAGTGAACTACCCCGACCTGAAGGACCGGGTCTTCTCGAGGTCTTAGATAAGCGGCACTAGTAGCAAGATATAGAGTGAGCATAAAACAATCGAGATGATGTTCACGAGTATCCCGATAATGAGAAAAGCGCGTATAGACATCTTGGAATTCTTGAAATTCGTCATTGAAACAATTAACATGGGTACCGTTCCAAAGGGACTTGCTGTTCCGCCCAAGGAGGCCCCAAATCCTATCCCCCAGAAAAGGGGGTCCCGTATCCCTATAGTCCAACCCATTACTATCGCCATTTCGACTGCAAGTGGTGCAAATGTGGTTGTCATGGGTGACCCTCCAATGACGAAGGCGCCGAGCCATGTTACCCATAACATCATCAATGAAGCTGGTATCAATTGTCCGCCACTCGCTTGTAAGATTCCTTCTGAAATGACTCTGAGAATGCCTACATACTCTAAGGCGCCTGAGAGAATGAATAGACCGCCGATGTAAAAGATGATGGTCCATTCTACGTCGCGTAGACTCGTCCGTGGGTCAGCATGACTTACAATCATAAAAACCATCATTCCTGCAAGCGCCACTACATATACCTGAGGAAATATTGCAAATGCCACGATAAGTATGCCAAAGAGACCGGCATACACCCAAAATAATCGGCGATTCGGAACCATCATCCATGGATCGAAATCCATTACTAGCTCAAACACCTCTTTATCCACTGTGACCAATTGGCTCCGAATAATTAAAAACACTGCAACTAGCGTCACAATCAGCACTATTATTGCCAACCCCGCAAATTGCAGGATGTAGTAGGCAAAATCAAATCCTGCGTAATTAGCAACGATTACATTTGACGATGTTCCAATTAGGGTGAAGGCTCCACCAACGCCTACTGCTAACATCTCTCCCAGTAAGAACGCATGGGGTTTTAGTTTCAGAGCCTGACATGTTAAAATCGTCAAATATCCTATTATTAAGATTACCACCGTACTCATAAGCACCGTTGACAAGCCCGCGGTAAGTAAGCAAAATAAGACGAAGAGCTTTTTCGGATCGCCTCGAGTCAGTCGGATGAAATGGACGGCGAGAAACTGAAACACCCCTGCACCCCGTATCACTTCAGCTACGACTGTCATCGCTGTAATAACAAGAATTGGCTCTAAGCGCACCATTGTCAAAATCTCTTGGCCCGGTACCCCCCGTGTTATGAGCGCAATCGATGCCAACACCGCCCCAATCATCGCAGCCGTCGTATAATGTACCATACGTGTCACAATCAGCAACACAGTCAAGAGAAAAATTAGTAAAATCAGCAGCCATAGCTCCAACTTCAATCACCTCCTCCTATTGTTCATATTGTACGATCAGGCTCTGTTTTAATGCACCTTGCTTGCATAGGGGTACAATATAAGTTAAACTTGTGGTGAACCGACGAAGGCATGAGGAACCGGTTACTAATAGGCAACATGTTTAGGTATTATCCTCACTATTAGCAAGTACCGACAAATTTTCTGCACCCTGCCACCTAGATGCCGCTAGACTAACTTGTTGTAGGATTTGTAAATATAGTTAGAAGACGTTGTAGCTTTGGGAGGAAAATGTTCCTTTTTAAGGCTCGAGCAGACCATTTTTACGTGCGCTATGTGCCATTTAGCGGGATTTCGAAGACATATCTGCTGAAAAAACACTGAGGAAATAACAGACTGGTCTCTAGAACCCTCCGGGGGGATCGTAATTTCTTATTTTGTTAAAAGAAGTTTGAACTTCCTATTATTACTAAGATAACAACGAAAAGACTTATGCGAATTAATTCACATTTCAATAGTATTAGATTCCTTTGCGGCTTCACAGTCTCAGAGTCAATGTGAAAGATGATTTGTTTCACGTCGTTAGGGTTGATTTTGTTCACTTCTTTGTAGGTTTCTGAAAATTGACAAAGCCCAGACAGTTGTAACTATCAGGGCTTCCTGGACTAGAACATACTCCAGTCGTAACATAATGAATACTACCTAACATTTTCTTGAATTCTCTTTTTACTACCGGTTTTTTCCCAGGCACTTGAAGCATTTTTCCGATTGTTGTTTGATAACGATTGAAGATGCAATCGCTTCTTTTACAGCTATTAATCAATTTTTGGAAGGAATCTGCATTCGAAATTGGGTTGAGAGACGCAAAAATTAGATGTTGATTTGAATTCAATTTTTTGGATCGTATTTGATGTTTTCGTGAGAGACGAGAATTCAAAATTGTATTCCAAATAACTGCATCTTTTGAAGTTGGGGCAAGTACGCTGATCATTCTCGGCAAATAAACCTCGCCCTGCTTATTTTGGTCAGTAAACACTGGGCTCTTCTGGAATTTGTGTACGAACAAGGAAATACAAGTTCGGTTTCCAAGTCCACAATCAAATGTTGAAACATGACTAATGTTTAGATCTCTCTTGTTATTGGAATCGAACGGTTGAAGATTCTTTACATTTAGGAGAATTCGTTGAAGTACATTTGAGAAAATACCTGGCTTTTCTTCACCACAAAAAGCTACTATAGAATATTTTCTAGTTGTAGGTTTATCAATAATACTTTTAGACGGAGTATAACTCTGGTTAGTGAATTTTCCTGTTACTTCTGCAAGTTTTCCTACACTATCAGGCACACACGCATAAACCACCCTAGAAAATGGAGTAATTTCCTGTTCTTCTATGCCAGATGATTTTCCGCTCTCTTTTGGGAACCACTCTGCAAAAGCAGTCACGGGACAGTGTAAACGGTGAGGGACTTTTAGCATTGGACGGTTCGTAATTTGCTCAAGCTGCTTTATTGGAAGATCCTTTTTGGATAAAGGAATTCGAGGTGCTCTTAGAGTCCTAAGAATTGAAGAAATTTTGTGTGAAATTAACCGCGAGCCAATTACAGAATAAAAGGGGATGTTCTGTTCAATCATGTTCTCATTAGTTGTTCGCTGGTCTAATTCACCATGTGCACACACTACAATAAGGGGTGCGGTTCTTTCTAGTTGTTGAATCGCTTGAATTAGTTGAGATACCACTACTATGTTTTGCTGTTGTGTGTTCTCTGCTACTAATATACCTTTAATTGGATGTTTTTTTAGGAGAGAATGAAGAATGGTATAATTCACCTGTTGTTTCTTTACTTCTAGTAAATAGTCTTTGAATCCATTTTTGTCCATCCAAAATACCTGAAAAGCTAATTTCCCTGTAACCTTATCCTTTTTGCAGAGTGAAATCAATTCATTATCATCAGTAACAATTAATGCCTTTAGCCATCTTGATCGAGAACGAGTTGACTTACGAACTTTTAATTTTCCATGGAAGAAAAGAGTTTCTAAACAATGGTAGATTCTTTTCTGCCCTTCGCCAAAAATTAGGTAATCATAGCTCCCTGATCTAGACCGACCTACTTTTGCTGAGGCTAAAACTGCACCTAGATGGTGACCAATTTCACGTTCAAAATACACATGAATCATATCGATTTTTTTAGATCTAGCAAATTGAATGTTATGATACAACTGCGATGAAGCAGTTATATTAGCCAGTACTGCTGGTTTTTGAACGGGTTTCGGTATCGCTTCAATATTCTTGATTTCTTCCAATAATGTTTGAAGAATGTGTGGGGAATCTTCAGTGATGGTGACAAAAGCACTACGTTTCAGTGTTGGAGTAACCGTGGTTCCGATTTTACTAACTACTGCGGGTACCAATACATCTGCATAAAAATCAGGGCGATTAGGTTCTAGTGGAATTGAGATAAATCCATACGTTCCGACAGTGGGAAACTGTCCTAATGTTCTAATTTTCTCAGGTGAATCTGCTAATACTATTACATTATGAAGAACATAGGATGAACGGATTCTCCCTCTAATTAATTTAAACATATAGGGACCATCGGCCCAGATAGCAATTCTCTCATCAGGTAGATTTCTCTTAATAGGAATAATGTCTGATAGAATCTCTCTTGTTATAGGTCCAACACCAATTATCAAAATATGTCCTTTTGATTTAGAGAGTAATTTTTGCATGTAGCAATCTAGGTATTCTTCTGAAAGTGTTTCAAAATGCTCAAATGAACTAATAACTCGGCGATGAAAAAGAACAGAAGCACCAATACAAATTCCAAGAAATCCGATAAAAAGACCTAATGCAAATGGTGCCAGTGCGATAAACATCACTAATAAAATTAGCAAAATTACAATATCTGGCCTTCTTGTTTCCCAGAGATAAGTTGCTACCTTCATTATAGCGAAGTCAGAAACTGTCAAATAATAACCAATAGAAAACAACCAGATAAACAGAGTTAACGCCCAGATGGATGCAAGATTCAGGAAGGAGTTTTGGTAGATAAATATATTAAAATCAATGACCTCAAAAAGCTGCTGAGTTCTTACAAATTCTCTTGGTACAACTATGAAATAGTACAAAGTTGAGGCAATGAAACCTGCAAAGATGAATCTAAGATATGGACTTCTAAGCCGTCCCTCAATAAAGAGTTTTAGAATGTGATAGCCTGGTTTCCCCTCTCGACGCAGTTTTTTTATTGTGAGTTCTATGTATTCATGCCAAAAGACTTGGAATCCTACACTCATCAGAATTACAAAGTTCACACCTATTAGCAGAAAAAATTCCCATGTGGTAGTAACAATTACGAAATCAGGCAATCCCCGAATTTCGTAAATCCAAGTAATAAGAGGTATAATTGCCGGAGCTTCAGTCCTGTTCACTACCACTAAAGGGTTCGCCATTGGAATCATAGTCAAAAAGACAAACAAGGCAAAGAAAATCAGTCCAATCATGTAAGCTGCATGATATCGAAACTCACCCTGACCCGCCTTCCTCTTCTTTTCTTTATAATCGAAAAGTAAACGGGTATAAACGAACAGAGATACCAAACTTAAAAGGAAGAAGAAATCTAGCTTCAAAAAGGGGATTGGCAGTCCGACATTAAATAAATCTGAAAGGGTTAAATGGCTTGAGATTGGAATTAAATTGAACATGATTTCAAGCCAGAGATGATAGAAACCCAAACCACGACTGAGTGCAATAAACGAAATAACGATTATTCCAAAAAATACTGAAACAAAAAATAATGTTCCTAAGAGAGGTAATCTCTCATCTTCTGACAAAAAACCACTCCCAAATTACAGTAAACGAAATGTAATATGCAAAACTCCTTAAAAGTCTTAAAAAATCAGATTTCTTCCTGGGAAGGTTGGTCACGTTCTCTTTTCTTGAGCATTCTTAGCACGAAAATGAAAATGATGTAAATTGGTTCCCATAAGGAACCGTTAGCGTCAATGCTGGTCGCTGTTATGGCACTTGTACCACCTGATATACTCTGTTTCCTAGTCTTATTTGTCAATTACAGAAATTTCGAAGACAAACATGCTGACAGTGCCAAACCTGTACCTGTGAGTATTTTTACTCTCTTCAAAAGTAACCTCCAATTTTATGATTATGTGATTCCCAAACTTGGAGCTATTCAGCTTCCCACTGATTGGAATCAAACCAGTGCCAACAGGCAACGAAATGATCTTTTTCGACCTCTTCAAAATGAGGTTCTTCTATGTGGCATCGCTCCTCAGCCATTATACATCGGGTGTGGAATCGGCACCCGGCGGGTGGAAAAACTGGGAATGGCACTTCCCCAACCGGAGTCTGTCTTAGGTGATCGATTGTGGGATCAGGAATCGGCTCGGAGGAGACTAACAGGGCGGTATATTGATGTTTGGGGTTGTCGATGACACGACTAACAGGACCGTATTCTACAATTTTCCCAAGATACATGATGGCAATCCGATCACCAATGTATCGTGCGGAGGCAAGATCTCCTGTAATGTAGAGACATGTGAGATTGTATTTGTCAATGAGATTTTTGAGTAATTGTAAGATGGCTATTCGAATTGAGGCGTCGAGCATCGAGACGGGTTCGTCTGTTACAAGGAATTCTGGTTGTGTGGAAATTGCCCGGGCAATGGCGACACGCTGCCGTTGGCCACCACTGAGCATATGTGGTAGTTTAGTGAAGAAGTGTTCGGGAGGGATGAGATTTACATCCTTGAGGGCTTGTCTAATCCTGAAGAATAGGACATCTTTTTTGTCTACTAATTTGTGGACTCTTAGAGCTTCAGCGACAGTATCAAAGACCTTTTTTCGGGGATTCAGGCTATCGTACGGGTCCTTGTAGACCATTTGGAGTTTTGGACGCAGTTCATGTTTTTCTTTCTCAGAGAGTGTGCTTATCTCCTTTCCAGCGTAAGTAATCGTCCCCTCAGTTGGTGGAANGAGGTTGAGCAGTAAACGCCCAGTGGTGGTTTTGCCACATCCCGATTCACCAGCGAGAACAAACACTTCGTTTTTATAGATATCAAAGGAGATATCATCAACAGATTGGACCCAATATTTTTCACGTTGAAAAAGTGATGAAAGACGACTCTGAGGGATAGGGAAGTATTTTTTCAGGTTACGAATTTTGATTAGAATCTCTTTCGTTACCATTGTTGATTACTTCCAGACGTTTTTCCTCCAGAGTTGGTCGGCGTGGTGACAGGCGATGAAATGTCGTTTTTTAATCTCACGGTATTTGGGTTGTGTTTTGTAGCAGAGAGTTGTAGCGATGGGACAACGTGGATGAAAACGACAACCTGAGGGTGGAGTTAACAGGTCGGGTGGTGATCCAGGAATGAACACCAACTCTTCAGAACCTAGTAAACTAGGAATGGAACGGATGAGTCCTTCGGTATATGGATGCAGTTGATCTTTGAATATAGTTTTTACATCTGCCAGTTCCACGATTTGTCCTGCATACATGATGGCGACGCGATCACAGGCTTCGGCAATCGTTGCCAAGTCATTTGTTATGAGAATGATTGAAAGTCGTAGGTATTCTTGAAGATTTTTGAGAAGTTGGAGGAGTTGAACTGCAACCGTTATATCGAGGGCAGCGGTTGGTTCGTCAGCGATGAGGATTTTTGGATTGGCGACCAGGGCTAGCGCTATCATAATTCGTTGGGTCATACCCGCGGTGAATTCATGAGGATAATTAATTGCAAACGCGGGGTCAATGCCGACAACCTCTAGGAGTTCTTCCATGAGTTTCCAGGCTTCGTTAGGGGTTGTGTCTTCGTGAAGCATAATTGTTTCCACAATTTGGTCGCCCACCCGTAACACGGGGTTGAGAACGCTTCTTGGATTCTGAAAAATCATTGAGATTTCTTCCCAACGAATTTTCTGTAACTCAATGGGCGATTTCTGAGTGAGATCCTCCCCATCCAAGACAACCGATCCGTCCACAATGCGTCCTGGCTCTGGGAGAATATTGAGGAGGGCATAGGCTGTAGTGGATTTTCCACACCCCGATTCACCGGCAAGGCCAAGGATTTCACCGCGCTGTAAGTCGAAAGTGATGTCGTCAACAGCTTTGACAGTACCACGTTCACTGAAAAAGTAAACTTTGAGATTTTTTACTTCCAGTACTGTCATCTGTTTTCACTTTTTCATATTAACTTTGTACGTGGTCTGGTGGATTGAGAACTTCATCGATTGCGTAACCGACGAGGGTAAAGGCTAATGCGAGAAAGAGGATGCATAGTCCTGGAAAGAAGACGTACCACCATGCGCCGATATAAGAAGCGCCGGATTGAAACGCCTGCATTAACATACGACCCCAACTCACATCTAATGGATGAGTAAGACCCAAGAAAGCTAGACCTGCTTCAGCCAGTAGCGCCCCAGCAGCAGCCAAAATGAATTGAGCGAAGAGAATGGGAATTACTATAGGCAGAATATGTTTAGAAATGATGTAGAAATCGCTTGCTCCGATGGCACGAGCGGCATCAACATATGCTCGTTGTTTTTCTGTGATGACTTTGGATCGCACTATCCGGGCTGTACTCGTCCACCCAATTAGTGCAATTATCCAGACGATATTCCACCACCGGGGTTGGAGAATTGCGGCTAATACAATCATCAAGGCAAGTCCCGGGATAATCAAGAAGAAATCAGTTAGTCGCGATAAGATCTCGTCTATTATTCCACCATAATATCCCGCAATGAGTCCAACAACAAGCCCTGAAATGGTGGCAATTAATGCTGCGATAATAGCGACTCGAAAAGCATTTTGTGCGCCCCAGAGTAATTGTGCCCAAATGTCTTCCCCTGATTGACCTGCTCCGAGAAATCCATGATAGTTCCCTACAATCTCAAGGGTGCAATCATCAAGGAAAATGATCAAAGAGGGCGTATCCTCTGGTGTTGGATCGGTAATTAAAATTCGAAGGCGTATCCATAGGGTTCCTCGCCGTTCGAAGGTATTTGTGATCATAAAATCGTTCCAAGCCCATTCGGGAGAGGAGGTCCAATCACGGTTTTCGGTGATGGCATCACTGCGAAGAATCTCTTCGGTCCATCCATTCGCTTCAACGTAACATTCTTGGATTATGTGAATTTGCGCATCACCCCAGGCAGTCAGGTTTTCAATCTTGTAATTATAACGTAGATACGCAGTTTTAGGACGGTCATAGTAGTCCCAGGTGATGTCCGTTTGTATCCAACCCGATGATGAAACATAATATGATGAATTGTCTGTGTCGGTATAATAAAATCGGAAGCTTCCAGGACCCGTTAGAGAGCTCCCATCCTGTGTTGTGTGTTGCCCTTCCATTTGGGGATTGGTGGTTGTGTACGTGTACGAGTTTTCGATGCTGCATTGGATATCATCAAGATGAATCCTCATGTAAGGAGTGTTTTCGGCATTGTAGTTTTGAAAAACGAAATGGAATCGTAGAGTCATATTCTGTGTTGTGGTGAACGTGGAAATAATATCTTCAGAAGGCATATTCTTTGTCCTGGCAAACCATCCGAAAGTTCCTGAGGTTTGGTATGTACTGGAAAAGATTTCAATTGGTGGACCACTTGAATTTATCATTTCAAGACTGAAAATGACATTAGCCGCAGGAAGGATAACGTAATTATTTTCGATAATGAATATGATGCTATAAGACACGGATACTCGGGAGGGATAAAAGCTAGCCAATCCAGGTGGATATCGATCTGCATCAAAGGTGAAGTTGTAGTCAAAATAGGCATCAGTACGTCCATAATCAAGATCATCACGTAAGTCATAATATTGGATTGTATAGCAACCGGGACCACTCCCATCGACGAGATCAGATCCGGCGGTTGATCTGTAAAAAGCATCAGTAATTGATACTCCACCTCCAACAGCAGAAAACACCCAACCATCCGCATTATCATTGAAATGAGAATTATTCACCACGGTATACCCGATGCCTTCAACTGACGCATTGGAACGCCATCCATTGGCATCGTTGTTGAAATGCCAATTTTCTACCGGATGAATTGATTGAAATCCAGTTGAATGGAATGGAAGCAACCAGGTGGGGAAGGCTAGGGCTGGTGCAAACCCGGGACTGGGCCAGGGTGCGATGAGTGGTGCAAACAGTGCAATTGTCAAAAAAAAGAGGATGATAATCAGACCAACCATACCCTTACGGTTCTTTCGATATTTTTTCCAGAAACCCGAGAACCGCTGCCGATATTCTTCCCTTCTTGTCATGCTTTTCACCGTTTTCAATCAAATCGGACACGTGGATCAAGATAGCCATAGAGAAGATCAGCGATGAAGTTGGCAATGATAACCGCAATTGCGAGAATAAAGAAAATCGCTTGTAGAACGGGATAATCTCTAGCTTGGATGGAATCAAAAATGAGTCGTCCTACTCCATACCAATCAAAGACCGTCTCGGTGAGCGTTGCACCGGTTATGAGAAAACCAAAGGTTAACGCAATCATAGAGACTAGGGGAAGAATCGCATTCCGCATGGCGTGCTTATACAGAATAGCGTTTTCGTTCACGCCCTTTGCACGGGCGGTGAGGATATAATCCTCTGACATGACTTCAACGAGCGTGTTCCGTGTTACTAGCATGTAAGCGCCAAAAGAAACAAGGGCAAGAGTAAATGCTGGCAACATAAGATGATGGGCGACGGACAATGCAAACAGGAGGGGATCTTCGGGGGCGGGTGAATGGACGGTGCCTCTCTTTGGGAAGAGTGGAAGGTAGGTTGCAAAAAGGAGTATGAAAATCATTCCTAACCAAAAGGAAGGTGTTGAATAGAAGGCGAGAGTAGTTGTAACCATGCCTTTGTCCGCTGTGCTTCCTCGTCGAGTAGCAGCAGCGATGCCTGCAACGATACCGAGTATTATGGTAATGGCAGCGGCAGTGCCAGTCAACAGGAGAGTATTGGGAAGGCGGGCTGCAATAGTCTCAATAACCGGTCGACTTTCTACAAACGAGTAGCCATAATTGAAAGTGAACATGTTGATGATGTATTGAATAAATTGAACGAAGAGGGGCTGATCTAATCCCCACAGCATTCGTAGTTGTTCGGCCCGGAGGGGGTCAAAATAATCACCGATGAGAATTGAGGATGCATCACCAGGCATTAAGCGGAAGACGAAGAAGCAAAAGATGACTACGGCAATGACTAAAATGAAGCTATTGATGGTTCGTCGTACAACGAACTCGCGAAAGCCCACCAGTAATGCCTCCAGTTTTACAAAGCACGCCGTTGGCACTCCTGTTACCGTTTATTATAAGCTTTGCACAATCGGCAGAAATAACGGGAAAGTAAAAAGCACCGAGGAAGAAAAAATAAACTTTAAACGTTCTCAAAGAATGATTCTCCACTTTCTTAACACGTATTGATTCAAGTTTTGGTCTTAGATACCGCTCATAAAGAAGGGCAGCCACACTCATGACTAACACGATCGCGACGAAATACTCGATAAGAGCTAGAAAATACGTAGGATAAGATGTCCCCTGTTGTAGAAAATACGATATGATAATGTCGTTCATGACGAGGAAACAAAAGGAGAATACAACTCTTGCAATCGTTTTATATTTGGGCCAAATCCTGAAGTAAATCAGAAGAGGCATCACAAATGACAATATTAAAGCCGCTCCGATTGTTAAGAGCGTGCCATTGAAGGTGGTTAATGCTGTAATCCCAAGCAAGAGCGCGAATAGTACGAAAATGATTGTGAAGAATTTGGAGTTGCTGATGTCCTCCCAAAAACCATTCTTGGACATACCCTACCCCCTCTTATAGTACTTGACGAACCCTAAGGCAATAAATATTACTGAAAACACAAGTCATCTTTGGTCTCGCATAATCACTGGAACTTCATACCAGTACATTTACTGTGGATGTAAAATCGGTTATCCATAGAAACATATTTCAAACCACTAATTTGTAGCTTTAAATACAGCAACTAAAAAAAATAACGACATTATGTTCGAGACTATTGATTCCATGGATTTTTATTCTGGCACTCTCACAATAACCACGGAGGACATAACAAATGAGGGAAACTCAAAGTGCTGATACTCTAAAACTATGGATCTTAAGCATAAATAAACCACATCACATCCTGGCAATAATTTGGGTTGTATTTGGATGTCTATTCATAGTGATTGGAATCCAACCTTTCTTCTTTTTTCCCTCCTTCCCAATTTTTCTGCACTTAGATTTACTACCACTCCTTTTCGTGGCAGGTGTTGGAGTTTTTTTCATCCTCAGTGCAGGGTTTCTGGTCTACGATTCACAATCCATTCATAACGACCCTTTTCCCGAAGGTAGCTCATGTAAATTACACCCAGACAAACCTGCTTATGATTGGTGCGCCCTTTGTGGAACGCTCACCTGTCCAGAAGAGCTAGTTCGTATCCAACAGAAATTTTGGGGTACCTCCCCTGGTATGTTCGGATTCGATGGCGTCGCCTGCCAAGACTGCGCACAACGCCGCGTTAAACGATTCTTCATGATTTTCATACCGCTTCTCCTTCTAGTTTTTCCACTTTTGATTATTAGCGGTGTAAACCTGATAATACTCGGTCCAGTTCACCTCGTTGGAGTCCTTGTTTTCACGTTCAGCGTCGTGGTCTTTGGACTAGTTTGCCTTTTCGGGTGGCTTTTTTGGAAGGTATGGCGTATAGTCACAACCCCATTATCTCAACAGCCTGAACGGACGATTCCCATTACAGCTCGACTCGTAAAAAGAGGAACCGTTGACGGAAAAACGGTTTTCAAAAAATAATATTCTGATATTTCTTAGTATTCCACAGGTATTTTCAATGAGAATAATTGAAAGGGTGAGGCTTTTTTCTTGTCTAGAAATGAGGGTTTTTTATCCCAGAAATTACATGTGTTAGCTGCAATTTGCTTATAGACAGGGTGTTTTGTATATGCGTTGCACCTACTAGAACAACGCACTTATTCACCAAATCTTGTACTCGGCATTTTCAGGTCAATTCCCCTACATATCCTTGACCATTTACCCTCTGAGAAAATTAGAGATCGCATGGCACTCGAGCGATTTCTAGACGCCCTAAGCAAAGTTGCATATGAAACTCAAAAAAGTGCTGTAGATTTTCTACTTGGTATTTCAGTTGATTCAGACCATTCTAGAATTTTCAGAGATGCGGACGCTGAGAAAAATGATCTAATATTGAAGCCAGAAATCATTGCACTTGTAGATTACACACGTGACAGGCTTAGAGACCGCGAACGTGAAAGGGCTGGTAGATGATGAGCCAACCTCATTTTTCCGACATATCACTTTGAACAAGTTTAGACTAGAAAGAATCCTGCGGTTTTTTATCATAAAAATTCCGAGACTCAGTTGATAACACGTGGAGCCACATAGATAGGCAAAGCGGGTCTATATTCCAGAAAATACCACGTGCTAGCACAAACTAGCTTATCTACAGGATGTTTTCTATATGCTTTGCTTTGCATGCAAGAGCAATTGGAGCCAAGGAAAGTGTTACTAGCGTTAGGAAATGCGGATAAGAGTCATAACCCAGAATCCGAGAATTATTGCCACGAACATTCCAATCATGAAGATAATTTGACCTAGTACCAATAGAGGAAAATTAGTGGGAGAATAGATGGCTATTAAACCCCAAATTATGCCACCAATTATCATGAGGAAAGTTGGAATGAGAAAAATTCGCAGGTTAATCCCTTTAAGTGGAGATACCGTCTTTTTCTGAGATTCTACTGCATGGAACGTTCTATGAAGCTTCAATCTTGGTACACATCTACAAGCCATTACGTCCACCTATACTCCCTATAAAACTGGAGAATTGAGGAGAAAAAAGCTCCTTTTTTAGCGGGGTGTAATCAAATCGCCCGTTTCTAAGTCAAAAACCTGAAGGAATAAAGGGAATACCATCCCACGATTATACCCTTGAGTGTTGAAAAGACCATGCCATCACAAAGTCGAAGGAAGGAATCGATTCGAATTGGCATTGATGTCGGAGGCACCTTCACGGACGTACTGCTAATTGATTCTACTGGGAAACGGTGGCATGTCAAGGTTCGATCTACTCCCGAGGATTCTTCGAAAGGGGTTCTCAATGGCTTATTGAAGATTCTTAATCTTGCTAAGATAAAGCCTAATGCCGTTCGATATCTCCTACATGGAACAACAGTTGCTACGAATGCAGTGTTGCAGCGGAAAGGTGCAAAAATCAGCCTACTAGTCACGAAGGGTTTTGAAGATATTTTGGAAATCGGACGACAACAACGACCAACCCTTTATGATTTATTCGTAGAACGAATTCCACCCCTAGTTCCACGCAACCGAATTTTTGGCGTTGAAGAACGTATTCAAGCAAATGGTGCTGTCTATACCCCCCTCGCAAAGAAAGAATTGACAAAAACCCTCAAGAGTGCGGTAAGAAACGTTGAAGGTGTGGCTGTATGCCTCCTCTTTGCGTACCAAAATCCTATTCATGAACAACAACTACTTTCCCAATTACAACACATTAACTCAGATTTACCCGTCTCCATTTCATCCGAAGTGTTACCAGAATATCGAGAATACGAACGAATGTCAACCACTGTGTTGAACGCCTATGTGACACCCGTGTTAACACGGTATCTTCAACGTTTAGATGAGGCTCTAACAGATGTGGGGATCAATACTCCATTGTTGGTGATGCAAAGCCATGGTGGTGTGTTACAATCACGGCTAGCTGGAACTCAAGCAGCACGATTGCTCTTCAGCGGCTTGGCAGGCGGAACCTTGGGTGGAAAATATACAGGTCAGGTCATGAACCAGGATAACATCATCACCTTCGACATGGGAGGAACCAGTACTGACGTCGCGCTAATTTCAAATGGCAAGATCCGAGAAACCGCTGAGGGACAGATTGGCGGATTACCCTGTCGTGTGCCAATGACTGATGTGGAAACTGTCGGTGCGGGCGGTGGAAGTATCGCTTGGATTGATGAGGGAGGAATTCTGCGAGTCGGACCGCATAGTGCAGGTGCGGACCCGGGCCCGGCAGCTTATGGAACAGGAGGACAAGAGCCGACAGTAACTGATGCTAACCTTCTTCTTGGACGATTGAATCCTGATTACTTTCTGGGTGGTGAGCTCCTGTTACATTCGGAGCTTGCCAAGCTATCAATTCAAGAGTTGGCTAACAAGTTGTCCTTATCACCAGAAAACTGTGCCTTTGGTATTGTTCGAGTCGTAAATGCCAATATGGAACGAGCCATTCGTGTAGTCTCTATTCAACGTGGATTTGATCCACGCGACTTTGTCCTAGTTGCATTTGGGGGAGCTGGACCAATGCATGCGTGGGCGTTAGCGAAGAATTTAGGAGTTCCACGCGTTCTTGTACCCAGGGCACCTGGACTTCATTCGACCTTAGGGTTATTAGCTACAAATCTCCGTTGTGATCAAAGCCAAACCGTGTTGGAATCAGCTACCTCACCCGATTTCAGACGTATCCAAAAAGTATACCAGCAATTGGAAACACAACTACGAGATTTACTTCGAAAACAAGGTGTTCCGCAGAAATCGATTTCGATTCAACGTTTCACCGATCTCCGGTATGAAGGACAAGCTTACGAAATCACACTTCAAGTTCCAAGGGGTCGAATCTCAAAGGCTTGGATGCAGGAAGTGGTAAAAGCTTTTCATACCCGCCATGAGCAGCAATATGGCTTTGCAGCAACAGAAGCTCCCGTTACTATTGTGAATCTTCAAGTTATCGCCTTTGGTCCAATGCCGACATTGAAACCTGCGGAAATAGAACCTCAGAAAGAACTCTCACCTACACCTCAGATGACTCGACCTGTGTTTTTTGAAGAAGTTGAAGGAGTTATTGATACACCGATTTTTGAACGGACTACGTTGGGACAAGGGGCTGTGATTGTGGGTCCAGCGATTATTGAGCAATTAGATTCAACCACGGTTGTTCATCCTAAGACCCGAGCAGTCGTAAGCCGAGGAGGTAACTTGGTGTTGGAGGCGATATCATGAAAACCGACCCAGTATCCTTTGAGGTTTTCCGTAACGCTTTCATTTCTGTAGCTGAGGAAATGGGGGCGGCCTTAGTTCGAACAGCGTATTCACCAAATATCAAGGAGCGCCGTGATTGTTCGGCAGCAGTGTTTGACGTGGAAGGTGAAATGGTCAGTCAGGCGGAACATATTCCTGTCCATTTGGGAGCAATGCCTGAATCGGTGAAAGCCGCAATCGATGTCTACCCGATTACGCAGTGGGAAAAGGGGGACGTCGTTATTCTTAATGACCCTTATGAAGGGGGGACCCATCTTCCAGATATTACACTCATTTCCCCTGTTTTGTATAAGGAAGAGGTTTCTGGATTTGTCGCAAATCGAGCGCATCACGCGGATGTAGGAGGTTCTGTTCCAGGGTCTATGCCTGGTGGAGCCACAGAAATCTACCAAGAAGGCCTCCGAATCCCTCCTACTAAGTTGGTTGAAGGTGGTAAGGTGAACCAAGGGCTTTGGCGGATGATCTTGGCAAATGTTCGGACTCCCATCGAACGACAAGGAGACTTACGAGCCCAATTAGCGTCTAATGCAACAGGTGTTACACGTTTCGAATCTATCCTTCGAAAATATTCACGTCTAACAATTTTTACATTCCTCACTGATTTACACGACTACTCCAATAACCGGATGTTACAACAACTCCAGCAGATGCCCAAGGGGAAATACACATTCACCGACTACATGGACAACGATGGCGTCACCTCAGAACCAGTAAGCCTTACAGTACAAGTCACCATAAAACAAAACCAAATAATCTTTGACTTTACTGGAAGTAATCCTCAAACTCAAGGCAATATCAATGCGCCTTTCGCTGTCACCCTCTCCTGTTCATATTACGTGCTTCGATGCGTGACTGACCCTACCATTCCGGTGAATGCAGGTTGTTATGCACCCCTTAAGGTCATTGCGCCATTAGGGACCGTTCTCAATCCACGTCCTCCTGCAGCAGTGTCAGCCGGTAATGTTGAAACTTCACAGCGAATCGTTGACGTGCTTCTTGGAGCATTAAAAGAGGCGCTACCAGATCGTATTCCTGCAGCCAGCCAGGGGACGATGAACAACCTCATCATCGGGGGAACCATTCCTGGAACAACACGGGCTTTCACTTTTTATGAAACAATCGCTGGAGGACTTGGCGCACGTCCGAAATCTGATGGCATTGATGGAATTCACAGCCATATGACGAATACTGCAAATACGCCTATTGAAGCGCTGGAGAGTGCTTATCCCCTTCGTGTTCGTTGTTACAAGCTCATTCCGAAGAGTGGAGGTAAGGGACAGTATCGGGGTGGTGAAGGTATCCACCGAGAGATTGAAGTCCTCTCCGACCAGGCGGTTGTATCTATTCAAAGTGATCGCCGTCACTTTGCCCCGTGGGGACTCCGTGGTGGTCAACCGGCGCTTCCAGGAAGAAACCGCCACTGGGAGGGAACTGAATGGAAAGAGCTCCCTGGCAAAATTACATTTACCGCACGGAAAGGAGATGTCATAAGCATCCAAACCCCAGGTGGTGGGGGTTATGGGGCTTCCAAAGAGAAAAAACGAGATCTATAGTATTCCAAAAAGGACAAGGGCATTAACGTAGAAAACTGCTCCAAATAAGATTAAGAGGACTCCAAAAATTGCGTTAAGAACGCGGTAGCCTTTGGTTCCGATTAGATGAGTTCCCTTATTGGTGAGCCAAGCAGTTCCTATCAGCCATACATAATCGATCCATACGTGACTGAGAAACATGATAATAACTCCAGCTAATGCTGCTAAAAGGAGGGCATCGAGTACGATTTTTGCACCAGCAGTAAACCACCAAACGATAAAGAAGGGGTTCAACGCAGAAAACACGAAGCCAATAAGAATTGGGTGCCGGGTTGGTTTGTCCTTTGCCAAGTCGATTTCTTCCACATCTTCAATAGATTTGGTTGCTTCACGAACTTGAAGGGCACCAAAGACAATGAGAACACTACCACCTGCGATTGCTAGTCCAACATGAAACCCTGGAAGATAGAAAAGGAAGCTTAATCCAAATGCGATAAGGAGAATGACTGGAAACTCAACAAAAGTATGACCAATCGAGAGCCAGAATCCTCCTCTCCAACCCCACCGAGAGGCATTGGATAGATTGGTAAACAGAAGAGGGCCTGGCGAGAGGGCACCACTCAATGAGATTAAGATGACACTTAGAAGAAAGAGAGGAAAAGGGTTCACAAGTTCGCCTCAGAATACTTGATTGGATATATAGTAATGGGATAGTTGATTTTTATATTAACGAATCTATGATGCCAATTTCGTCTTTAGAATCAACAACGAATTAACAGAATCTAAAAAATCTGGAACAAGAACAATAGGAGATAAACACATTAGGTATAATCGTGTAATGCCCTTGTCAAGAATGAAATAGAATTCGCTGGTTCACAGGCGTACTTAATTAATGAGTTGGATTATTAATGATTGATTTAACACCAGAAGAAATTCCAAAATTAGCTGTTATTGTTACCTTAGGTGTAGGATGTTTAGATTTTGCTCGCGGTGTAATACACACCTTTCTGCTTGAATATGCCGGGGTATTCATAATGGGATTAGATCTTTCTTTTGCTCGTGAAAACCAGTTATTCTTATTGGGTGTATTTGGAATTTCTAATTATATCACGGGAACGTTCTTGATTCTGATTGCATTAAAAGCGCGTGAGTTGATTCCGTATATTCTTGTAATAATTCCTACGTGGTACATTGTAGGGAATGCTGTAATAAGTCGAACTGTTATTCCCCAAGCAGAATTGGGAGGACTTCCAATGATGCTTGGATATTTCATTATTTGTATTCTTACTGCGGTATCGTCTTTTGTGGTTATTTATTACAGGAGACGACAAAAATCAACCTAGTACGTGAAGAAGCCCTCTTTGGCTTTCATACCGAGTTTGCCTTCTTTCACCATTTTCTTGAGGAGTGGATGGGGAGCATAGAAGTCATTGTACTCCTTTGCAACAAATTCCAGTTTTTTGACTACTGCATCAATACCTAATGAATCCGCAAGTTCAAGAGTGCCGACTGGTTGGTTGAAACCTAGTTTCATTGTTTTATCAATATCTGCTGGTGATGCTACACCGTCTGCAACTAGTTCAGCAGCTCGATTAATGCCTACAACAACTACCATCTGCGGATCAAATTTGTCCGCTAATTCTTGTGACCATACTGTTGGGCGTTGCCAGCGATTTCCAGGATGTTCATAGAAGCCTTTACCAGTTTTGGCGCCTAATTCACCTTTTTCCATTTTCTCTTCGAGACATTTTGCCATCTTCATGCCTGGAATTCGCGTTGTCATGAATTTCAAGACATTATACACGACATCAATTCCAACGAAGTCTAACAGACCAAAGGTTCCCATTGGAAGGCCTAATTTCATGGTCGTGGCTGAGTCAATTTCTTCGGGTGTGAACTCTCCAGAATCGACAAGCTGTCCAACAAAGTTCAACGGAAACATCTGGATGCCATTAGCGATGAACCCAGGGACATCTTTGTTGCACATAACAGGTTCTTTACCCATTTTCTCCGTCAAGGCATAGATGACTTTGGCAGCAGCGTCCGACGTTTTTTCACCTTTGATTATCTCGACAATATTCATCCTGACGACTGGTGAGAAAAAGTGCATTCCAACCACTTTCTCAGGATGCTTGGTGGCTGTAGCAATGTCCGTAATGGGCAGTGAACTGGTATTGGTAGCCAGGATTGCATTCTTAGGGGCCTTTGCTTCGATATCAGCAAACACTTCCTGTTTGAGGGATAAAATTTCTGGGATAGCCTCAACAATAATATCTGCATTCTTGACTGCTGCATCACGATCAGTTGTTGTTGAGATCCGTTTGAGAGTGGCATCGTGGTCTTCTTGAGAGATTCTCCCTTTTTCTAGGAATTTTCCAAGGCTCCATTTAATATCTCCCAAACCTTTCTGTACGAACTTGTCTTTGATATCAACCATGACTACATTATAACCCGCTTGAGCGAAGCTTTGGGTGATACCGTGACCCATCAAACCAGCGCCCAAAACGGTGACGTTTTTCACATCTTCAGCCTTCATGTCAATCACCATGAGTAATGGAATTCAAACATATGATATAGGGTCAGTGTGTTGAAGGGACTCTTAAAACTTGATGTTCGTTAATTGCACAATCACCTTACAGTAACCCAAGTAATCCAAGGATGAAATTCCGAGTGGGTTCGAAAAGTAAGAGGATTAGTAAGAGGATGATGATGAACAGAGCCCCATAGACGATTTTGACCTTATGCTTACCCCAGAACCCTGTATGCAACTTATGCATGTGCTCAGTGCTCTGGCGGTACCGGGCAAACATCCACGGCAACTGATCTGCAAAATCACCAACTGTCTTCCCTTCTGGGAAATAAGGAGCTAGGGGCTGATGTATTGGTGCACCGTCTTTCACTGTTAGTGGTTCGGGTGTGTTCCAGTTAAACAGGAAGTCAATAATGGGATTGACGCCGCTTACTTTCACGGCATTTTGATACCAGAGCTCACGCCAGTGATAATCTGACGTTACCCATTCGATGTTCCCAGTGCGGGCGTTGACCCAGATGTCAGCGCGTTCCCAGTCTTCGTGGGGGAGTGGAAGAGTGATTTCCAATGGCCAGTACCAGACATAGCGATAGACCCAGTATGCGTCGGCTTCAAGCCACGTGTTAATCCCATAGGAGAGGTTTTCGGGGTGATTGGTTGGATGGAAATCTTGAGGGATGAGAACCCATTGTTTTCCAGTCCAGAATTTGGGTTCAGGATAATGAATCCATTGATCTTTGCCTTTTACCTCACCTTTGTAATAGGGGTTGAGTTCCCGTCTTGTGCTATAGAAGTAAAGACTAGCAGTATGGATGTCAGGTGGTTTTCCGAAGTATCTTGCAATAAAGTTGAACCGTCGGCTAAAGCTAACGTGGGGACGGGTCCAGAGTTCAATTTTCCGTGGGTTGATGAGATTTCGAATAATCGTAGGTTTGGCTACATCACCGGGTGGCGTTATTATAAGGTCGCAGCGGTCGCCTTCACGGGCCTTGATTCCAACTTCGTGGGGGAAAGCTCGTGTCTTAAATCCGCGGATGTATTTGGATTGACCGTCACTGCGGTCGTTGGCTTTCATTTCATAGAGGTTGACATCTGTGCCGCCTTGCCAGTCTTCGCGGTACATGCCATGTTCGTAGCGTTGGCTCCAGTAATCGCGGAAGAGGTGGGCACGTGGTGGTTTGAAGATAACAGGTCCATCGTGTTTGTTGCGTGCCCAGCTGGCGCGTATGAGTTCGATGAAGCCAAGGCGTTGACCTA
>JGI2171J19970_10000076_pt1 | contig 39053 bp, 35 predicted proteins | sample DeeMarSWOR324_28_FD_19970 | JGI IMG/M metagenome (IMG submission 19970) | reverse complement strand
CTAAAGTTTTGGCGGGCGCCCTTGCGCTTTCGCGCTCGGGCGTCTCTGTTCGCACCTCTACCATTGCTGGCGACGGCTGTTAGCCGCTATCTTTTTTGATTCGCCAACTAACAAAAGCTAATTGACGAAAAATGGTGTTCGGACTTTCCTCCCCTCCTTCGCTGAAAGCTACGGAGGAGCGATTGCCTAAACTGCTTGAGCAAGTATATTCTAACAAAACAAAAGAAAAAGTCAATATTAGATAAAAAAGAAGACGGAAAAATTTCCGTCCTGTTGCTTATAAAAAGAAAGGGGAGAAATCAAAGAAGATAGAAGGGTTTTTTATTTTCAATATTCACCTTGGCAAAGGCGAAAAAGTTTTTTAGTCCCCTCCATTTTTCGTCTAAGTCCAAATTGGAATCGAATTCGCCAGATGCTTCTATTTCTCTCCAGATATTACAGGTACATTGACTAATAATCAGTGAAACAAGCTCGAGAGCGTTTGTTTTAAATTGGTCTCTTTTTTCTTCGTTGTCAAGGTTGTTTAGCCTTTCTTGTGTTTTTTCAAACACCTGCCANATGCCTTTTATACCCTCTTCTCTTTCAAAGGGAATTTTCTTCCAATTTAAGCCAAACTCGTCTAGGTCATGGTTCACTTTTTTCTTTCCCCCTTATTTTAAAGGAGCGATTTTATTTTAAGACATTTCAGTAAAAAATCAATATATCAAAATAGTTTCTGAGACCTGGCTTCTCGGTCTAAAACTTCGTTAACCAAACGGTCAGCTTCTTTGTTTTTGTCCCGGGAAATAAGCCGAAATTTAACCTTTTTAAAATCTAATTTTAAATTCCAAGTCTTGAGAAACAGGGATTGAATTTTAGGTTCTAAAATTTTATATTCGCCTTTTAACTGTTTAATTAATAATTCCGAATCTGTCCTTAATTCCGCCTCAGAATTTTTAGTTAATTTTTTTCCAAAAAGCTGTTTAAATTTTTTTAGGGCAAAAATAACAGCCTTATACTCAGCTTCGTTATTGGTTATGTTTTCCCCTAAAAATTCTGAATACTTTTTAATAATCTGACCTTTCTCATTAAAAAATAAAATTCCAATTGCCCCGGGCCCTGGATTGCCCCTAGATCCCCCATCTGTATAAACAATGATTTTTTTCATAATTTGAGCGAAGCGAAAATTATCCCTAGAGGTATAATTTGAGCGAAGCGAAAATTATCCCTAGAGGTATAATTTAAAATATTTTATGAGACACTCTTTAAATTTTATCAGGTTTTGATTTTTTATTCTAAAGCCGGCAGCGGGAGGATGTCCTCCGTAGGTTTTTAAAAGTTGATGACAACCAATCATTGCCTTCACCCCATCCATGTTAGAGGGAACCCTAACGGCTCCAGCAGATTCTTCTTGCCCTTTCTTAAACAGAAAAACGGGTTTTATATATTTTTGACAAATCCTGGAAGCTGCCGGACCCAATAAAATCAGGGGCCAGGTTTTGTCTCCTTCGAAAATAATTTTTTGAGATTCGTCTATTCTTTCTTCTATTTCTTTTGTTACTCTTTTAATTTCTTCTTTTCTTATTTTTGCTCTCTTTATTAAATTTTTAGCTTTCTTTTGGGATTCTTCCGAATCTTTTTCTATTAAAAGCAGATAGGTCTCGTTTAAGTGATTTTTGGTTAAACCTGAATTCAGGGGAGAAATAATTTTCTGGCGTACTTCGCTTAGGTTAAAATTCTTAAATTGGTTAATTTTCATTAAACTTTTTAACCCCTCTCTTTTTGTGAAATCAAGCGCTAAAATTCCCTCTCTGACTAACTTTTCGTTCTCATCACGAAGAGCCATTTGGTCAGCCAGAGTAGCAATAGCTACTAATTCTAAAAATTTCTCGGGCCTAAAACCTTTCCCAATGCTGGAAAATAAAACTTTTGATAACTTATAAACAATGCCAGCGGTGGCTAATTCCTTAAAGGGATACTTATCTCCTCTTTGTCGTGGATTACAGATTAGGGAAGCTTCGGGAACTTCAGGAAGCATCTTATGATGATCGATAATTAAAACCTCAAAACCCATATCTTTTGCCATTTTTACCTCTTTAACATTCCCTACTCCGCAATCTAAAGTAATAAAAAGGGCTGGGGAATATTTAGACAATATCTTGAGAGCCTTTTCGTTAATTCCGTATCCTTCTTTTTCTCTGTCTGGGAAATAGACCCTAACGATTCTGGCTTCCAATTGCTCTAAACTTTCTTTTAAAACAATAACTGATGCTATTCCATCGGGATCAGCATCACCATAAAGAATTATTTTTTCTTTGGACTGAACCGCTTTTAAAATTCGGTTGGCAACCTCCCTTAAGTTTTTAATGGTTCGACTATGCTCACTACGAATTCGACTGAGCTCAGCCGAGCATCTTTTCCTGAGCGAAGCCGAAGGATTAATTTCAGCTTTCATTTTTTTTATTTTTTTAAAGCTTCCAATCCTGGTAATTTTTCGCCAGATAAAAAATCGAGCATAGCCCCACCTCCTGTAGAAACATGGTCAATTTTCTCTAACACCCCAAACTTACCAACCGCAGAAACAGTATCTCCTCCACCCACTATAGTAAAAGCAGGATAATTTTTGATAACAGCCCTGGCTATTTCTCGAGTACCTGCTTCAAAGGGTTTTTTTTCATAAACCCCCATGGGACCATTCCATAAAATCATTTTGGCTTCTCTTATAATCCTGGAAAAAACCTTAATCGTTTCGGGGCCAAGGTCATAGATTTCCTCATCTTTGCGGACCAAACCCGGAGCTGCCTTTCGAAAATAACCCTCTTCAATACCTTTTTCCATATCTGCTAAAGATATGATACTGTCAATGGGAAGATGAAGCTTGGAATCAGTGAGTTGGATTCTTTCAATCCTATCTAAAACTTCTTTTTCCGGCAGAGGTTTTCCAACGCAAACCCCCTTTGCTCTCAAAAAAATATTAGAAATTTCTCCTCCCAAAAGTAAGTGGTCAGCCTTTTTTAAAAATTGCTCGATTGTTTTAATTTTAGTGTCTATTTTTACTCCTCCAATTATCACTACCAGGGGATGCCATGGTTCTTGCAAAACTTTAGAAAGAATTTTTATTTCTCTGGCAAGTAATGAGCCGGCGCCCGATGGTAAGTATTTAGTTATGCCCACGACCGAAGCGTGAGCTCTATGACAAACCGCAAAGGCATCATTAAAGTAGAAATCAGCTAATTGAGCCAGCTCTTTGGCGAAATTTAAATCTCCTTCTGTTTCTTCTCTATAAAATCTTAAATTTTCCAACAGAATTACTTTGCCGGGCTTTGTTTTTTTAACTTCTTTGGCGATATTTTTGCCAATACAACCTGGCAAAAATTTTATCTCTTCTTTCAGTAATGCGCTCAACCTTATTGCTACAGGCCTAAGGCTGAACTGTTTCTCTCTTAATCTTGAGTCTTTGGCTTCTTCTGGTCTCCCCAGATGGCTCATTAAGATTATTTTGGCTTTTTTTTCTTTTAAATATTTAATAGTTGGAAGAGTTTTCTCAATTCTAAAATCATCTAAAATATTGCCTTTTTCATCGAGGGGTACATTGAAATCACATCTCACCAAAACCGTTTTTTCTTGCAAATCAAAGTCTCTTAGGGTCTTCATTTTTCTATTTTTTTTAAAGATTCCTCTAAAACCTTTTTTAACTCTTTCAAATTTACTTCTTTCCTTTTCTTTTTTTTCTCGGTTGGTTTTTTGGTAGAAGAAAAGGAAACAACATCACTCCCAACAGCTTCTTTCAAAGAAACGGACTGGGTCTTTTTTTCTACACCCGCTCTTTCTTCTTCTCCTTCTTTCTTCTTTTTCTTAAGACAAGATTTACAGTAAACCGGACGGGTACCATCTGGTGGAAAAACCACTTTTGTCCATTTTCCGCATGAAGAACATTGGGCGTCATATAAAACCGGAGGGCCGGTTTTTGGTTTCTCTTCAAATTTTAAGAATCCCACCCAGCGATTAATTTTTTCTTCAACAATGGCTCTTTTGGTGCCATATCTTTCTTGTGAAACCTTAATAATTTTGTCTTTATTAGACGCTTCGACAGGTTCAAAGGGAGCTAAAGTTTGAGCAGAAAATGGTCGCCCGGCTATTCCCTCAATCATTAATTTTAGGTAAATATTATACTTGGTAAGATTGACCAAGTCTTCAGCTATAAACTTGGGAGCGAATTCTTTTTCTAAAAATTCGGAGTCTTCAGCTCCCACCCGAAAGGCAATTATGGTTCCAACGTTTCCAAAAACAGCATCTCTCACACTTTCTTCCATTTGGGCAACGTATTGATGACCCAGGATTAAAGAAAGTCTATATTTCCTTGCCTCAGACAAAATATTAACAAAAGCCTCTGTGGCGAAATTTTGAAATTCATCAACATATAAGAAAAAATCTCTTCTTTTTTCTTCTGGAATATCAACCCGGGACATGGCAGCTAGCTGTAATTTAGTAATTAAAAGAGCTCCCAATAAAAGAGAATTGTCTTCTCCTATTTTACCTTTTGATAAGTTCAAAATTAGAATTTTTCCTTCATCCATTACTTTTCTCATATCAATTTTCGATTTCACCTGACCAATAATATTTCGAACTAAGGGAGAGGAAATAAATTGACCCACTTTATTTTGAATAGCAGCGCTAGCTTCTACTTCATATCTTTGAGTATAGCGGGCAAATTCCTTCACCCAGAAAGACTTGACCATGGGGTCCGTTACACTATCAACCACCTTCTTTCGATAGTCGAGGTCAGCTAACATTCGATTAATGCCCAATAGAGTAGAGCCCGGGTATTCGAGAAGAGCTAAAATACAATTGTTTAAAATGTATTCCATTCTGGCCGACCAAACATCGGGCCAGATTTTTTTGAAAACACCCATGAGGCCAGAAGCTACTAAATGCCGATGATCAGCTGTTACCTGTTCCATTACATTAAAACCTAAGGGGTAATCCACATCAGCCGGATTGAAATAAATCACATCGTTTACGCGCTGAGAAGGTACGAAATCCAATAGTTTTTCAGCTGCTTCACCATGGGGGTCAATGAAACCCACTCCTCTACCTGCCTGAATATCCTGGATGGCCATATTCTCCATCATTGCGGTTTTTCCCATGCCTGTTTTTCCCACCAAATAAACATGCCGACGCCTATCATCGGTTTTAATTCCGAAGCGCTTTCTTTCGTTCCGAAAAGTAGTTTCACCAAAAAAAACTATTTCGTTATTGTTCATGGTTCTACGAATCGCTAATTTTTCTAAATATATGAATAAGTTTAGGCAATTATTCAGTTGGTAGACCCGGAGGCGGTCCTCCTTTTTTAGCCTCAATTGGGGTTATGGCAGGAGTTACAGCTTCAATTTTGGCTGGAAAGTGATAAAGAGTAGCCAATTCTTCACTATTTAAGATAATGGTGCCTCTAATGCCAGGACCTCTCGGGGCTAAACCAAAAGGCCAGAAAGGCACCCCGTCTTCTGTTCTGGGAAACAAAGAAGGAAGTCTTTCAATATAATTTCTAAATTGCTTTCGTTTCCTTAAAAATAATCTTCGCTCCTTAAGCCAATAATGAATTCTGGTTCTGGTTGGCCCCCAGAACACAAGACTATTTAAGTTTTCGGTCATAAAATGGTTAAAGTAAGACCTGATAATTTTATAATTACCACGATTATGGGGCTCTTTTCTTTTATAAAGATAGACAATTCTTATCCAGGTTCTGAAGCCCTGTTTGGAAATCTTATTTTCAACTCCTTTTAAAACTTCTCTCTCCCCCGGAGTAAGTCTTAACTCTGGCGCTATTAAACCTACTTCTTCTTTTGGAGGAGGAGTGATGGTTCCTGTAATCAAGAGGTCAGCAGCTTCCCGCCAGACAACCCTGGCTGGTTTTTCAGCGGGTCTCTTGGCTAGTTGATTAGCTATTTTTTTTCCTTTAGTAATCCAGGGGATATCTCCATTGGTAATTGGGGCAGCTACAATTTGAAACCAGAGCTGCTCAGCCGGTTTTAATTTTGCCATTGCTTCCAGGAGAGAATCTAGGGGGTCGAGTCTTTTCTCTTCTTTAATTATCTCTGGTCTTTCTTCAAAAAAAGCCGAATAGGTCTTGAATGGCAAAATATCATCTTTCATGGTGCTGTAATCTTCGCTATAAAGGTCCCATTCTGCATTGGGAACGTCCTGGGGAACCTGCCTTGTATAATCATCAACCACTGAAATCTCAATTTCAGGATAATGAGAATAAATGGTAGCCTCAATCATATCGCGCCAAACTGCCAAGATTCTCATATAAAAATGAATTTTTCCTCCAATGCTTGCCATTTCAAAAGACATCCAGTAAGGACCCTTGATTAACTCTCCCTCACACCATCTTTCTCTCCAATTGGCGCCATCATAAATACCCCAAAGGACATTAATAATGTCTTCCATTGCCCGAAAGGGTTTTAAAATTTCTTTTGGAGGTTTAATTTCTAACAATATCCATTTTTGCTTTTTATACCACATCTCCCATCTTATCCACCACAAATATATTGTTTTAAAGGGGAAAACAAGAATTATGGGAAGGAAAAACCACCACCAATTTTTTAAAAATAATAATATAATTGTCAAAAGAGTCATTTAAAAAAGATAGATTGTATTAAATTAAACCAATATTCCCAATTTTCCCGAATAAGAAAGAATATTCCCAGGGCCAGGAAACCTATCAAAAGAAAAGCAAGGCCATAGATAGCGCTTAGCATTAATCCTATTATATGCCTTTTTTCAGGATGCATTGGTCTTGACCATAAAGAACAAAGATAAAAAAAGACCAAGAAAAAAACAGCAGTAAAAGAGAGTAAAATTTTCGCACCTGTGTCAAAGGTTATCATTATTTCTTGAGAAAGTATTTTCCCCGAGAGTTTCTTAAAAAATATTTATTATTACTCAAATTAAGCAATATAGTATTTTCTTTCACAATACGTCTTTTACGAGCTTCTTCTAAAATTTTTTCTCGCGAAAGCGGCTTTCCAACTTCTTTTAAAATTCTCGTAATCACATCTTTAACGGTCCCTGGTTGGTATCCCCATTCTTTTAAAGCATAAAGACCCCGACCAACTAAAACGAATCGGGGGTCACGGATTAGTTCATTATGAACGGTTGAAACTAGGGCTTGAGGAGAAATTAAATTGGCCACCTCAGTAAAGTGAAGTGGTCTTTTTTCTTTTTTAAAAACTAAATAAGCTTTGTCTTTTACGCCACGAGGATTTATTTCTGGCCATTCTCTTAAGCCGAATTTCCCCTCGGGTCCCTGTTCAATTAATTTGGAGACCTCAAGGTAAGAAAAAAGAGCTTGGGGATTTAAAGAAAAAGGAGGATTATATTCTTTAAGGCCCAGGGGTTGATTGCTGGTTAAAAGTTTATTATAGAAATCTTCAATAACTTGCTGGGCGGTTTTTAAAGAATGATTTTCTATTGTCCAGAGGGAATGAAGGTTTTGGTTTTCTGAAAATCTCTCAAATCTATCGGATAAGTTTAGCAAGAAAAAAACATGGGGGTTAAATTTTTGACCTCCCAATTGAGAAAGCAAAGGTTCTTCTTTTTTTAAATTACCAAATTCCTTTAAAGATTGATTAAAGTATTGAAAAATTTTTTGATGTTTTTTTAATCCGGGGCTTAACCTTAAGATTCCGTCCATTTCTATCTGGCGCACCCTTTCTCTGGTTATACTATAACTCTCTCCGATGGCCTGCAAGGTTTCTCGTTGGCCAGCCTTTAAACCAAAACGTCGCGAAAGAACATCTTTCGTTCGGCCTGGCAAGTCTTCAAGAAGTTCGGAACAAATTTTTGAATAGTTAAATATCATTTTTTTTATTTAAGCACGCTTTAATAAGGATGTCAATTCCGTTACCCTTTAAATTTATCAGCCATATTTGGGCCAACAACATTTTTTATATTTCATTGGCTTTCCATTTTTTGGGTTTATTTTACCACAGGGACAGGGATCATTTCTGCCCACTTTTTGGCTGGGTGGTGGTCTTTTGGGAGAGGATTTTGGTAGAGAAGTTGATGCTGGAGCCGAAAGAGAAGAATCTTCTGGGAGTCGGGGCTTTATCCTTGCTTTTAAAATTGTATTGACAATCGCTGAATCAATGGTTGCCAAAAGTCCTTGAAAGAGTTTATGACTCTCTCTTTTATATTCAATCAGAGGATCTAATTTACCATAAGCCCTTAATTTAACAGAATCTCTTAAAGAATCCATATTCTCTAAATGCTCTATCCAAAGCATATCGAGAGCTCTCAAAGAAATAATTTTTTCAACCTCTCTCATATTATTTTCTCCGAGCTCTCTTTCTTTTTTTAAATAATCCTCCTTACTTAAACCCTGTGCCTGAACCAATTGCAGGATATGGTTTCTTAAGCTGTTTTTATTTTTGGGGTCTGGGTTTTGAGACCTTTCCAAAATCTCTCTTCTTTTTTTGTAAATAATTTCTCGATGTTTATTAAGAACATTATCATACTCCAAAAGATGTTTTCTTAAATCGAAATTAAATCCTTCTATTTTTGCCTGGCTGGCTTCCACTCCTTTTGAAACCAAACCTGCTTCTATTGGTTCGTCTTCAGGAATTTTTAAAGCCGACATTAAAGACTGAACTCTTTCTCCTCCAAAAATCCGCATTAAATCATCTTCTAAAGAAATAAAAAATTGAGAAGAACCAGGGTCTCCCTGTCTACCTGCTCTTCCTCTTAATTGATTGTCGATTCTCCGGGCCTCGTGGCGCTCGGTACCAATAACATGGAGGCCTCCTAATTCTTTTATTTTTTGAGCTTCCTGAAAATTTGGAGGATTTCCTCCCAAAACAATATCTACTCCTCGACCCGCCATATTGGTAGCTACTGTCACTGCTCCTAATTTTCCTGCCTGAGCAATAATTTCTCCTTCTTTCTGATGGTTTTTGGCATTTAAAACCTGATGAGGAATTCCTTCTTTTTGAAAAAACCGAGAGAGCTCTTCATTTTTTTCAACCGAGCGAGTTCCAACCAAAACTGGTTGACCTAATTTATATCTTTTTCTTATATCTTCAACAACGGCCCTCAGTTTACCGGTATTGGTTTTGTAAACCTTATCAGGCCATGATTTTCGAATCAGAGGTTTATTGGTGGGTATAATTACGACATCCAAATTATAAACTTTATCAAATTCTTCGGCTGAGGTGACGGCAGTTCCTGTCATACCAGCTAATTTTTTATACATTCTAAAAAAATTCTGAAAGGTAATAGAAGCTAAAGTAACGGATTCAGCCTGAATTCCTACTCCCTCTTTGGCTTCAATTGCCTGATGAAGACCGCCCGACCAGCGCCGGCCAGGCATCAATCTGCCGGTAAACTCATCTATAATAATTACCTGACCATCTTTGATAGCATAATCTCTATCTTTTTTAAAAAGAGTTTGAGCTTTTAAGGCTTGTTCTAAGTGATGTAAATACCTCATTCCTTTTTGTTCATAAATATTTTTCACTCCTAAAATATTTTCCACCCTATCCACCCCCTGTTCGGTTAGGGTAGCAACTCGCATTTTTTCATCAATCTCGTAATCTTTTTGGAGTGTTAATTTGGGAATAATTTTAGCAAACTCTTGATACCACTCTGAACTTTTTCTATCTGGTGCTGAAATAATCAGAGGAGTTCTAGCCTCATCAATTAAAATCGAATCAACCTCATCAATAATGGCATAGTTAAAGCCTCTCTGAACCTGATCTTTTAAATTATAAACCATGTTATCTCTAAGATAATCAAAACCAAACTCGTTATTTGTTCCATAGGTAATATCAGCGTCATAGGCTTCTTTTCTGCTGCAAGGACTTAAAAAATCTTCGACAACATAAAAGCCCCCCAAACTATCTCTCATCTTTTCGACTTGGTCGGGGGGTTTTTTGTATTCCGGATCATATAAAAAAGATTGCTGATGATTGAGACAACCTATGCTCAGGCCGAGAGCATGATAAATTTGCCCCATCCAAACTGTATCTCTTCTGGCTAAATAATCATTAACCGTAACTAAGTGAACGCCTTTTTCCTCTAAAGCATTTAAATAAAAAGGTAAAGTGGCTGTCAGGGTTTTTCCTTCTCCGGTAACCATTTCAGTTATTTTTCCCTGGTGCAAAACAATTCCGCCCATTAACTGGCAATCATAATGACGCTGACTCAATGTTCTTTTGGCAGCTTCTCTGGCTATAGCAAATGCCTCTGGTAATAAATCGTCAAAATTTTCTCCCCTCTTTAACCTGTCTTTAAATTCTTTCGTCTTCTCTTTTATCTCCTCATTGGAAAATTTCTCAAATTCATTTTCGAGCAAGTTTATCTTTTGAACCGTAGGTTTGATTTTCTTTAAATATCTTTCGTTAGCATCTCCTAAAATTTTAGTTAAAAATCGCATATTTTTATTATATATTCACAAAAGGATTAAAAAAAGAAGGAGCTTTAGGGGCCCCTTTAAAAGAATTTAGGTCTTTAAAATAAAAGAAGCGAGATAAAACACTATTCCCTTTTCGTCTTCCCAGATTTCCCTAAAAATCCTTTTCTGAAAAGAAGGCAGGATCTTTTCGTAGAAAGCTATGGCTTCCTCCTCATCTTCACCCGTCTCAACTAATAAACCCACTACTCTAAAGCCTTCTTTTGACCAGAGGTTTTTTACCTCTGATAAAGAAGCTTCAATAAGATTTTTGCCAATACCCTGTCTTTGATTTTCGCTTCGGACAGCAATTGTCGAAATTTCAAGTAAAACTTCTTTATTTCTTACCTCGTAGGGACTCAAAACAATAAAGCCCACAATGGTACTGTCTTTCTCAGCCACAAAGCACTGAGGAGCAAAAGGTCCTTTGCCCTCCACCCAGCTCCTCATCTGTTCGGAGGTGAGCTCCGGGTATAGTTCTTTTTGTTCGATGGTTAGGGTTTCTTTTATCTCATCCTCTTTCATTTTTCTGATTCTCATTCAATCACCTTGTCTGTTTTTGAGCTGTCTTTATTTTACTAATCTTTTCAAAAAAGTCAAACAGAGACCCGTCCTCTGTAAATTCATTTTTTAAGTTTATAAAAGAAAAGTGGTGGTTTGTTCCATCATTTTCGTCCCCATTTTTTTTGAACTATAGTCAGTATAATTTCTTTCTTTGTTTGGGTCCAAAAATTGCTGAAGCAAAATGAATTTCCGGAGTATAATACTTTGTTTTAATTTTTAGTTTTTTATATTTTTTTCTAATTTTTTGAAGAGTAAATTTTTCGAAATCAGTTTTTTTGGAACCGAAAGAAAAGGTATGCTCATTAAAGGGAAAGCAACCAACAAATGCTTTATGAACCCTAAAATAAGGAAAAATTTTTTTTAATCTTTTCCTAGCCCTCTTGGCAAATTTCTCTTCAATGTAGGCTGTTTGAAAAGAGGCTATTCCTTTTTCTTTTAGAGCACGGAAAATGTCTCGATAAAATAACTTTGTCCAAAGAGTTAAAGAAGGGCCGGTGGGATCAGTTAAGTCGTTGATTATAACATCGAAAAAATTCTTGTATCCCTGAATGTATTTGAGGGCATCTTCATAAAATATTTTTAGTCTTTTATCTTTAAAGGCTCCCCTCGAAACTGTTGGCAGATATTTTTTTGAAACCTCAACTATTTTTTTATCAATATCAACCAGATAAATTTCCTTGACCGGATGTTTTACCACCTCTCTTAAAACCCCACCGTCTCCACCTCCGATGATTAAAGCTTTTTTGGGATTCTGACAATAAAACATAGCGGGCTGGACTAACATTTCGTGATAAACCGCCTCGTCTTTTGTTGAAAGTTGAATCAAACCATCTAAAGCCAAAACTCTTCCAAACTCTTTGGTCTCGAAGATTTCGATTTTTTGAGATTTACTTTTGCCAGAAAATATTTCTTTTTCAATAACAAAGCCCCAGTTAGAAGTTTGGGGCTCGCCTAATTTGAAATCCTCAAAAAACCATTTTTTCCCAAAAAGAAATTTCTTTTTCATTATAACTCTCCCCTCTTTATTTCCTTTAATTCAACTCTTTGGGGCTGAAACACTTCTTTAAAATAATCCAAGCTTTTGTAGGGAAAGGTTTTCTCACCACAGGTAAAGATATCAATAGCCAAGTAATCATGCTCTGGCCAAGAATGAAGAGCAATGTGAGATTCGGCCAATAAAACAACCCCAGTTATTCCCTGAGGTGAAAATTTATGAATTATTACTTTTAAAGGAGTGTTGCCTCCTTTCTTGGCAGCTGAAATTAAAGTCTCCTCAATCTTTTTTGAGTCATCGATTATTTTGCCACCCCAAAACTCGGCAATCAAATGAATGCCGGCGTAGGTTAATTTTTCTTTTGAGTTGGTGACCCATTTTATGAGTCTCTTTGCTTTGGTAATCATGGTTTTTGGTTAATCGCTTACCCCGTAGAAGAATTCGTTTGTAAAGCAGATCTAAATTTCTCTGCGGGGCCCACCCTGAAAAAGCTTGATGCTCTTTCGGGTTTTTCTGCCCACCTATTCACCAAAAACTTGAATGTTTTGGTAAATGGGCGACTAAAAACAAAGAGTTAAACAAAAAGCGATTAACGATTACTTTTTAATGTTCTCTTATATACGTTTATTATAATATAACTATAATTTTTTATCAAGTCCCCTCTTCTCTAATTCTTCCTTTGCGATAAAATCTGGCCTGAGAAGAAATTTTTAATTCTTTTCTAGCAATTCTGGCTCTTCTTTTTATCAGAGTGATTGCTTTTTCTTTGTATTCTTTAAGCTCGCGCTGCAATTCATCCTTTACTTCGGTTATTGCTAACTTTAAATCTTTGGCTTTGGCTGTAGACCGCAAATTTTTTTTAGGAAACTTCAACTGGCACTCTGCCCAAAAAAATGGACCTTTTCTGTGATGCAGAGTTGTCTTTCCCACCTCCACCCAGGCTTCTATTCTTGGCTTTCCTCTTCCAAAGAAATGATTAAAATATTCTTCGCTATAAAAAATTTTTATAAATCTTTCGAGAGAATCTATTTTTTCTCTAATAAATTTGTTGAGAGCTGGTGTTAATTTGATATTTTTTGTTTTAATAATAATCTTCATTGGAAATAATAATGTTAAAAATTTAAAAGTTCTTAATGAAACCAACCCCGCACATCAATTAATGTTGTGCGAGGTGGTCGAAAGCATTTTTTCTAACAATCGAAACCTCTTTCTTTATCTTTTCTTTCTTTTTGCTTTCTTCTTCTTTTTCTTTGCCATGACTTTAAAAATTTTTAAAGATTGGACAAATAGTCGACCACTATTTGCAAAAAATTTCTTATTATTTTATTTTTTCATTTTATAAGATACTCTGTCAAGTCCTTTTGAAGATTTTTTTAAAAATTTTCTAAAAATTTGCAAAACCATTCAAAGTTTTCTAAAAAGTCAAGGGTTTTCGAAACCAAGATACTGTATTTCTTCTTCTAATTCGATAGCAAATTTCTTTTTTACTTCTTTTTTTATTAATTCTATTAATTTTTTAACATCTCCTGCTCTACCATTCCCTAAATTGATAATGAAGTTTGCATGTTTTTCTGAAATTTTTATTTTTCCAATTTGTTTTCCCCTCAATCCACATTTTTCAATCAACTCCCCGGCTGAATCCCCAGGAGGGTTTTTAAAAACAGAACCTGCAGAGGGAAATTCTAGAGGTTGTCTTTGTTTTCTATAATTCAGATTTTCTTTTATTTTTTCTGTTATCTTCTTTTTGTCTCCCCCTTTTAGATGAAATTGGGAAGAAAGGATTATTAAATGAGGATTTTTTTTAAACGTGCTCTCTCGATAACCAAATTGACAATCTTTATTTTTTAAAATTTTTACTTTGTCATTCCTAACATCATAAACCTCAACTTTTTCAACAATGTCTTTTATTGAACTCCCGAAAGCTCCGGCATTCCCCCTGATTGCTCCTCCTACCGTACCTGGAATTCCCGCTGCCCATTCAAGACCAGTCAAATTATTTTCTGTTGCCATCTTAACTAATCGATTCAAGGACACTCCGGCCTCGGCATAAATTTTTTCATTTTCCAATTTACAATTTACTTTTTCCAATTTTATAACTAATCCTTTAAATCCTTCGTCTGAAACCAAAAGCTTACTTCCTTTTCCCAAAATAAAAAAGGATAGTCTAAATTTTTTAGCCATCTTTACTGCAAAAATTAATTCTTTTTTGCTTTTAGCAATATAAAAATAATTGGTCTTCCCTCCTATCTTAAAAGTTGTGTAATTTTTTAGCAAAACATTTTTTTGGATTCCGGACAGTTCTTTTTCTATTGTCATATTGCTTTATTCTACCATAGTAAGGTTGCAAATTTAAAAAGAAACTCTTAAAATATAATTGGGCGGGTGGATAGCACTCACTAAAGACTTAGAATTGGAGTTAACTCACCCGCCCTTTTTGTTTTGAGAGACAAAAAAACAGACCTCGCTCGAGGGAGGTCTGCGACCTAGAGAGAGTTCCCTTGCGGGAGCACTCACTTTTTAAATGTTAGCAAATTTCCTTCTCGGTGTCAAGGTATTCAGAATATTCTTTCAGATTTTTTTCAAATCTTCTTCCCAGGCAGGATTAATTTCAGTTGCTTCTTTTATTTTCTGCTCTACCAATTCGAAATTTCCCGATATTTTAGCCACTTCAACCATTATCAGATGAGCTCTTTTTAGCATAGGTTCCAATTCTACGGCTTTTTCTGCTAAAGAAACGCTTTCTCCGTATTGTCCCTGATAAACTCGTGTTTGGACCAAATGCCAATACCCTTGTTGATTTTTGGGGCTTAATTCAATTGCCCTTTCTAAAACTCTTTCTGCGTCTTGAACTTTTGAAGAGTCAAATTTTGAGTAAAAGTTGTAAAGCTGACCAAGTTTTAAATAAGACCTATAATTTAAGGGTGCTTGTTGGATGCTTTTTTCTAATTCTTGGGCTAGAAACTCAAACTCTCTTATTACTTTCTCGCTCGGAATTTCTCCGGAAACCGCTTCCACCGAGGAATCGGCCAGAAATTCTATTATTTGATATTTCCCAACCGAAGAAGAAGAAATTGCTTTTTCATAAAAAGACAATCTTTCTTCTGAAAAGGGTTCGTTTCGAATTGCTAAAATTGTGTATCTATCTGTTTTTAGAGGTCCGAGAACAAATTTAGAAAAAGAAAGTCCAAAAGTGGCACAAATTAAAACGAAGGCTAAGATTAAAAAACCGAAATTTATTTGCCTGAACTGGATTTCAAGAACCTCTCTTTTTCTCATTCTGGCTATGAAACCCAAGACCAGAAAAAACATCATATAAGAAGAGACCATATCAAAAACAGTTAAATTTTGAACAGAATAAGAAATTAAGAGGATGGTGAAAATACCTACTATCCAGAAATCAAAATCTCCGCGAAAATAGTTTTTCCATAAAACATAAAAAACAGCAATAAAAATAATAACATAGCTCAACATCCCGAGAACTCCAGAGGTCACTAAGGTGTCGTAAATTATGTTATGGGTTCTGTCAAACCAGACATCATCTCCGCATCTGGGAGTTCCAAAACAAGGATCATAATGGGTGGTAAATGCAAACTCAAAATTTTCCAGACCCCAGCCCAGGAGCGGTCTTTCTAAAAAACCCTTCCAGGCTATTTGCCAAACTATATATCTGCCACCAAATGTTTCACCAACCATTCTTTCAATTATCTGCTTTCTGACAAAACTCTCTGACTGGAAAGCAAAAAATCCAAAATAAATTACAACCAAAAGAGAAAGGGTTAAAAGGCAAATGCCTACTTTTTTCAATTTTCCTTTATGAGAAAGGGTTAGCCAGAGAATCAAGAAAAAAATCGATCCTCCTAAAAAAGATAATTTGGCTGCCCTGGCCCCGCTTAGAAAAAGAGCTATAAACATTATCCCAAAGCAAAACAAAGAATAGTTTCTGAATTCGTCTTTAAAAATTAAATACAATGCTAAAAACAAATTAAATATTAAATAGGTTCCCATGAAGGAGTCGTTTCCAATGGTAGCGCCGCCTCGCGTGGTTGGATTGTCCGTAGTCAGGGCAATTGAACCCACGATTACTCCTACAAAAAGAGAAAGCGCTAAAACTCTTCTCCACTCTTTTTCATCGAAAACAGAAGAAATAACCAAAAAGAAGGCCAACAAATGAAGCATCATTAAAATACCTGCCATTCTTTCAAATTTTGACCAGAAACTATAAAGGGGGTCTACCCCAAATATAGAAGAAATTATTATAACAATTAAAAATAAAATTAAACTTCCTAAAACTGGATTAAGGTGGGGTCGAGATTGGGGGGCAATAATGAGCAAAAAAAGCCAGGCAAAAAAGATAATTTCAACAAGAGCCATAAAATAAAGACTTTTGGGTCCAACAAAAGGAAAAAAATAATCAGTACTGATAATAAGGGGGGTAAATAAAATCAAAAAGGTTCCCAGAGAAATAATTTTTCGGAAAATTTCTCTTATCCAAATAACTTCCTTTTGTTTTTTATTTTTTGCCATATTTTTTGTATGAAGGAATGAGATTTTTTAAGATATTTTTAATACTTTTTTTGTCTCCCCTTTCAGCCACTATTTTAAGTTCTTTGAGATTTTTGTTTAACTGTACTTTATTCACTTCCGAAAGTTTAGCCATAAAAATTTTTTGATGCTGAGTGGCTAAAGTTCCTTCTTCAGCAGTTAAGATTTCCTCAAAAAGACTTTCTCCTGGTCGGGGTTTAGTAAAAACAATGGCGATATCTTTATCGGGTTCTAGTCCTGAAAGTTTAATCATTTCCTTAGCTAAGTCCAAAATTTTGATGGGTTTTCCCATATCTAAAACAAATACTTCACCTCCCTGACCCATAGCACCTGCTTGCATTACCAAAAGACAAGCTTCGGAAGTGGTCATAAAATATCTCTTCATCTCGGGATGAGTAACCCGAACTGGTCCTTCTTTTTTAATTTGCTCTCTAAAAACAGGGATTACGCTCCCCCTACTGTCTAAGACATTACCAAAGCGCACCGAAATAAATTTTGTAGCCCTTTTTTGATTTAAAGCTTGGCAAAGTATCTCCCCCACTCTTTTTGTCGCTCCCATGACTGATGTTGGATTAACTGCCTTGTCGGTGGAAATAAAAATAAATTTTTCCACCTTGTGCCTCAAAGAACTCTCAGCAACTACTTTTGTTCCAAAAATGTTGTTCTTCACAGCCTCTTCGGGATGTTTTTCCATCAGGGGTACGTGTTTATAAGCTGCGGCATGGAAAACTATCTTGGGTTCAAATTCATTAAAAACTCTTCCAATTTTTTTCTCATCACAAATATCAGAAATCTCTGGAGTAATTGGAAGATGGGGAAATTTTTCTTCTAACTCTCCTGAAATATTAAAAATTCCTGTTTCATCTTGGTCCAAAATCACCAGTAAAGAAGGCTTAAATTTAGCCACCTGCCGGCAAAGTTCAGAACCAATGGAACCTGCTGCTCCAGTAATTAGAACTACCTTATTTTGAATAAGATTTTCAATTTCCCCTGTATCTAACGAAACAGGTCCCTCCTTTAACAACTCTCTTTTTAACAAACCCTCGAGCATGTTATCTGAGAAGTCTTCAATCCGAAATTCTGTAATATCTTTTAGGGGGCGTTCACCTTTTATTACTTCAGTGGGTGGAGGAATAATTTTTATTTTCTTTAACTTTGCCTCTCTTCCTTTTTCAACCGCTTTTTTAATCGTCATGGCGTCATCGGAGGGTAAAGCAATAATCATAGTTCCTTCTGTTATATTATAAGCTTTCACGACTTCGGGGATATCATTAATTTTTCCTAAAACCTTTTTTCCGTGAATTGTTACTCCCTGTTTAATTGGACTATCATCAACAAAACCTACCGGAACATAGGGGCTTTCTTTAGAGGTTGAGATGCTTCTTAAAATTTGCTCTCCTGCATCTCCTGCCCCAACTATTAAAGTTCTTTCCTTTTCTTCTTTTGCTCCTCCCTGAAAAATATCAAGGTAAATTCTTTTTGAAAAGCGAACTGCTCCTGAAAATAAGAAAATTAAAAAATAACTGATAAAAAGAGTGGAACGGGGAAATCCTGAAAATAAAGGTAAGTCTCGAAAAATTAAAAGAGCAAGGGCAGACAATAAAAAAGACAAAAGGCTTCCTTCAAGCAAAGATATCATTTCTTGGGCGCTCACATAGGCCCAGGCAAAAGAATAAAGTCGAAAAAAATAAAAAATTGGTAGGGAAAAAATTAGGGCTAAAAAAATTAAACCCGATAGATTGAAAATGTGTTGAGCGGGAATTTTTCCTTCAAACCTCAATAAAAAAGCTATCCAAACTGCCAGGGTTATCAAAACAACATCAGCGGTGATAAAAAATAAAAAACGAGTCTTTGTTGTTTTTTTAAAAATTTTTGAAAGAAATTTCATATTAGGCGCCGTAAAATTTTTTAATACGTTCAATTACATATTCTACCTGCTTATTAGTTAATTCAGGAACTATTGGTAAGCGTATTTTTTCTCTGGCAAATCTTTCAGTGTTGGGCAATTTACAATAACTCAATCCCAAGTCTTTTTGAAGGTGATTGGGAATCGTTTCTCTCACTAAAACCTCAACTCCTTTTTCTTCTAAGAATTTAGCTAATTCATCTCGGCGAGGGGCTCGGAGAATATAATCTTGATAGGTCTGAGATTGAGGCAATTTTAAGCCGGGAATATTTTTCAAGCCTTCATTATACATTTTGGCAATCTCTTTTCGCCTTTCTATCCATTCTGGTAAATATTTAAACTTTACATTCAAAATAGCTGCCTGAATATTGTCTAAGAGAGAATTATAGCCGTGTCTTACTATCTCGAGTTTATTTTTTCTTCCCCCATCTCTTAAAACCCGAATTTCATTAGCGATTTTTTCGTCATTGGTGACCACAGCTCCGGCATCACCATAAGCTCCTAAGATTTTGGCTGGATAAAAACTAAAGCATCCTGTTAAGCCAAATGAGCCTGCCATTTTATTATTTTGTTTGGCTCCCAGGGCCTGGCAAGCATCTTCAATAACAATAAGATTGTGTTTTTTAGCAATCAGAAGTAATCTTTCCATATCGCAGATAGCACCTGCCATATGGACGGGCAAGATTGCCTTTGTCTTTGAGCTAATGGCTTTTTCTGCCTCATCCATATCCATTAATAAGTCATCTTTAACATCAACTAAAACAGGAGTGGCACCTGCGTGAATTATTTTTGAAATGGGAGCAATATAGGCTTCAGAAACAGTAATTACTTCGTCCCCCTGACCTATACCTGCTGCCAATAACGAAAAAAATAAAGCATCGGTTCCGCAATTAACACCGATGGCATATTTGGTGCCAACAAACTCTGCTAATGTCTTTTCAAATTCTTCAACTTCTTTTTGTAAAATAAAGGCTCCTCTTTCCAGACAGTCCTGAATGGCCCCATCTATTTCGGGCTTTATTTTTTGATATTGGGCAGGAAAGTTAACAAATGGAACCTTCCATTTCATAATCTTATATATGTTGGATTAGTAGTTTTGTAAGTTTTTAATATGACCTTTTTTGTTTCTTCTGCGGTTTTTGGAGTATAAACTTTCATATTAGGTAAAATCTTCATAATTTTAATATCTTCATTATTTTCAACGTTATGAGTAAAGCCCAAAAATTTATAATATTGCCAACCACCGACTCCAATTATTTTCACATCGGCATTATGATAACAAATATCGTTCCTAACTTGCTCGTAGGGCCTCATTGTAACAAAAGGAATTATCCCGTAGACATAGACTTTTTTACCGCTCAAAGCTAAACCTGCAGCTATTCCGGCAATTGTCTGTTCACAGATACCAGCATTTATATATTGCTTAGGGAATTTCTTTTCAAATTCCTCAAATAAATGAAAGCCGGTATCGTCATTCAAAAGCATAATTCTATCATCTTTCTCAGCCAACTCCATTAAAGTTTTAACGAAGGTCGTCCTTAGCTCTCTCATAAAGCTCTGATGTTAAATTATAATAGTGCCACTCCATTTTATTTTCGGCAAAAGAAATTCCTTTACCCTTTATGGTATCGGCAATTATTACATTGGGCTTCTCTTTTGATAGATTATTAAAGGCTTTCTCTATTTTTTTAAAATCGTGGCCGTCTATTCTTTGGACATTCCAACCAAATGATTCCCATTTCTTTGTTAATGGTTCTAAATTCAATATTTCATTCGTCCTCCCAAAAGCCTGAAACTTATTATAATCAACAATTACAATTAAATTGCCCAATTTATGATGAGCAGCAAAAAGTGCTGATTCCCAGGTAGTTCCGCAGTCACATTCGCCATCTGAAATGAGACAATATATTTTTCTTTCTTTATCTGCCAATGACATTCCTGTCGCCATTGGCAGTCCATGTCCCGCAGAACCCTGTGATGTCTCTACGCCCTTCACTTCATGGCTTACCAAACCCTTATACTTTTTTCCCTCTTGATAATAATTTTTAAATAATTCTTCTCGGCTAAAATGTCCCCTATCTGCCAATATACAATATACAGTCGCTGCCGCCCATCCCTTGCTTAAAATAAACTTGTCTTTGCTCTTCATTATCTTGTAATAAAGAGCAACTAAAATATCAACACAAGACATATTAGAACCCAAATGACAAGCTTTGTGCTTATACAGTAAATTTATCACGTCTCTCCTAATTTGTTTTGCTTTTTGTTTAAGATTCACTGAAATATTTTTAAAATAGTTTCAAAGATTATTTTTACATCGGTCCAAAAAGAGCGCTCTTTAACATATTTTAACTGAAGCTTTATTTTCGTTGGCCTTATTTTTTCCATGTAAGTTTTTTCTGGATCCTTGCTTCCTTTTAAAATCTCTCCTTCCTTGAAGTCCCAGAGAGAAGCCCAATCAGTCATACCGGGTGGCACCGATAAAATTATCTTTTTCTCTTTCTCTGACATCATATTAACATAAAAAAGAACTTCAGGTCTTGGTCCTACCAAGCTCATTTCTCCTTTAAGCACATTAATTAATTGGGGCAATTCATCTAATTGGTATCTTTTCAAGAGTTTACCAAACTTCGTTAACCTCGGGTCGTCAGCAGGAGTTGAAGGACCTCCTAATTTTTCAGCCCCGAGAACCATTGTTCTAAACTTAAAAATGAGAAAGGGTTTTCCCAAACGACCAATTCTTTCCCCTCGATAAAAAATAGGTCCTTTAGAATCAAGCTTTATTGCTAGGGCAACTAATCCTAACAGAGGGGTGAAAAATATCAGTCCCAAGACGGAAAATATAATGTCAAATGCGCGTTTTGTCATTATTTTCGTGGCTGGGAAAAAATAAAAACTACTTTAAATGCGTATTTTTGGAAAAATTTGAGCTTTAATAGTACTTGATCTATATTCTCTAGAAATCTCGCAATGACATTGAAGCCGGGTACCTTCTCAAACGGCACCATTACCCAACTAATGAGGTGATAGAAATAAACCTCTGTTTTTCCAAAATGCTGTTTAGCCATTTCTATATCTTTAATTTTTAAAATGTTGCCCAATGTCTGTTGTGTTCTTAACCCTCGCTTCCATTTTATTTTCCTGTTGAGGTTCAAAAACGGATTATGCCCAAGTGTATCAACACTAATTAAATATCCTTCTGGCTTTAGAACTCTTACTATCTCAGAATATGCTCTTTGGCGGTCTAAACAAGAAAGTGTACCACAGTTGAAAACTATATCAAAACAATTATCCTGAAACTCCACTTTCTCACAATCCATTACCCTAAAGGTGGTCTGTCCTTCGACGCCTTCTCTTTTCGCCCATTCTTTCGCCATTTCTATTGATTTATCTGAAATATCAATTCCATATACTTCAGCCCCAAGCTTGGCCGGAAAAATAGAATGAACGCCCATGCCACAACCGTAATCTAAAAAATATAACGCCTCTTCTTTTTCTCTCTTTTTTTTAATAATCTTTTTTATTTTTTCCTCAGTAAAGCGAAAAGGTGTGCCCAAAATTGGTCCCTGTCTTTGGGAGCCATATTTTTTCCAGTCAAAATTAAGATAATTTTTCTTAATTATTTCCCCTGCTTGCTTGTTATAGTGTTCTTTTTCGATTTTTTTTCTTTCCATTCTAAATTAATTTGATTAGCCCCCAAATTGAACCTAAACCATAGCCGATATGTCGTGCAGTAAATGCCAGAGGCATAAAAAGCAAAAATCTAATGTCTTTTTCCTGAAGGGAAATTTGAATTGAGAAACAAAAAGTAAGTAAAAGATATAGACCGATTATAAGCCAAAATAATGGAGAGAAAACCGGAAGAAAAATTCCCAATAATCCTGTTATTAAAAGGCTTAAAAGAAAAATTAAGGGAATGTAATGCCTAAAAGAAAAGGGTATCTTAACGAATTTCAAAGGATAAATTGACCAAAGTCCATCTTTTAGGTTATGAAAGAAAAAGTCTTTAAGATTGGATTTGGGATAATAATAAATGACAATGTCTGGTACTAAGAGAATTTTTCCTCCCGCCCTTTTTAATCTTAAATTAAATTCTATATCCTGGCTCCGAATTAAATTTTCGTTAAAAAGCCCTATTTTTTCGAAAACCTCTTTTTTGTAGCAACCTCCAAAAACCGTGTCTACTTCTTTTGGTTCCTTAACGCCTGTTCTAAAATAAGAACCATGCCTCGTTTCACTCGGCAGAACCTTGTTTCCTCCCATTGTTCGGAAATAAGAACCACCTACTCCAAAAGGATGAGATAAAGAAAGAGCAATGGCTTTTGCACAAAGAGTATTTCTGCTCGGAAGAGTTTGAATTACTCCTCCAACATTATCAGCACCACATTCTTTTAAATATCTCACACATTTTGAAATATAGTCCCTTTCGTAACCAGCATGGGCGCCTAAAAACATAATAATTTCTCCCTTTGCCTCTTTTATTCCCAAATTAAAAGCGGAGGTGGTATATTTTTTAAAATTATCTAATAATTTTATAAGAACCTGCTTCGTGGGACCTTGTTTCTCACGCTTTGCGTTCGAAATAAAAGAGTATTTTTTAATATATTTTTTAACAATTTCTCTAGTTTTATCCTCGCTCATTCCATCGATAAATAAAATCTCCATTTTTTCTTTTGGATAATCTTGCGAAAGTAAAGAACCTAAACACTTCCCAATATATTTTTCCTCATTCCGGCAAGGAACAATAATTGAAACGAACTTAGTTTTGTTGCTCATGTTCTGACTTTGGGTTCCAAAAAACCTGATCCATATAACGGACCATCCTTCGACCAAAATCAATTTTGTTTTGATATTCTTTCACTTGCTCTGGAGTTATTTCGCCCAAAGCCAACTTGATCGATAAATAAGGAGCAATTAAATCTGGTTGATATATAAAAGTAGAAACCCTGGGATTAATTTCAATAAGCTTATCTCCAATAAACTGAATATTGACATTATAACTTAGGGGAATGGCTTTTAAGATTTTTCTGGTTTGTTCAACCAATTCAGGTTTATCAACCAATTCTCCCTTAACAATCACGCCCCACCTTGCTTGCTCTACTGTTTTTGTCGTACACAAAAGCATTTCTCCCTTCCAAGCAATGGGGTCGGTGGTGTACTCCATTCCTTCTAAGCGCTCCATTAAGATGAATTTAGGAAAATCTTTTTTATCTTTGAAAATTGTAATAAATTCTTCTAAAGCCATGTATCGACTGTTGGGCTTGTATTTCATCAACAATGTTTCTCTGTCTATCTCGGGATCAATAAAACGAAAACCCCGACTCCCCTTACCAATATGGGGTTTAAAGCAAATAGCTTTTTCTGAATAGCCCAATTTCTGAGCAAACTTGATAAACTCGTCTAAGTTTTGAGGATAACAATATTCGGGCAAATCAATATTGGTTTCTTTTTTCAACCTTTCATACATCTCATATTTATTATTGGCTATAGCTATAGGTTCGGGGCCAGAAACCACCACTTTAGTTCCCAGCTTCTCAAACTTTTCCTTATTAAGAGCTAGGGGATAAACCTCATAACTTGATTCTGGAAATAAAATATCTGGCTTTTCTTTTTTTACCAAATCAAGCATTTTGAGGATATATCCATCTGAGTCGGCAGAAGGTACCCGATAGAATTTGTCTACCCAAAAACGACCAATAGCTTGGTCGTCCATATCCACTCCCACTATTTCAATTTCTCTCTCTCTATTATCTTTGAGCATCTTTATTAATGTCGATGCTCCCGGACAACCACAAGCTGTAAGGATGATTTTGAGATTTCTCATATTTTATTTACTAGGAAAAACTAATCTCAAAACTTCGAAAGCTTCAGCATATTCTCCTTCTACTTGCCCACCTCGAGTTCGAGCCAAACTCCAAATTAAATCTTGATTTAAATAAGAACGGTGCTTCTGTGATTTATAGCAACCCAATGCCTTGGCTTTTTTCTCAATGTGTCTTTTTTCTAGGGTGATAAAGCATCTGGTTTCAAAGACTATATTATTCCATGGCAGTTCATAACCAAAAATCGTTTGTTTTTTGAAAGCTCTTAACCCTTCTCTGGCTATAACTTGATGATCTTGATGGATATCGTTTAGGGAGGGAACGAAAATCAAATCAGGTTTAATTTCTTTGTTGATTTTTATTAAATATTCCAAGATCTCCTGACGGTGTTGGGGGAAACGACGGACAGGATAATTGTGAATAATCAGATTTTCAGGAGGAATTCCAAGGGTCTCTCTCGCCTTCTTAACCTCAACTTCTAGAATATTCTTCGGAAAATCAGATTTTACGGAAGTCTGGGCAGTAGAAAAAGCCATGTAAATAACTTCTTTTTCGTCTTCTATAAACTTAGCAATACTCCCCCCACAGCCCAATTCCCCATCGTCAGTGTGGGGAGCTAAAATCAGTATTTTTTTAAAATTATCTAACATATATTTATTTTAACTCTTTAATAATTTTTTATAAACTGTTATTAGCTTTTTGCTTTCTTTCCCCCAATTGTATTTGTTCAAAACTGCTTTTCTACCATTTTTGCCCATCTTTTTAGCTTCCTCTGGGTGCTCTATTAAATATTCAATAGCCTTCCCAATCTCTCCAGGTTCCTTAGAATTGACGCATATCCCACATTTATTACCTTCGACGATTTCCCTCCACAAAGGAAACTCTGAGGCTATAACTGGTAAGCCAGCTGCCATGTATTCAAATAGCTTAACTGGAAGAGAGGTTGTATCGGCTAACTTTGGTAGTGAACAAACAAGACCAACGTCTGATTGTTTCATCTCTTGATATAAAATGCTTGGGGAAACATATTTAAGAAACTCAATCCTTTTCCCTCTCGACACTTCTTTAACTTCTTTGCCGTATTCGGGCTCTGAAAATTTTCCAAATATTTTTAATTTTACTTTATATTTTTGGTTAATGAAGTCGAGAGCTTGAACTTTTTCTTTAATGCCTTTTTTTCCAGCTATATGTCCAGCATAAATAAGCTGGAACTCATTTTTTTTCTTTCTGCTCAGTTCTTTAGAAAACATTTCTGTTCTCGGATAGTTCCTTATGTCAATAACATTGGGGTGTTTAAATTGCTCTCTAATGGCTGGGGTAGCGGTGATAACATAATCAAAAAACTTAGCGCTGGTTTTTTCTACTAAGTTAAGAGTTAAAGCTATCGGTATTCTTAAAATTCTTGGCAACCAATATTTTATCAAAATGGCCTGAGGATGATTTTCCCGAACATCATAAATAAGTTTTGCCCGACTAAGAGCCCTCAATAATAAACTCACGGGAATAAGTTCTGGGTCATAAAAATGATAGATGTCAGCTTTTTCTCGCAAAGCCAAGAAAAACGTTTTCCAGGTAGTTCCAAAAATTCTAAAGAGTCTGTTTTGAGGTTCTGGTAAAGCGACAATTTTGATCCCATCCACCACTTCGTTTTTATCATACTGACCAATTATTGTAACCATATAACCTGCTTCCTTTAAAGTTTTTGCTATTTTTTCGAAAATACGAAGGTCAAAAACAGAATGAACCGAAGAAAAAATACAAACTTTTTTCATATTCTTCTCATAAAAACTAATAAACCCAACGAATTGCAAACTCCATTTTCATCAAATCTTATATAGGGATCTGTTATATCCATATATGCATTTAGTACAAATTTGATATCTTTTTTTCATATCATAACACTAAGTAGTTATTTTCTTAGCTAATTTAGCAAAAGTCATCAGCTTGCTAAATAAAAACTGGTTGTTGGGATAATCTGTATGTTTCTTAATTGGTTTGGACATAATTTTTTCGAACTCCTCTTCTGTAAGTCCCAATTTTTTTAGAACATAGTCTTTATCTTCTTCTATTTGTTCCCTCGAATAGAGGAGTTTTTTCGTTCCTTCTAGTGCTTCTTCTCTTGTTATTTGGCCCGAATTAATGAGGGTAGATAAGTGAGCTTTTCTTTTATCGATATTAAATCTTTTAGGCAGCACATAACCTTGATAAAAGCGGGTAAAAATAGATTCGTGGTGTTTTTCTCCATAATCTTTCCAACCGAGCTCTTTTTTTATAAGTGCTTTAGCTTCTTCTCTTATATATGGCACATAATTAAGAATGGGTACAATTCTTATTTTTTTAACAAACGTATAATATATCCAACCGAGAATACTCAAGGTGGGAGTATTTTTTAAAGGAATACTTCCAAACCTTTTATGAATTTCTCTTAGGTTTCTTAGGTCTCTAGCATTGTAAGACCAGCTTTGGGGTAATATTTCTTCAGTAACAATGTTTCTTCCACTAATAATATATCTTAGTCCTTTTTCTCGGGCTACCTGAAAAATAGCAGCCGCTGTCACGTGGTCAGTTGGCATCTCCCAGTTTATAACAGAGGCCTTCAAAAAGGAAAGCTGTAGATCCCTAAACTCTTCCCAATCTAAGCTATATATGTATAAATCTATGCCTAAGTTCTTAACAATGTTTTTTATGTTCTTAGTTGTCACTTCCGGATCCCAACCATTATCTACATGAATACCAAGAGGCCTTAAGCCAAATTTCTTAACTGCATAATAAGTAGCCGTAGTGCTGTCTACTCCCCCACTCAAACCAGTCATACAATCATATCTCTTGTTTTTTCCCTCTTGTTTTATCTTGATCACTAAATTATTAAGCTTTTCTCGCCCCCTCTTATCATAATGAAGTCTTTTTTTTGCACTCTCTTCATACCGTCTGCAATGATTACATATTCCGTTGTCGTCAAATTGAATTTCTGGGTCTGTAGTGTCCATAATACATCTTGTACAAATTTTGTAATTCCCCCTCATATTATTTTAGTTTTTCTAAAAGGTTAAAGTCTTTATAGAATTGAAAGTCCAATTTTTTAAGGAAAAGCATGTCTTTAATTTTATTGCCGGAAATCCTGCTATACATAAAAAGTTCAAGCAAAAATGCGATAACGTAAGAAATAACCACCGACCAAGCCGCTCCAATAATACCAAATTTGGGAATTAGTATAATATTTAATAATACATTCGACACTAGGGCTCCTATAGCAACATAGGTGTTAACCATGGGTTTTCCTCTCCCGGCTAGGTCGTAAGTAATTACTATATAGCCGCTCCGTGCTATTGTTCCGATCAGTAATATTTGAAATGGTAAAATAGACTCTAAATATCTCTTAGAATAAAATAAAACTATTATCCAACGACTAAAAAGAAAAAGAATTAAAACAATTAAAAGGGTGATAAACAAAATGTTCCGACACACTAATGGCGTAAATTCTTTCACCTTTATCTTTTCTGTCTCAGAAGACACTTTTGGGAAAAGTACTGTGCCTGCAGATTGAGAAATGAACTGAATTTTATCCGATAATATGGCAGCCACTGAGTAAAAACCAACAGCTAGAGGGTTTAGAAAGACATTAATCATCCAGACGACTATTTTCGAGTGCAAAAAAGTGGCTATATTTCCCAGGTATACTTTATGTCCATAAGAAAGAGTGTCTTTAAATAAGTTTTTATCTACAAGAAAAAGTGGGTCACCAATTTCTCCTTTGACATAAAGAAATAAAACGACGCAGCCGACGAAAAAAGACAAAGCCTCGGCAAAAATTGCGGCTTTTATTCCAAAATGAAACCATAAAAGAAGAATGATGATAAAAAACAAAAAGGTGAAAGTGCGAATTAGTTCAATAAAATTATATTTTTTTATTTTTTGAAGGCCCAATAAGATATTTTCGATAATGGAAAAAAAGGCTATCAAGGGGATTAAACTTAGAACTAAAAATAAATATTCTTTTGCAATCCCAGGAAAGAGCGCATCACTAAAAAACGGAATAAAAATTAAACCAATCGTTATTGCAAAAATGCTTATTAAAGCGGAATAAATAATATTTGCTCCCAAGATTTCTTTCGTAGAATATTTTTTCTGTCCGATATTAAAAACTAAAGCAGAGTTTAAACCAAAACTCATAAGATTAACCAAAAGAGCTGGTAATAAAATTGCTAAAGAATAAATTCCGTTTCTTTCAGGTCCCAAAGTCCGAGCTATAATAACAGAAACCAACAATCCTATAATAAGTTGTAGCCCTCTGCTAATAAAAGTAATAAGTACATCTTTTGTGAATTTACCCATTTTAAGATTATCCTTTATGAACAATATAATATTTCACTTCCTCTCTCATTACTTTCCTTCCACCGTGCATCTCTTTTGTAACATCGGGGTATCTCTCTGCAAATCCAAAAACTACACCACACATAATTTTCAAGTGATTTGGCACTTTTAATTGATTCCTTAAATAAAACTCGAAATTATTTTTCAAAGAAGTATGAAATCCTAATACTGCCTTGATTTTCTTTATAATCCTTTTAAGACAACCCTTTTCCCTTTCTCCAAAATGATATTCTGACAAATTAACAATACAACTATCTATTCCCTTGCTTTTTGCATAAGTAACCATATTTGCCAGAGCTAATCCTGTGTCAATATAAGGAAGATTTTTTCCACCCTTCGAGCTGTATGTTTCGTGGCTTTGAGGTAAAGACATATCACAAAATACCAATACGACAGCTGAAATGCCTTTTAGAAAAGGTTTAAATTTTAAAAATTCATTTATCTCTTGTTTTTTATCTAAAATAAGAAATCTTAGTTCTTGATTATTACACCCCGTTGGAGCCCAGGTTCCCGACTCAATTATTGATAAAATATCCTCTCCCAGAACTTTTCTGCCATTGAATAATCTAACGCTTCTTCTTTCCTTTATTAAACTTAATAATATTTTACCAAGATTGTTATTCATATTGCTGTTTATAGTTTTTTATATCGATTTTACGTTAATAATTTATTTTAAATATTAAATATATTTTTTTATTTCTCCAACCAACATATCTATGCTCTTACCAATGTGTTTGATAGCATCTTCTTTTCTTTTTATTACTTCTTCTTTGTTAAACCACTGTCTATTGTTGTAATATTCTTTTATTAATGATAACGATTTATTAACGCCGGTGGTCTCACAATCTATGACTAAAAAGTCATCTAAAAACAATGACATTATATCCCTGTATTTTATATGCCAAGAGAAGGATACTACTGGCACCCCCATCGATAAAGCCGACGATACTGAATGATATCTGCCCGTTATATAAAAATCTAATAAACCTATAATGGCCCTTACCTGTTTATAGAGTAGTTCTGTATCATAAATTAGAAAAACTTTTTCTTTGTTTTTCAATTCTCTGTAAATTTTCTTACTCAGGGCCAAATCACAAAATCTCGGATCTTTCTCTAATAGGTGGGGTATAAGCAAAACCTGTTGATTCTTGGACTGGAAAAACTTGATAATTTCTTCACACAATTTTATGTAGTCTGGGGTCTTGATATTGATTACCGAACTTGGAGATAAACCCGCAATCGGTTTTGAGGGATCTAATTTTAAGCCGGCGACATAATTAATTGCCCAATCTTTACTTGCTGGCATCACACTGATGGAAATATCTGGAAATGAATAAATAGGCACTTTCAAGTTTAACTCTTTTACCGCTTTTAGGTTTTCCTTTCCTCTTACAAAAACAAAAGGAAGATTATTTAGAGACTTTTTGACAAAAAATCGGTACAGTTTATCCGGGAAAGGACCAAATGAATTAGTGTATTTAATGTATGGTTTATTATATTTATTACTTAAATATTGCATGTAAATTGTGTCCATATAATCCCACCACTTATTTAAAAAACGTTGCTTCCCAAAAAATTCTATACCACATGCATCTACAACAACATCATTTCTTCTCAACTCTTCAATTAAAGCAGAGAGTAATTTTTCTTCTTCTTTTTTTATAGTGCTCCTCTTTTTTAACAAACTGGCAAGGTTATATAGAATACTAACCCAATCTCTTCCCAACATAATCGGAACTTTTGGACGCGCTATGATATTAAAATTGTATTTTTTTGAGAACAAAAGGTTCTCATGGTAATACTTTTCGTTTACCACAAAAGTATATTCGGCATCAAAATATTTGTTCAATTTTTCCATTAGAGGAAATGCAATAGCTTGTACTCCATAATTATGGTAAAAACGAGATGGGTGGGTAATTAGAATTTTAACTTTATTTTTCATATACTGATTTAACTACTTCTTGCCCAATGAAATTATAAACGGGGGTTCTTTCAGTTAATCTCTGCTTTTGATACATTCTGTTTAATACTCTTACAACCATCTGTAAGAAATCAACCAAAAATTCGTTTTTAATTTTAGATCCATTCTCTCTCGGGATTTCTAAAATATCTTTGTTAAAATATTTTCTTAAAGTATTAATATAAAATTTTTGCTTAAAGAGCTCAAAATAAGGAACTTTCTCATAAAAATCAAATAATCTGTAATCAGTCAAAGGTAAAATCCAGTCGCTCCCTATCCATTCAAAGAACCGCATAGAGTTAACAAGGGTCTTCCTCTGGATGTTTTCTAGGTTCCATCTATCAACAAGACTTGAAAGAATAATTTTAGAATTTCTATTCTTAATATTAAGTTGTCTTTTAAGTCTTTTTTTAATTGCTTCCTTGTCTTCTTGTGAAAGCTTATGTCGCGTATAAAACTTTTTATAAATTATCTCATCTATGTTCTTAAAATTCATAAAAAGAAATTGATTAGCTCGAACCATTCCTTTACCAGTTAAAAAATCTCCACCTAAATGTCCTTCGATGTATACTTTTTTCTCGAAAAACCCCTTGTTGATTAGATAATAATAAAATCGGGTTAATATATGAGAAATTGGTACTGATCGAAAACGGGAATTATAAACCAAAAAGTCATAAAGAATTGAATTAGCTTTCAATTCTTTTGAGATTTTAGATATATTTTTTTCTAAGTACTTACGATCGGGAACTTTAAATCTAATGTGGTTAAGATTTAAAACTCTAGCAATCTCAGAAGCCCTCTTTTCTCCTGGCCTATTTGAGGTTAGAAAGGTAAAAGTTGTTAAATTATCCAACCCCCATTTCTTGAGTCCGAAAGCAATTAATCTTGAGTCTATGCCAGCACTTAAAAACAAAGCTGGGGGGGCATTCATTTTCTTAATTGCATTCGAGTAGTCTTGGAAAATTTGATCTAAGAGAATTAAACATTCTTGCTCTAATGTTTTAGTATTCCCAAGGTATTTGTTACTTCTTTTAAAAGCCCAGTATTTCTTTTCATTGAATATTAAATTATTCTCCTCAAAATAAGCTTCATTTAATGTCCCGGTATCAAACTCTTGTATTTCTTTGAATAAGGTGTTTTGCCCGGATACAAAATCTGCTGCCAAAAGCTCAGCTTTACTAATATCATCTATCTGAAAGTTTGGAATGTCTTCTGGGTATAGTCTATCATAAATTATAATTTCATCTTTCTTTTTTTGAAAAAATAGGGGGATGGAACCGAAGCGATCTAATAGTATTTTTAATTTATTGTCTTTGTACATAACCAATGTAAAACATCCATTTAATTTATTGGGGTTCACCTCTTTATCTAAAATAAATTTGGGTAAGTTTTCCTCAAAATAAAATTTTTTATTGTAAAAGAAATATCCTCTGAATAAAAAGAACGATTCCTCATTACTAAATCTGCTCCAATCGTTTTCAAGTTTATTAATTTTTAAGTCATTTTTTGTGTTCAATATTAATTTCATGCTTACAACATTAAATTTTATATTTTGCGAGGTAAAATTCTTTGATTTTTTTGATAACAAAATCCTGCTCTTTTCTCTTAAGTTCGGAATAGATAGGTAGAGATAGAGCTGTTTTGGCAGCTTTTTCTGAGGCGGGCAAATCACCTTCTCTGTAACCTAAGAATTTAAGGGCAGGTTGTAAATGTAAGGGTAAGGGATAATAAATCATAGTGGGAACGCCCTGCTTTTTTAAATAGCTTATTAACTTGTTTCTTACCCGCTTATTAACTTTAATCGTATACTGATGAAAAATATGATTTCTATTGGTAGCAACGTACGGAGTGGTAAGCTTACTAAGCTCACTAAGTTGATTAGTGTAATAAGTTGCGATTTGGGCTCTTTTTTTACTCCATCCTTTCAAATGTTTTAACTTTACTCGTAAAATTGCTGCCTGAATTGCATCTAAGCGGGAATTAACCCCTAAAGCCAAATTTAAATATTTATCTTTTGGGGAAGAGCCATGAGTTCTTAATAATCGAATTTCTTCTGTCAGTTTTTTATTATTTGTTACCAACATTCCTCCATCTCCGTAAGCTCCTAAGTTTTTAGTGGGATAAAAACTAAAGCAACCAACATCTCCAATTGAGCCTGCTTTTTTGCCTTTATATTCTGCTCCTATGGCTTGAGCTGCATCTTCAACTACTTTTAATTTATATTTTCTAGCAATTCGCATAATTTCTGACATATCGGCTATTTGACCAAAAAGATGAACCGGCAAGATAGCTTTTGTTTTTTTGGTAGTTTTCTCTTCAATTTTGGCTGGGTCAATATTAAAGGTATCTGGTTGAATATCAACAAAAACAGGTTTGGCCTCCAAAGCTGTAATTACTTCAGCTGTGGCAATAAAAGTAAAAGGAGTAGTAATTACTTCATCGCCCCGACCCACCCCTAATGCTTTTAAAGATAAAAAGAGAGCGTCTGTTCCAGAGTTTAGTGCAACCGCATATTTAGCACCAGATAACTTAGCTACTTCTTTTTCAAACGTCTCAACCTCTTTCCCACCTATAAAATGGCCTCTATCTAAAACTTTTTTGATGGCTTTATCAATTTCTTTTCTTATTGACTGATATTGAGCTACTAAATCTAAAAATTTCATTTGATTTTCCACATTTTATTTTGCTTTTTTTGATATTTTCTTTTACAAACTTTGCAGGTGGTTTTCCCTTTTTTAAATTCGAGTTTGTTTCCACATTCACAAGCCCATCCAATAATTTTAGCTGGCACTCCAGCTACTATTGCATAATCTGGCACATCTTTTGTCACCACAGCTCCTGCTCCTACTATTGCCCATTTTCCAATTGTTAGATTACACAATACAGTAGCATTAGCTCCGATAGTAGCTCCTGTCTTCACTAAGATAGGTAACCACTTCCCATATTGGGGAAACTTTTTTTTCGGATATTTTGCTCGAGGAATTCTATCGTTGGTAAAAACAGCCGAGGGCCCCACAAAAACATAATCTTCTAAAGTAACTAAACTCCAAACATCAATGTTGGACTCTAATTTTACTTCATTTCCCAATTTTGCCCCTGAGCTTACAAAACAATTGTGGCCAATAATACAATTCTCTCCAATTTGAGCTCCTTTTAAAATTTGGCAGTTATGCCAAATTTTTGTTCCTTTACCAATTTTTGCTCCTTTTTGAACCTCAGCTGTTTTATGAACCCAAAATTTATTTTTTGTAGCTGGCATAAATTTTCTCTATTAACTCAATAGCAGGTATTGCTTCTTTGGGTGTTGCTCCTTTTTTCCGTAAAAGATCTTGGTAGACGAAAATATGTAAATTTTCTTTTGAAGAAAAGTCGAAAGAGGCGCCATTAATTTTAAATACTCTCCGTTGAGATTCCCTTGGTTCTTCTACGCTCATTTGCCAACGACATACATAATTTTCACCCTCAATTATTCCTTTCCCTGCTTTCTCAGTAAGGGAATGAGTTAAAATTTTAGTTGGTTTTCCAAACAAATAAAGTAATAAATCAAAATAATGAATTCCGATATTAAAAAGAATTCCTCCTGTTCTTTCTGTGCTACCCTTCCAACTTTTCCAATAATCTTCGTCTCGGTGAACAGAAATATCTAGTTCAATCTCATAATCTCTATCTTTCTGGATTTCTGATTTTAATTGTTTAGTAGATGGATGATGTCTTAATTGGTAAACCGTAAATATATCTGGTCTTTCTGCTAAAATTCTTGCATGCTCAGATTTTATTGCCAAGGGTTTCTCGCAAAGAACGATTTTGCCATGGTCAGAAGAAAATTTTACCATCTCAAAATGAAGATTATTTGGTGCTAATACTACAATACAATCTGCTTCTGTTTCCTTCACTATGTCTTTCCAGGCATCTTGGCCATGAGATTTATCTACCACATCAACAATTTTCCCTCCCGTTTTATAAATAGCCTGGACATGTCTTCTAAAGATGAAACCTGTACCAATAATAGCAAACTTCATAATTTAAAATTTAGAGCCAAGAGACATTTTTGTGTTTTCTCGATTTTATTGCGTTCCTAGTGTCTACTACAAACTTTGCGTTTTTAACTAGTTTATCATAATCAAGTCCTGAATGGTCAGTTAAAATTAAAACTAGGTCATACTTTTTTAACATTTTGGGAGAATATTTTATTGACCTTAGAGATACTGGCTTTTTTAAAAAACTATTTTTTAAGGCAAGTGTTTTTACATAAGGGTCGAAATAATCTATTTTTGCCCCCTTTTTTAACAAATCGGGTATTATCTCTTCGGCAGCAGATCCTCTGACATCTCCCACATCTCTTTTATAGGCTACTCCCCAAACTAATATTTTAGAGTTTCGAACAGGTTTCTTTTTCAAATTCAGGGCCCAAATTACTCTTGTAACTACCTGGTGGGGCATTAATTCGTTAATTTCACCTGCCAGCTCAATAAATCTTATCCAGAAATTATATTCTTTAGCTTTATGCTCAAGATAAAAAGGGTCTAAGGGAATACAATGACCTCCACACTTTGGCGAAGGATAGAAAGGCATAAAGCCATAAGGTTTTGTTTTGGCAGCTTCAATAACTTCCCAAATATCAATTCCCATCTTGCTACAAAGCAATCCCAACTCATTTATCATTGAAATATTTACTAATCTAAAGGTGTTTTCCAAAATTTTTGTCATTTCAGCAGCTTCAGTAGAGCTTAACGGAACTATCTTAGCTTTAATGAAGGTTTGATAAAATTTCACAACTAAGTTAGTACACTTTTTGGTTATCCCTCCCACTACCCGAGAAACATCTTTTAATTTATACTGCTTATTGGTAGGATCTAATCTTTCTGGTGAATAAGCTAAAAAGAAGTCCTTGCCAACTTTAAGTCCTGTCTCTCGTAGTTTCGCTAAAATAACTTCCCTGGTTGTGCCAGGGTAAGTGCTGCTTTCTAAAATAATCAATTGATTTTTGTGTAAATTTTTGGCAATTTCTTCAGTTGTCTTTTCAATATAAGAAACATCGGGTACTTTATTTTTGTCCAATGGAGTAGGGACACAAATTAAAACAATGTCAGAGTTTTTGAGGGGAGCGTGATTATTGAATGCTTTGAGTTTTTTAGCTTTAACTACTTTTTTCAGCTCTTTTGAAGAAACATCGAAGATATAAGATTTGCCTCGATTTACTAAATCAACTCTTTCTTTTTTAATATCAATAGCAAAAACCTGAAAGCCAGCTTGAGCTATTTCTACAGCCGTGGGTAAACCCACATATCCCACTCCGATTACCGCTACCTTGGCCTTTTTACTTTTAATCAGCTTTTCTAAATTCATATAAAAATTTAACTATCATAAAATTATGATAGATTAAAAGGAGTAAAAAATCAAATATAAAAACCCCTTAACGGGGTTTCTATTTTCTAGATTCTAGATTCCTAACATTTGGTTAATTTTAGCTCGGGTCTTAGTTCCTACAAAACCTGTGCCCTGCTCTAAACCAAAAGGAATTAAGATTTCTGCTGCATATTTTTCCTGAAAACGAATAACAGCAGTTCTTGTTAAGGAAAGAAAGTTGCCAGTAATGAGTCCTTCAGGATAAATTTCCTGCCCCTGGGCTTTTAGAAACTCCTGAAGACATTTTACTTCACCATTATTAGTTTGACCATAATAAAGATTGTTTTCAAATTTCTGGCAGGAAACCAACTGCCCTCTTTCTGTTAAAATCGCATTGATTTGAGCTTGAACTCTGGCAATTTCTTTTTGCAAAAACTCAATTTGAGCCAAAAGCCCCTGAATTAACTCAGCCTCTTTCTCTTCTGGAGTTTTTTCAACAATCGAGGCTATCCAGCTGAATGAATAGCTTGGCTTAAAAACTTGGGTTTGAGATTGAACAGAAGGAATGATGGTTAAAAAAGAGTATTTTGTGTTAAATTCTGAAATCATAATGTTCCCTTTTTGATTTTTATCCAAAACTAAAAGGTTAATTTTGCAGTTTCCTTTAAAATCACAAAGTAAATATGGGACTTTAAAATCACCCATATCGTCGCCATCAAATTCCAGAGTTAATGTTCCCTTGCCACCAATAATTTTATACCAGTTCCCTGCCCAATTAGAGCTGCTATGATTAATTGATAAAGTGCTTTCCCCAATTAAGGAAAGAAAATGAATTTGAGGAGTGAGTTTAAAATTCCTTAAATTTGGGTTAAAATAACAATATTTTTCACCCAAAGAACAATCATTAACCAAAACAGCAATTGTCCAATCAGTAAAAATCCGAGAGAAATCTTCTTTAAAACCATTTTTGAAAAGAGCTTCATTTAGGCTGGGAATGCCAGCTTTTGATATCTTAAGAGAATCAACTAAAATTTCGACTCCGTAATGGTCAACCAAATAATGAGTAAATAAATTTATAACTCCGTAATCAGATTTTTCATTCTTCCATTCGGTTAAAGAGTCAGAGGGTTTTTCTAAAAAAATTCTTACTCTATTTTGTAGATAACTTCCTTCATAAACATCGTCATAACCAAACAAGGTGGGGATGTATTCTGCTCGAGCTTCGTTGAGCCAGGCTTCTTCAACAACCCCTTGTATTTTATCTTTTTGATTAAAAGTAATTAAATGTAAAAATTCGTGAGCAAGATAACTCTTAATCAGTGAGCTTGTAATATGGTTAGCATTCAAATAAATCATTTCTCTCTCATTTGAACTGGGGTTTTGAACTTTAAGATATTCGTCACCACTATTAAAATATCCTCCGGCTCCCTCTTTCATCTGGTGAAATAAAGCAGTAATTCTATTGTCTTTATCAATTCCTGGTGACCATTCTGAACCAAATTTTGAGGTTAAAGTAGGATAAATTTTGTCTTCAAATTCTTTTCCCAAAGAAGTTAAGGTGGCTGCTATCTGGTTTTTCTCATCATATTTTAAGGAATCCCACCAGGCGTCTTCAATATAAAAATAAATTTTAGAATTAATTTCTCTTGAGGTGGCGCTTATTTGTTCACGATTTTCTGTATCATAAGAAGGGTCAATAAAAAAATTGACTTTTTGACCAATGTAATCAGCGGAAACAAAAACGGGCAGGCTGAGAAATATTATTCCAACAAAGATTATTTTTGAAATTCTTGGCATTAAATTATTTTAACATGAGCTTTAAAAAAGACAAAAAGCGCTCAAACCGAGTGCTAAAAAGATTAGCTTTTCTTGAAAAACTTAAGCAGAGTATCCTTTAATTTGACTTTGTAAAAGATTGATTAACTGGGTGAGGAGTTCAATGATTTTTTGTTGAATTTCAACAATCTTAGCTTTTAATTCTTCTATATTCATCTCTTCAATTAGTTTTTTTTCTTCTGGAGGCAATTCAGTAACAACTATCACTTCTGTTCCCTCCCGGGGTGTTTCAACATTATTCCACCAATCAGTAGCTCGAGTTTTAATTAAATGTGAACCAGTGATTGGTTTTGACCAGAGATATTCCCAGCTAAAACCAGTTTCAATGCTTTCTTTTGACTTTACTCCTTCCCAGGTATTTCCTCCGTCAAGACTAATCTCTACCCCCTGAACCGAAGAACCCCCGGTATCAGAACTTATTCCTTTTATAATGTAATCTTTTCCAGCTAAAATATTAGTTCCGGTTTCTGGGTCAGTGATTAAAGAAGTTGGCGGTGTTTTGTCTAAAAATGCAACCTTTTTTGGCACATAACAATAAGCGATATTAGACATGACAGAAGCGCCATCGCCATTAATTGCTTTCATGGCAAAAAACCAAAGTTTTTCTTCAGCTAAACTATCTACAAGTCCTTGAGTGGTTGACCCCGACCAACTCTGCGAGAATTGCCAGGAACTATTGAAATTAGCAGCATCAATTGTGCCTAAAGAATATCTAACGTCATAACCAGTGGGATTGCCAGCCGGGACTGACCAGGCAAGCCAGACAGCGCCAGGCATTTGAGAAAAGACACATTTTAAATCAGTGATAGGACTCGGTGGCGCAGCTTTTATTTGATGAGCCATTGAAAGCCCGGCTAATATTACGATGATAAGAGGGAAAATTTTTGTAAGTTTCATATTATTTAAATTATATCAAATAAATAAAAAAACAAAAGACGCCCAAAATAGAGGGCGTCCTTTGTTTCTCTACACGGAAAGAGAATTAAGGTAATGTCACGACATTGGTGTCAGCGGGAATGCTCCAAACGGTTCCACCCCAACCAACCGTACCACTAGTAAGGGTAACATCAGCAGCGGCAAATATTGTCCAATGCATCTGAGTTCCGAGCTTCCATATACCGGCATCAGTGGTATTAACCTGAAGTTTAATGCTCTTTGAAGAAGCGGCTGGAATGGTAATTGCGCCGCCCGTAATCACTTCGTCGTTGAAGGTCACGGTACCAGCAGCAACAACCGTGCTTGTGGCTTGAGCTGCTAAAACGAAATCATATTCGTCAACTAAT
>JGI2171J19970_10000073_pt1 | contig 39417 bp, 32 predicted proteins | sample DeeMarSWOR324_28_FD_19970 | JGI IMG/M metagenome (IMG submission 19970) | reverse complement strand
GGCGCCTGTGGCGCCGCTACCGAGCGTGTACAGTGGCTTGCAGCATGGGAGGCGGAGCCTGGCTCGCGCATCCCCCCGGAACGGGAGCCCCAATATTGGGTGCCCCAGGCGTCTCCAGCTCGATCGAATATCGGGCGGTCTGCTGGGCATCGACGATATTGATGTTACCATCCTCGCTAACGTCGCCGTGGGAGAGCATGCGGTCTGGGTTCGCCACAGGCAGGGCTGCGGAAAAGCGCGCGATCTGCTGCGCGTCGATGATGTTGATCGCGTCATCTGCGGTCACATCACCGAGGTAACCGTCGATGCCTATGCAGAGCATCAAGTCTTCCTCAAACACAATCGGCAACACGTCGTTGCCCAGCTCATCCCCTGCGGCCGTAGCGCTGGCCGAAACCTCTGTGAAGCCCTCCGTCGCGCCGGCGTCGAGCGTGACCTGCACGGCCGTGAACGAGCTGGTCGTACCCGTCGCGTTGAAGACGCCGACCGTGAGCAAGCCCGCATCCGACTGGGTCTCGTTCACTGTTACGGATCCGAAGGTACCGGACGCGTAGGAAATGTAGCTCAGTCTCGCCGGTTCCCACTGCAGATCGAACTGGATGCTGGCGAGGTCGGTTCCTTCCGCGTTGGACATGTCCACGCTGACCGGTATGTCTATGCGGCCGTCTGGCAAGATCGCGTCTGTCGTCTCATCCCCCACGCGCAAGAGGATCTGCGCTGCCTGGTAATGTATGGTCACGACAAAACCCGTACCGGTTTCGTCGTCAACTGTCACGACGATCTGGTTGGCATCGTCCCTGAAGGTTTCGCCGGGCAACCATATCGCCGCCTCGTCGTTCGGATCACCATCCCCGTCCGGGTCTACCACCCGGGCCGGACGGCTATCGTATGGGTCGACCCTGTGCAGGACCACTGCCTTGCCGGGCAGCGTTGCATCGTAGCCCGCCAAGCGTCGAGCCTCGACGGTGTAGAAGACATCGGGTGCGTCGGTCAATGGGAGCTCAGCCATCAGGTATCCGGTCGTCGTTGTGGGCTCACCCAGCCGTTCGAGAGTAATCGTCTGCACCGTCCCAGGACTCGGCACATACTTACGCTCCGACGGTACCCACTCGAGCAGATCCTTGTGGTAGGATATCGTGTGCACCCCAACGCATCCGTAGGTGGGATCATGGGGTGGACAGTTGCCCCAGACACTGCTCATCACGTCCCAGCGCGAATCATATGTCTCATCGTAAGGGCCCGAGGAGTGAGGCAGGCCGAATCCGTGGCCCATCTCGTGCGCCAGCACTCCCTGGTTCTGGTATCCCCACGGCGGCTCCCAGGTGACCCGGTATACTCGCGTCACTCCATCCAGGTTGAGCGTCCGGCTACCGCCGTAAGCGCAGCAATCCAACAGATCGTTAAACATCAAGTTGATGCCAACGAAGTCGGGGAAGTACACGTCCGCGTCGGCGACGCCCGTGCAATCAACAGTTGCCCTCTGGAAGTCCACGTCCCATGGCCCGTCGGTGTCCCCATCCCCGTCACGGTCGTAGACGTAGTACGATCTCGGCTGGGGTAGGTCGTACCAACCGACCGTGGCGGTGCCGCCGATGTTGATTCTGTCCTCCGATGCGGCCCGCCAGTAATGATCCAAACCGGGAGCGGTGCTGCCAAACTCTCCCTGGATCCAGGCAGCTGAGCGTGGCTCGGTGGTCACATCGGCGAACTTGCATAGGATGTTCACCCACGGCTGAGGGCCTGTGACAGGCTCGATGCCGAGCGCTGCGAGCGGAGCGGGCTCGCCCTCGTACTGGATCGAGTGCACTTCGAGTGTGCGGGGTTGACCGAGTTGAGGCCGCTGCCGAATCCCGGCCGCAACGAGCTGCCCAGTCACGATCACCCGCTTGCGGTTCAGCGCCAGAGGTCCGCCCAAAGGTCTCATTTGGGTCGCGCTGGCCAATAACCGCGTCCAGCGGCCAGTCCCATCGTCGAGCACGTATATGGACTCCTCGTCGAGCGCCCTACCCTGACGAGTGTCATGCCAGACGACATGGAACCAGCCCGACATCGAGACCTGTTGAGCCTCGGCCGTGCGAAGGGCTCCGGCCGCGACCAACGCCATAAGGAGGAGAGGCGCAACGCTGACCCTAGTCTTGGCCCCCGTCCCTATTGGTAGCATGATTGGCCCTCCTCTTTCAGCCTGATCCCTGGCACGCGTACCACATCCGCTACACCTTCAACCACCTCACCGATGACAATTGCTGCCTGCCGGTTTAGGCTGACCGGCCCTCCGGCCGCCCTAGCAGTCTCTTCATCGATCTGCAGATGGTAGGTTTCACCCTCATCTGTAGTCAGATAGTAGCGAGGCTCCCCGTTCCAGATGATCGTTATCACGCCGACCACACACGTATCTCGAACCGCGACTGACTGTCCCGCCGTACCGCTCGCGGGCGACCTGGTATCAGCCGGGACATTCGAAGCGCTGCAACCGCTCGAGGCAGCGATCACGGCGATCAGCAGCACGAAACGGCATGGCAGCATGCTGAATCGCACGAACACTCCAGGCCGGGCGACGCCGGAAGCCTGTCGCGCCCACTTGACGGAGTTCATGGGCTATCTCGCTATCTGCATCGCCGGCTCCAGAATCCGCTCCCGCTTCACCTCCGCTCCCAGAATGTCCCCCACGACCTCCAGCTCCGCCCTCATGTCCTTCAGCCGAAGCTCGCGCTTCCTCTTGAACCGCATCACCAGAGCGACGGGACTCTCAAACTCCGTCACCGTGAAGCCCGCAAAACGGATCTCCCCCTCCGCCGCGCCGTTCGCGTTCACCAAGCGGTAGTTGTCCTCCGGCATGGTCACCTCGATTAGCTCCAGCACTTCAGGGTCGAACCGGAACCGCCCCTGATAGGCCCCCAGTTCGAGCGACTTCGCGTCGATCATCAGTGTCGTCACCGTAATCCCGGATGCCAGAGGCTCCGCCAGCACGTTGACACGAACCGTCCCGTCCTCCAGCGGCGGAAACTCCGTGGCCCTCGGTTCTGTCGCCTCCTTCGTGCAAGCCACGAGCAGCAACCCAAGCAATGGTAAGAGACGCGTTTTCATCCTGTACCTCCCTCGCGGCGGTAGTCTCAGGCTCTTTTCACTCTATCTTGGCCGCGGAGCTCACCGGCTGAACCAAGTTCGTTATGTTCGTGCCGATAGCGTCTCCTGCGGCAGTTACGCTCACGTCCAGAGTCGTCTCAGCACCGGAGGTACCGCTCGCTGTGAAGGTCACGCGAGCAAGCACGAACGTATTGGCGGTTCCCGCAGCGCTGAATGCCGCGTAGGTTAGCGTGCCGGTACCCACGTTCGTTTCGTTGGGCACCCAGGTCCAGCCACTCTCAATCACTCCGGAGCTGACGTAGGTCAGGACACTGTGATCCCACACGAGTGTGCCCTGGATCGACGCCAGGTCCCCATCGCCGGTCGTAGAGCGAATCATCCAGAAGTCCGCCTCGATCGTGGAGCCGGACGTCGCCGTGATCCGATAGATGTCGGCGTCCGTGGTGAATATTGCGGCGAAACCTTTCTGATCCACTACGGCGATTCTCGCCGAGTCGACAGCCGCATCGCTCGTGAACCGGCACTGGGTGAGCCCCGCTGCTACACCCGTGACATCCGTAGCAGAGACGCTTACCACCCCTGGGGCGTCACATTGGGAACTGATCGTCGGCGAAGCGATGAGATGGCCGGCCGCGTCCTCGGCTTGGATGTTGAGTGTCTTCGTCCCCGAGATGCCTAGAGCGGTGAACTCAGGGGAGATTGTGAGGGTCACCGCCTTCTGCTCGACTGTGACGACGCCACTCCCTGAGACGTCATCCGCCGTAGCCGTCACCGTGCAAGTCCCGTTGCCCTGCGCTGTGACCAGGCCGGTGCTGTCGACCGTGCAAACGGATCCGTCCGGCGGATCGTTAGACCAGTCGATCGGCCAGCCCGCCATGGGGTCGCCGTCCGAATCCAGGACCTCGGCCGTCAATTGGACCGTCTCGCCCACCGATTGCAGCGTAGGGTTCTGGGGAGTGACCTGAACCGAGTGAGGTTTCCGTGGGCCGTCACCAGCACAACCCGCCGCTACAAGCCCGAGCGGCAAGACAAGCAGAACACCAGCCGTCAGCCAACAGCGAGACGTATCCTGCGGCAGGAAGCGAGACACTGGATTGGATCGAGTAGACATGAGGGGGACCCTCCGTGGCGGACAGCGGCCATCCACCGTGGTTCCGTCAGGTTCGCCCAGGCGCCATCACAGATGAGACGGCAGCAGAGCCCACAGCCTTCGATAGACCAGCAGCACGATCAGCGAGTAGAGGTTCGCCAGCGCCAGTGGCACGCCGAGGAGGAAGTGCCAACGCGGGAGGTAGTAGACCGCACCTACGAGCAGCGCCCCGTGGCCGACCAGGCCGAGCAGCCAGGCGGCACGCTCTCCCTGGATCAGCTTCAAGACGTAGGCGATGAGCAGCGCGGCGATCGCCAGCAGCGGTATTCCCAGCTCGAACTGCAGGCCCGGCACCATGAAGAACATGGCCGCGAAACCGAAAGGAACGCTGAGGACGGCCCAGAGTGCGAAGTGAATCTCGACCAACGGGTAAGTGCGGTTCATCCGCAAGACCTTCTCCTCCAAGCGGCCGGATTATGGGTCGCACCACCTTAATCGGCGCACCCGGAACGGGCAACCCTCTGCGCCGCTGATGAAAGCGAGGCGGCTGGGCTCCTGCGGTCACGCCTCTTGCGTGGTAGGCCATATCGCACGATAAACGGTAGCTTAGGTACAGCAGAGACCGAGAACCTTAGGGCAGCAGCAGGCGATGGCGCTAGCCGGCAATCTGGGATATCCACGGATCGGGCCCGAGAGGGAACTGAAGCGGGAGACGGAGGCATACTGGAACGGCGGACTCGGAGCTTCGGAGCTGCTGAGCGCCGCCTCACAGTTGCGCCGCCGGGCCTGGAGCGTACAGCAGGAGCTGGGCATCGACCTCATCCCCTGCAACGACTTCTCCCTCTACGACCACGTCCTCGACGCCGTGGCGCTGGTGGGTGCAGTGCCCGCCCGCTACGGCTGGGGTGGGGGCGCCGTCGACCTCGACATTTATTTCGCCATGGCACGCGGCGCCCAACGAGAAGGGCTCGACGTTGGTGCCATGGAGATGACCAAGTGGTTCGACACCAACTACCACTACATCGTACCCGAGTTCGCCGCCGGCCAGTCATTCTCATTGTCCAGCTCGAAGGCGTTCGATGAGCTCGCGGAGGCGCACAGCGCCGGCGTCAAAGCCAAACCGGTGCTCCTGGGCCCCGTCAGCCTCATCCTCCTGGGTAAGAGCCGGGAGCCCGGGTTGAACCCACTGGCCGAGCTACTCGAACCGCTGACCGAAGTCTACGGCCAGGTGATAGCGCGCCTGGCTGGCGCAGGAGCGGAGTGGATCCAACTGGACGAGCCTTTCCTCGTGCGCGACACGCGCCGCGATGAGCTGGCGGCGTTAGAGCGTGCTTACGGCGTCCTGGCGGCGAAGAAGGGCAGCGCGCGGCTCATCCTGCAGTCGTATTTCGGCCATGTCGGGGAAGCCTATCCGGCACTCTGCGACCTCCCGGTGGACGCCCTGGGCCTCGATCTGGTTCGCGGGCCCCAGAACCTGCAGCTCATACAGCGCCACGGGCTGCCCGGGGACAAGTGGCTGGTCGCCGGTGTGGTCGATGGGCGCAACATCTGGATCAGCAACCTCGACTCGGCCCTGACACAGCTCGAGTCGCTGGCAGGACTGGTTGGGAGCGCCGACCGGCTGATCGTCGCGCCATCCTGCTCTCTCTTGCACGTGCCCATCGATGTGAACCGGGAGACCGAGCTCGACCCTGAACTGCGTTCCTGGCTCGCGTTCACAGACCAGAAACTCGCCGAGGTGGTGACGCTGACTCGGGGGCTGAACGACGGGCGGACAGCGATCGCCGGGGAGTTGGCTGGAAACGCCAGGGCCCTCAAGTCGCGTCGCGCGTCGCGACGCACCTGCAACCCTGAGGTGCGAGGGCGGCTGGCCGGACTCGACGAACGGGCCGGGCAACGCCAGAGCGTGTTCGAGCGGCGGCGTGCAGCACAACGCGCGTCGCTGGTGCTGCCAGCGCTACTGCCCACGACCTCGATCGGCTCCTACCCGCAGACCGCAGAGGTGCGGCAGATGCGGGGTCGCCATCGCAAAGGCGAACTGTCCCAGCGAGAGTACGAGGGTTTCATCGAGACGGAGATCCGTAAAGTCATCGAGCTGCAGGAGGACATCGGCCTCGACGTGCTGGTCCACGGCGAGTTCGAGCGCACCGACATGGTGGAGTACTTCGCCCAGCAGCTCGATGGCTACGCCTTCACGCGGCACGGCTGGGTGCAATCGTACGGCTCGCGCTACGTTCGGCCGCCCATTCTCTACGGCGACATCGAGCGTCCGCAAGCGATGACGGTTCGCTGGTTCCGCTACGCCCAGTCACTGACGGACAAGCCGGTCAAGGGGATGCTGACCGGACCAGTGACGATGTTGCAGTGGTCGTTCGTGAGGGACGACCAGCCACGCAGCGAGACTTGCCGTCAGCTGGCACTGGCGGTTCGCGACGAGGTGCTCGACCTGGAGGCCGCCAGAGCGAAGGTGATCCAGGTGGACGAGCCGGCGCTTCGCGAGGGTCTACCGCTCCGCCGCGCCGACTGGCAGGACTACCTGGACTGGGCGGTAGGTGCCTTCCGGCTCGCCACCGGCGGTGTCGCCGACGCGACGCAGATCCACACGCACATGTGCTACAGCGAGTTCAACGACATCATCGAGGCCATCGCGGCGATGGACGCCGACGTCCTGCTTATCGAGAACGCCCGTTCGGGTGCCGAGTTGCTGGAAGTGTTTAAGGAGTTCAACTATCGGAACGAGATCGGCCCGGGGGTCTACGACATCCATTCGCCCCGCATCCCATCGGTCGGCGAGATGGAAGAACAGCTACGTGCATCGCTGAGAGTACTGGAGAACTCGCAGGTCTGGGTGACGCCCGACTGCGGCTTGAAGACTCGCAGCTATGATGAGTGCGTACCCGCACTACGCAACATGGTGGAAGCAGCGCGACGGGTCCGGTCCGCGCTGGCGACGTGACGGGTGCCGGCAGCAGCAGAAATGATGAGGGGCCACCAACCCCACGGTGGCCCCTTCCATTCACGGCTGACCTCTCGGCCTAGAAAGCCTCTCTCATCGCCGTGCGGATGACGTTCCCCACGTTCGGTGTGCCCGGCGGCAGCTTTGCCGGGTCGCGGAAGTCGGTGTCGAACGACCAGTCACGCTGTGGCGGTACGTAGTAGGTACCGTTCCAGGTCCCCGTCGTCTTCCTGCTGGTGAACGGACTGACGAGGGCGCCAAGATAGTGAAAGACCACCTTGGCTCCACTTGCGTAGGTCCACTCTTCGAGGAAGCGCGGGAAGTTCTCGATGCCGCCGCCATAGAAGTCGTCGTAGCCGCCGGGGCAGGCAGCCTCCGCGTGGTCGCAGGGCGTCGGCCAGTGCCCGGCGAGAATGGCGGCGTTCACGGTTGTCTCCTCCGCACGTCTGTACCCCCAACCCTCCGCCCAACTCTCATACCGGGGGCACGGGTTCTGATACGAGACGCTGCCCTCGCAGGGTTCGAAGACCTCGTCGTCCCGGGGACGATTGTTCGAGTCTAACCAGTCCGTCGAGAGGATCGTGATGCCGTCACCCGCAAGCGAGGCCGGCCACTTGCCCACGCTGTTGTAGTTGCCAAGCACGTAGAGCGGCCACTCCGAGGCCACCGTCAGCCGGTTGGGTAAGCCGGCGCCGCGCGTCACGCGAACCGCCGGATCGAGCGTGGCGTCCGGGATCAAGTCGAGCAGCTCTTGCGAGTAGCCGAGCACGTTCTGCGGGACGATGAACTCGACATAGATGATCTCGGCCCTGCGCGTCTCACTTCCGCCGACCCAAGCACCGAGCTCGCCGATATCGATGGTCAGGACGTCCTTCAGCTCCTCTTCGCGACCGTCGTAGAAGGCCGACCACTTCCACTGAAAGATCGCGCACATTTCGGCTTTGCCGGGCACCTCCTGGCCCGCCGGACGCTCTACCTGGATGTTCGGCCAGGGCGTGGGCTCGCCGGTTCCCAGGCTCTGCAGCCCATACCAGAAGGCGGACCCGCTCATCGATCCTACGTTGTCGGTCACGACGATCTCGAGCACAACGGCATCGCTTGGAATAGTGAGGTTGAAGGTGCAAGCTGTGCCTAGATGTGCGGTGTAGATCGTCACTCCGTCTGCTATTACCGTGACGTCGTACTGGTCGCCGCCGCCGCAGTTGCCACCGATGTTGAACGTGACGTTTCTGCCTGGCTCGACCGGTTGGAGCCCGGCGATGTCGACGTTACCGACCACCTCATCGGGCTGCTTGCTGGGGGCGCCGCCGCAGATATCGCTCTTCCTGCGTGTGTCCGTAAGATCCACCGTCACGTACATGTCGGCGTTCCAGGCGAACTTGACCTCCCGCTGAGCATCGCCATCCGCCTCGGTGCGCGGCGTGATCAGGTCGTATGCCGGCACGCCCGCGGGGAGCGGCAGCCTCAGAGAGTCCACCTCGAAGGCATCGGTCTGCAGGCGGCAGTCGAACTTCTCGCAGCTCTCCGCCTTGAAGGCCTCCGCACCGGGTATGGTGCGGCTGTCGAAGTCTAGGAGTACCTCGTTGCCCTCGGCGTCGTTGATGTAGACGCCGTCGTAGACCAGGTTATGGTCTTTACGGTTGTGGAACACTCTGTTGGGCGTGGTGACCATGTCGCGGTACCAGGCGTTGCGTGAGCTGAGGTAGATGTTCCCGTTCGAGTGGACCCGCCCCACGAATTCCAGCGGTGGCCCGTTGGTCGCCTCCAGGTCCTCTTCGAAAAAGACGCCGAATTGGAAGATCGGAATCGCCTGCGCCTTGGCTTCCAGAACCACGCCCGATACCGTTCCCGCACGGTCCTCGGCCTGCGAATGGATCTCCACGTTCTGAGTCAGCGCATACAGTCCAGCGAACGGGCCGTCAGTTATCGTCTCGACCACGGACTGCCCCAGCTTCCTCACCGAGAAGCTGTCGTAGCTGAAGCCCTCGAGCTCCGGTGGCCCTACGTCCACAAGCTCCTCATCCTCGAGCAGGCCGTCCTGCAGGGCGATCTTCAGCTGGGCAAGGGCAGCCTCGACGCCGGCCTCAGCAGCGTAGAAGACCCGAGCCTCGTGGTACTCAAGGCCTGCCGTACGAGCCGAGCTCAAAGCGGCTCTGACCGCGGCGGTCACGAGCACCCCCATGACGGCGAGAACGAGCAAGGTGGCGACCAGCGCTAGTCCGCGCCTGTCGGCAACACGCCTGTCACGCCGGTCTCCTCTGGACTCAAGAGTCGGAAATGACGCCATGACTCACCTGTCTCCCGCCCACGTGCAGCGTGGGCTCACCTGACGCCCGCTACAGGCGCTGCTTCTCATAGCGCAGGTTGCGAGGCGAAACCGTCCAGTCGTAGCTCCGCTTCAGCAGCTCACCCTGATTCACCCGCGGATCGACCCGGTCGGCCTTGACAGTCACAAGTACCCGCACGGCCACAATGTCGTCGTAGTCGTTGGAGTTGTCCTCGTCGCCGGGTGCGGCCCGCTCCAGCTCATCGCCGTCGGCAAACACCAACCTGGCGTCGAACCGCTCCACATCGTAGGCCAGGATGTCTCCAGCCGGGGAACCATCGCGGTTCAACCGGTGAGCGCGAATCAGCTGCTCCTCATCGTCCAAGTAGTAGATGATCGGGACGAGCTTCTGCACGTAGGTGCCGTAGCGGTCGAGCCGCAGCCCACCCGTCAGTCCGGCCGGCTGACGCAGTATCGAGTCGGCGGCGGTGAACTCCAACGCCACCGATGTATCGCTCGTCTCGCGGATCTCCTCGATCAGGATCAGGCACCGTGTCTCGGCCACCTGAAGACGCGCAAGGTCGTTCGCCTGGAGTTCGAGCGGCAGCCCCGGGTCCTTCCGCACCTCGATGCAGCGGGCCCCGCAGGTGCCACCCGGCGGCAGAGGATTGTCCTCGCCGGGCGGCGGCACGATGGTGTGCGCCGGCGCTACCTGGGGGACATACGGCACGTGAAGGATGACCAGCGTGTCACCGCGCAGTCCCGGCCAGACGGCGACGGTGCCGAACGACATCGTGCTCTCGATGCCGATGCCTGCTCGCTGTACGTCGTGCCGGAGCGAGACGCCGACATAACGGCCGTTTCGGGTCAGGCTATCGCGGATCTCGTTGCCCGTCAGGGTCCGTATTTCCCTGATCACGTACGCCACCGCCGCACCCAGCACGATCACGCCCAGCGACAGCGCGATAATGAGTTCCACCATCGTGAAACCGAACACGGGCGCGCGCTTGCCGCAGGGTTGGGTCAACACTCGCGGTCGCACTACTAGGGCCCCTGGTAGATGATCGTCACCAGCTCGACAGTCCGTCTCCGCCCGAACCCGGCAGGGTATTGCACGCTGACTGTCACCCTTGCGGCATCCGGCACGCTCGGCTCAGGGCCAACCGTTAAGGTCCGCACGAACATGCCCTCTTCGGCCTCTCTGCCGGTCTCGTTGACTGTCGCCGGCTCTTCTGAGGCCACCTCGCGAGGTGGACGTCGTTTGACCTCCTCCATGTACGATGTGGCGATCGACGCTGCCGTGGCTCGCGCCGCGGCATCGGTCCGCAATGACACGAGGAAAGCGCTCGAGCTAGACAGGGCCACCACGCCAATCGCCAGCAAGACTATGGCGACCAGCACGGAGACGATGCCAAAGCCGTCTTGCCGAGCCGCGTGCGCGAGCACTCTCATCTGATCCACCTGCCAGCGCGATAGCGCCAGGTCCGAAAGGCGCTGGCTCCGGAGATCGTCACCGCAGCCACGGTGCCCGGGTCATCCTCGTGCGTCAAGTAGACCACGCCGCCGGAACCCGGAGGCGTCACCAGGCCACGAGAATCGAACTCCACCTGCCCGCCTTCCAGGGTGATGGCATCAGATGCCGACGCACCCCGCGGGCCCGAACTCGCGTCCCCAACACCGAACACCACACCGCGAGCGAGTGGGACGCCCGGCACCCCCCCGTTCGAGCCCCGCGTCAGCAGGCCACTCGCGCGCACCTCCTCCGAGCTGCCGGAGAACGACACCAGCCGTGCGGGCGTGATGTCCATGAACGCCGTGTAGAAGTTGCCTGACCGATCGAAGCTCACACGCACGTGCCGCTTCGCCGCGATGGCTCGCATACGTAGCTGTTCCAGATCGCGGGTCAAGGCGCGTGCCGCGCTGTCCACCTGGTTGGCCGGGCTGGGCCTGAGGGCACTGGGCAGCGAGATCGTGACCACGACGGCGATCATCAGCATGACCACGACCAGCTCGATCAGCGAAAAGCCTAGCCTGCTTCGCAGCATAGATCCGTCGTCAGGTTGCTCCCGCCAGTGCCTCAATCGCCGCAAAGGCGACAACGGCGCCGATCGCCCCGTGCGGCGGCGATCGCGCGCATCCATGGTCACTTCGGACCACCCGGCGGGATTTGCTCCCAGCTGTCGATATCCTGGCTTTCGCTCGGCAGCTAGGGCGAGAGAGAAAGCGCCGTGGGACATAGCTGGGGGAGGTTCCACCTCAAGATGGGTGTCCCGGCTGAGGCGGTCAATCCTGGCGCACAGGCGGGGTCTTGGCCATTGCAAGCCACATTGCAATACGCCAGAGCCGGCAGGTCCACCGCCGGCGGGCACTGTCCGCAACTCGTCCAATATCAGGGACTTGGCTGGCTGGTTCAACCGGCCCCACCCTTGCACAGCGCGACTTAACGCGGCCCCTAGCGGGCACGTCTCATGGTTGAGGGGGTAGAAAGGCTCGTCCGCCCTGCCGGATTTCCCCATCCGGTGCCTTGCCGAGAGAGGAATAGCCGTGCCCTTCATAGAGTATCAGCAGCGACTCTACCGGCTGAAGGGGGGGAACAACGTGCTGGGCGCGGATGAAGCGGCCAGCATCAAACTCCCGCAGCTGAGCCCGGGCCACCGCGTGACGATCTCGGTCGAGACGGTGGGCTCGTTCGCCTGGACCGACAGCGCCAGCGGCCGAATCGACCTGAACGGCCGCCCGCTCAGCCGCGAGCCCGTGCCCCTCTTCCATGGAGACCGGTTGGTGGTGAACGGCTCCACCGTGCTGTTCATCGATGACGGCGGCGAGCCGACAGTCCACGTGGAACGTCCCGCCGCACGCGCCGTCCCGGCCGCCGTGGCCAGTCGCCGGCCAGGACTCGAACCTACGGCCCTGGAGTTGGAACCCGAACTGTTCAGCCGGGTCACGCCGCCCGAGTCGAAGCGCCGAGTGGTGGCCGTGCTGCGCCGGCTCGACAATGACCAGACGTACATCATCGGCGAGGGGGACTTCCGGATTGGCCGCGAGAAGCGGTGTGACCTGATCATCCCCGATCGATCCGTCTCGCGGCTCCACGCCGAGATCACCTTCAATCGCGGGCATTACCTGCTCCGCATCCTCGGCCGCACCTCCACCAAGGTCAACGGCCGCAAGATCAACGAGCCTTACAAGCTCCAGGTCGGGGATATCATCCAGATCGGGAACTACGAGTTCACGTTTGCGCGCCGGCCAATCAGCGCTGAGGAGATCGCGCGCGCGTACGAGATCACCCCGGTTCGCAGCGCGGTGCCCGACGCCATCACGGTGGGCTTCACGCGGTCTGGCGGCAGCCGCCGCGTCTTCTCCTGGCTGGTCTTCCTCGTCCTCGCGGGTCTGGCCGCGCTAGTCCTGCTCACCCACTAGCGGAGCCTAGTCACGCTTCGGTTCGCCGGTGATCTCTTCCACCGCTGCGCGCGTGCTGTCGGCAGCGGCCTGGGCACCAGCGCGCAGGTCCTCGCCGGCCCGCCGACCGCGCTCGATCATCTCCTCACCGGCCTGCTTGGCCTCTTCCAGCTCGGCCAGCGTCTGCTCGTACGCCTGGCGCAGCTGACCGGCCTCACGGTCCCGCGCATAGTAGCCGACCGCTACACCGGCAGCGAAGATCAGCAGTCGCGGCAGCAGCCAGAACAGAAACCTCCTGCGTCTCTGCGCCATCATTCTGTCCTCCACGTTCCCTCAGTCGGCCGGCCCTGGGTCTGCCGGCTGGATTTCCTCGATCTCGACCCTCTCTTCGTGCCAGACACGCTCCCAGCCCACCTCCTCGCCCTCCACCAGTCGGGCATCTACATCTTCCTTCAGCTCGCGCCAAACCTGCTCGCTCAGCAAGCCGCGCCGCAGTGACTCGTCCAGCGCTGCCCGCTCAGCCGTGAACAGCCGGGCACTCACTCGCCCTACTTGCCGCCGACGCACGGCACCGTGGTCCTCGGTCATGCTCGCTAAGGCCGTCGCCCTCTCGCTGCGCAACGTCTCAAAATAGCGGTGCAGCTTGCCATACAACTTGTCGGAGACTTCGCCGCGCCGATGCAGCACTTCCAGCTCGTTAAGGGCGGCGCGAGCAGCGATCAGCTGGCCCTGCGCCCGCTCGAATGCCTCCTGTTCCGCTGGGCGACGCGAAAGGCCGAGGCGCCGCAGCAGCGGTTTGATCGTCAGTCCCTGCACGACCAGCGAGAGGACGACCGCACCCAGCGTGATCGCCCTGAGCCGATCGACCTGCGGCACCCAGAGCGGCAAGCCGAGAGCGAGGGCCACGGGTATGCTGCCGCGCAAGCCGCTCCAGTTGACGATGTGGGACCAGCCGGCGGCAAGGGACCGCCGCCCCACGGCCCGATAGGCTCCCAGGATCCCGTAGACGACCAATGCGCGGACCACGAGCATAGCCACGAACACGAGCCCGATCGCGCCGGCATAGCTGAGCAGGCCGCCCCGCTCGACGGTCAGTCCAATCAGCAGGAAGAGGAGGCCGTTGATCAGAAACGCCGCCACCTCCCAGAAGTGGGCGAGGCTGAGGCGCGTGCTCGGGCTCATCGAGAAGATGCGCCCGTAGTTGCCGATGATCAGACCAGCGACCACGACCGCAATGACCCCCGAAACCTTGAGCCGCTCGGCCGCCAGGTAAGAGCCAAAGGCGAGCACGAGGGAGAGCCCGACCTCGATCAGGTGGTCATCGATGAGTGAGTACAAGCGGTGCGTGAGATAACCGAGGACTCCACCTACCAACGCACCGCCGGCCGCCACCTTGACGAACTCGACGGCGCCCTGGGTAACCGTGACGGGCTCCCCATGCAGGGATTCCAGCACGATCAGAAAGAGCACAACGGCGACGCCATCGTTGAAGACCGACTCGCCCTCGACCAACGTCTGCAGCCCGCGTGGCACGCCGTGTTCCTTGAACAGCGCCAGCACCGACACGGGGTCGGTCGGGCTCAGCATCACGCCGAGCAACATGGCGAGCGGAACGGGCAGGTCGAGCAGCAGGTGAAACGCTGTGGCGAGCAGTACTGCCGAGACGAGCGTGCCCACGAGAGCGAGCACGCCAACCGGGGTCGCGTACCGCTTCAGCAGCTCGAGGTCCATGTTCACGGCACCCTCGAAGAGCAGCGGCGGCAGGAAGACCAGCAGCCACAGTTCGGGGGCAACTGGAAACGCTGGCACCTCGGGCAACAGACCCACGCCGACGCCAGCGAGCACCAACGCGATCGTGTAAGGCAGGCGCACGTAGTACTTGACCACGATCGCGACCGCGAGGGCGACCACCAGCAGCTCGACCAGCAGGACCGTCTGTGACATCGCTGTCTTAACCTATTCCAGACAACATTCCAGCGCCATCACTTGCCAAGTCGGAGGCGCCGACAGTAGCATCGCAGGCGCATGGACAACAATCTCGCGATTCAGCTGGAGAACATCTACAAGGCGTACGGCACCAAGGTCGCCGTCGAAGGTCTGGACATGCGGCTGCCACGGGCAACCATCTGTGGGTTGCTCGGACCGAACGGAGCGGGCAAGACGACCACGATCCGCATCATCCTCGATATTATCGGTCCCGATCGGGGTAGTGTCGAGGTGCTCGGCGGGCCGCTCACGCCGGAGACACGAGATCGAATCGGCTACCTGCCCGAGGAGCGGGGGCTGTACGCGAAGATGAAGGTTCTGGAGCTCCTCACCTTCCTCGGCGAACTCAAGGCGACGCCTCGACGTCTGGCTACCGAGCGTTCTGCGGACTGGCTTGAACGGTTGGACCTCGCCGACTGGGCTGACAAGAAGGTAGATGAACTGTCGCGAGGGATGCAGCAGAAAGTGCAGTTCATCAGTACGGTGCTCCACGAGCCCGAGTTGCTGATCCTCGACGAGCCCTTCGCGGGGCTGGATCCCCTCAACGTGGATACGCTCAAGGAGATCGTACTGGAGCAGAAGCGTCGTGGCGCCACCGTGCTCTTCTCGACCCACAACATGGACCAGGCGGAACGCCTGTGCGAGCGGGTCGTGATGATCAAAGACGCCCGCAAGGTGCTCGACGGAACGCTGGCCGAGATCAAGCGGCAGGCCTGGCTAGAGGGTCAGCGGCAGGTCCTGCTCGCCGTCGAAGGAGAGGGCGCCTTCCTCGACGACCGATCGCTGGTGCGGAGCGTTGAGGACCGAGGCACCCATAAGGCGGTCTCGCTCCAGGACGGCGTCGAGCCCCAGCGCCTTCTGGAGGCTGCGATGCGCTCGGGCACAGTGGTACATCGATTCGAGGTGAGCGAGCCGTCGCTTCACGATATCTTCGTCACGCGAGCCCGAGCCCGTGAATAAGCTCCTCGCCGTTATCCGTCGCGAGTACCTCGCCAGGGTTCGCAGCAAGTGGTTCATCATCACCACGCTCCTGGCACCTGTCTTCCTGGTTGCGGCCATGACCATCCCCATTCTGCTTGCCGTGCGCCAGGCCGAGCGTTCGGTCGTGATCAGCGTTGTCGATGAGACAGGTAAGGTCACTGCGGAGCTGTTGAAGACCGATGCGTTCAGGGAGGGGCGCCTCCGCTTCAGGCCGGCGCCGGGCGGCGACACCGAGAGTGTGCTCCAGACGCTCCGCCAGCGGACACTCGACGAGCAGCTCGCCGGCTACCTCTACGTGCCCGCCGATGTCCTCGAGGGGGGTCGCGTGGAATACTGGGGCCGCGACATCGGTCAAACACTGGTACGCGCGACCGTGCGACCGGCGGTCACCTCCGCCGTTCGCCAGGTGCAGGCGCGGGCCCTGGGGCTCGATCAGGCCACGGCCGAGAAGCTCGCGCAGCCTGTCGCTGTGGAAGCTTACCGGGTCACGGAGGAGGGCGCGGCACGCGAAGAGGGGCAAACCGTCATCACCGCGCACATCCTCGGCCTCGTGATCTACATGGCGGTGCTGCTCTACGGGGCAATGATGTTGAGGGCGGCCGTTGCCGAGAAGACGAGCAAGATGGTCGAGATCATCCTCTCAAGCCTGCGTCCGTGGCAGCTCATGCTCGGGAAGACGCTGGGTGTGGGCGCCGTCGGGTTGACCCAGATGGCCGTGTGGCTCGGGATACTCGGCCTGTTCCTGGTCTATGCGGGCAGCGCGCAGGCCTTCGCCGATGCCGAGTTCCTCAAGAACCTGCCGGTGGGCTTCGACACGCTACTGCTGTTCATGGGCCTTTTTCTCACCGGCTACTTCCTCTACTCCGGCATGTACGCATCGGTCGGAGCCATCGCCAGCACCGAGCAAGAGGCCTCACAGCTCCAGATCCCCGTGACGCTCCTGGTGGTCGTGCCGCTCTTCGTGATCCCGGTCGTTCTCGAGGCTCCACGCAGCGACGCCAGCCTTGTGCTCTCGTGGATTCCCTTCTTCACACCGATTCTCTTCATCGTGCGTTACGTGCTGGGCGCCGTCGCCATATGGGAGATCCCTCTGGTATTCTCGTTGCAGATCGTGACGATCCTGTTCGTCGCCTGGGTCGGCGGCCGCATATACCGGGTAGGGCTGTTGATGACCGGTAAGCGGCCGACACTGCCCGAGCTGGTCCGCTGGATTCGCCACGGCTGACCTGCGGGCGCCGGTGTTGACGCATGGTCAGGGCGAACGGGTCGGAGCAGGAGACAAGCGAACGGCGGTCACCGACCACCCTGGAGGCGCTTCTTCCGTTCCTGGTGATGGCCGCTCTGCTCGGTGTAGGGTACGGCATCTACCGCCTGCGCATCGAGGTTCTGCTGCTCGCGGCAGCCGCCGTGGCTGGGCTGGTGGCCGCCCGCCTGGGATACAGCTGGGCAGAACTCCAAGCGGGGATCATCGAAGGGATCGCCAAGGCGCTGCCCGCCGTGCTGATATTGGTGAGTGTGGGTGCACTCATCGGGACCTGGATCGCCGCCGGCACGATCCCGCTCCTGGTGCAGCTGGGCCTGCACACGATCTCGCCGCGCTTCTTTCTCGTCACGGCCTGCGTGCTCTGCTCTTTCGTGTCGCTGTTTACCGGCACCTCGTGGGGCACCGTGGGCACCATGGGCATCGCGCTTATGGGAATCGCCGCCGGGCTGGGCGTTCCCTTGGGAGCGGCGGCCGGAGCCATCGTCGCGGGTGCGTACTTCGGCGACAAGCTCTCGCCCTTCTCTGACACCACGAACCTGGCACCGGTCGCCGCCCAATCGAACCTGTTCGACCACATCCGTCACATGCTATGGACCACGATGCCCGCCTGGGTGCTCGGGCTCGGGGTCTACCTGATCGCAGGATTGAGCGGCCGCGGCGCCGCCTCGGAGGAGCGTGTAGCGGCGATCCTGGACACGCTGCAGAGCGCTTTCGTGATGAATCCCTGGGTGCTGCTGCCGCTCCCCGTCGTCCTCTATTTTGCCGTGCGCCAGCGGCCCACCGTACCGGGGATTCTCCTGGCCTCGGCGCTGGCGGGCGCCATCGCGATCGTCGTCCAGGGCTCGCCGGTGAGCCAGGTGGTCGAGGCGGCGGTGATCGGCTTCGTCGCCGACACCGGCGACCCGGCGGTGGACAACCTGCTGTCGCGTGGCGGTATGGGACCGATGATGGAGGTAACGCTCATCGTCTTCGCCGCCTTCTCCTTCGCCGGGATCGCGAGGCGCGCCGGGCTGCTGGATGTCGCCCTCACCCAACTGCTGCGCGCCACTCGTACCACGGGACAGCTCGTGGCGGCGACCGTGAGCTCGACCATCTTCACAGCGCTGATCACCGGCTCCAGTTACCTGACGATCCTGCTTCCCGGCGAGCTGTTCGCGCCCGCCTACCAGCAGCGCGGCCTGGCGGCGAAGAACCTGTCGCGCACGTTGGAGGACAGCGGCACGGTCGTGGTGCCGCTCATCCCCTGGTCTGCCGCCGGCGTCTTCATGGCCACGACGCTCGATGTACCGACGCTCAGCTACCTGCCGTGGGCGGTGCTGAACTACACCGGCTTCCTGTTCGCCATCTTCTACGGGTTCACCGGCTTTTCCATCGCGCCGCGCCTGCGCGAGGACGAGACACTGCCCGGCAGCTGACGGTGCGGCAGCCCAGCTAGCAGGCTACTGAAGAAGCGCTTTCCGTCTTCCAGGGAGGCGCCGGGGTCCCCCGGAGCGAAGCTCGCGAGCGGCCAAGGGTGCCACCACGACCTCTCGAGGCGCACGCGAGCGGTGAAGCGAGGGGGAGCCCCGGCGCCGACCCAGCCGTGTTCGGACTATGCGGCAGGCACACGCCGGACCTCACGGCGCGTGATGATGACCAGCACGCCGCTGGTGATCACGGCCGTGGCCGCCAACGTGCGTGGATTGAGCGGCTCATCCGCCAGCGCCCAGCCTAGGAACACGGCGACCACGGGGTTCACGTAGGCGTGGGTGATGACCCGGGCCGGCGACGTCACCTTGAGCAGCCAGAGGTAGGCGCTGAGCGCGATGATCGACCCGAACACAGCGAGATAGACCACGGATAGGAGCGAACGGAGTGACACGCCGGCTGTGTCGAGAGCCGCCCACTCGCCGGCGGCCGTACCTGCCGCCAGAAGGATGAAGGCGCCCATCAGCATCTCCATCCCAGTGGCCAGGATGGGAGAGCTNGGCAGATGCGGCCCACGGGAGTAGAGCGAGCCGAAGGACCAGGTCACCGTACCCACCANTATGACACCCGCACCCAGCAGGTCGATGCGGCCCGCACCTGCCAGTTGCTCAGGCCCCACCAGTAAGACCACGCCTGCGAAGCCGAGCAAGATACCCGCGACGACCCTGGCGCCCGGCCGCACGCCGGCGAAGAAGAGCCAATCGATGAGCACCATCCAGAGCGGCCCGACGGCCACGATCAGCGCTGCCGCGCCGGAGGGCACCTGTTGCTCTGCCCAGGAGACGCCACCGACGCCGAACAGGAGCATCAGCGTACCGACCAGCGCCGCAGCGGCCCACTGCGAGCGGGACGGGCGGCCCACGCCGCGAAGTCGCGCCCAGCCGTACATTAGAGTACCTGCCATCAGGAAGCGCACCCCGGTCATCAGAAGGGGCGGCAGGGTTTCGATGGCGAAGCGGATCGCGAGGTAGGTAGATCCCCAGATCAAGTAGATGGCCGTGAAACCGGCGAGCAGACCCATCTGGCCGGCGTCCGGAGCCGCGTGGCCAGCCCCAGACACGGTCGCCTCCTCAATCATCGGTCGCTCACTCACCGCACGATACCCTCACCGCTAGCTGATCCCGAGCTTACAGCCGTGGCCAGTGGCGCAGCGCAACCGGCACAGCACATATTGCTTCTGTCATGAGCGTCTTCGCTATACAGACACCCATCCAGCGGGCGCAGGAGCAGGCGAGTCGTCTACCGCAGGCGCTGGAGCGGGTGTGGAGCGCCCTCACCAGCGGCGGCATTCTCGAGCAAACCCTGATCCTCCTCCTCATCAGCGTCGCCCTATACGCCCTGTCACGACTGCTGCGCCGAGGTATCGACAAGCACATCGAGGATGTCAACCGGCGGCACCAGCTCCGCAAGATCGTCACCTACGGGTTCTGGACCGCGCTCGTGATCGCGGCCGTGACGCTGTTCGCCGAGCGTTTGGCGCTGGCCGACATCGGTACGGTGCTCGGTCTCATCGCGGCCGCGGTCACCATCGCTCTCGCCGACGTTGTGCGCAGCCTCGCCGGCTGGATCTATATCAGCTCACGGCGAGGCGTGGAGATCGGCAGCCGCGTCGAAGTCGAGGGCGTCAAGGGCGACGTCATCGACATCGGTCTCCTGAAGACCACACTGCTCGAGGTCGGCGAACCGCTGGTGCACGGCCTGCAATCCACCGGCCGCATCGTGACCGTTCCCAATAGCCTGTTTTTGATGGGCAAGGTCCTCGCCTCGGCATCCGTGAATCCCCTGGTCTGGCAGGAGGTTCAAGTACTGGTCACGTTCGAGAGCGACTGGAAGCGCGCCCGTGAGATCATCCAGGCGATCGCCGACGAGGATTACCAGAAGATCGTGCCGGACCTGAAGGCCGGCTTCGAGAAGCTGGAACGCCGCTTTGCCTTCCGGCTGGGCTCGACGGCACCGATCGTCTACACGGAGATCGCCGATTCCGGCGTCTTGCTCACGCTACGCTACCTGACCCCGGTGCGACGCCGTCGCTCGTCGGTCGACCAGATCTCCCGCCAGATACTCGACAGCTTCGCAGCCGAGCCGAAGGTCGAGTTCGCCTATCCCACCTATCGCGTCTACCGGCTGAGAGAAGAGGGTTCAGCGGCTGAGCTAGGGCTACCCGCGCCGGCCGAGCACCCTCGCGGCGGCGCGGGACCCAAGTAGAACCGGCCGTCGATCCATCGACCGACGGCCGGTTGGGGTCTGGCTCAACCGGCGCGACGCCTCTGGGCGTCGCCGGGTCCACTGGTCCCCGACAGAGGCCGGTAGCGAGCCTACTCCACCTCGAGGCAGTCGCTTGCCCGTGCCGGTTGGCCAGATAGTTCAACGGACACTGGACCACCTCCTTTCGTTAAGGGTTCACGCCTGGGGCACCATCTGCTGGTGACGCGTGTATGACTCCGCGCACCGTTCCTCGCCAAGCTAGGCCCCTGCAGCCGCTGCAGCAAGGTTCCGCGCTGCGGCTGCAGCTCGCCAGGCAACCCCTCCGCATCGCGAGCGGGGGCGAGGCGCCTTGACGGCGCCGTTCTCGGCCGGGTATTGTGACCCGCCGACCCCAACCCGCTGACCACGATCTTTGTGTGGAGGTACCATGGCTGAGACCCAGGTCCCGGATAACTTGCTCTATACCGAGGAGCACGAGTACGTCTTACGCGTTGGCGACGACGAGGTGCTCGTCGGCGTCACGGACTACGCGCAGAACGAGCTGAGCGATGTCGTCTTCGTCGAGCTGCCGGCGGTGGGGAAATCCTTCGCCAAGATGGAGCCGTTCGGCACGATCGAGGCGGTGAAAGCCGTCTCGGAGCTCTACACGCCAGTCGCAGGCGAAGTCATCGCCGTGAACGACGCGTTACAAAGCGACCCCAGCGTCGTTAATCGGGATCCCTATGGGGATGGCTGGATGATCCGTTTGCGCGTCAGCGACCCGACCGAGCTTGATGAGCTCCTAGGGCCCGCTGCATACAGGGCTCTCATCTCCGAGAGCTGAGAGACCCGGCCAGAATACGGCTGGCAAACGTCAAGACAGCAAATAGGAAACGATATGAGCTTCGTCCCGCATTCCAACGCGGACCGCAAGCAGATGCTGCGCACGATCGGCGTGTCTTCCGAGGACGAACTTTACGCCGACATTCCCAAGCAGTTTCGCCTCGACAGCCCGCCGAACTTGCCGCCCGCGATGTCGGAGTGGGAAGCGGTGAAGGTGCTGCAGGGCCTGGCCGAACAGAGCCGTCAGCTGATCTGTTTCGCCGGCGCCGGCTACTACGACCACCACGTTCCCGCGGTCGTCGACCACCTGATCCGGCGCAGCGAGTTCTACACCGCGTACACACCCTACCAGGCCGAGGTGAGCCAGGGCACGCTGCAGGCCATCTACGAGTTCCAGAGCCTGGTCTGCGAGCTGATGGGGCTCGACGTCGCCAACGCGTCCATGTACGACGGCGCCTCGGCGATGGCGGAGGCTGCCTTGATGGCGCGATCGATCCAGAAACCGCGAGACAAGATCATCCTCTCGGCCACCATCAACCCTCACTATCGGCAGGTGCTCGACACCTATAACCTCGGCTTCGACATGCCGATCGAAGTCGCGCCGCGCACACCGTCAGGAATCACCGACCTCGATGCGTTAGGGGGGCTGGTGGACCAGCAGACCGCCGCGGTCATCGTGCAGAGCCCCAACTTCTACGGACTGATCGAGGACTTCGAAGCTGCGGCCAAGCTGGCTCACGACGCCGGCGCCTTGTTCATCGCCGTCGTTGACCCGGTCTCGTTGGGCATCCTGAAGAGCCCGGGCGAGTGCGGCGCTGATGTCGCCGTCGCCGAGGGACAGCCGTTCGGCAACGCGCTCAGCTACGGTGGGCCGGTTCTCGGCCTCTTCGCGGCGCGCCGGGACTACATCCGCAGCATGCCGGGCCGTATCGTCGGCATGACGCGGGATGTGGAGGGCCAGCGTGGCTTCGTGCTGACATTGCAGACTCGCGAGCAGCACATTCGGCGCGAGAAGGCGACAAGCAACATCTGCACGAACCAAGGGCTGTGCGCTCTGGCCGCCGCGATACACCTCTCGACCGTGGGCCCCGAGGGCCTGCGCCAGGTCGCCGAGACCAGCGCGCAGATCGCGCACTACGCGTATGACAGGATCGTCGAGATACCCGGCCTCGAGCCCCTATTCCCCGATGTGCCCTTCTTCCGCGAGTTCGCGATCAAGACGCCGGGCCCGGCCAGGGAGGTGGTCGGACGGGGAGCAGAACGTGGTGTGCTGGTCGGCGTCGCACTGTCGAGGTTCCCACATATCGACCTAGCGGATGGACTGCTCATCGCCTTCACGGAGAAGCGGTCCAGGCAGGACGTGGAGCTACTTCTGGAAGTGTTGAAGGAGGCTGCCCATGCCTAAGCTCACGTTTCACGGTCATTCGTGCTTCACGCTCGAAGCCAACGACGGCACCGTTCTGTTGATCGATCCCTTTCTCACTGGGAATCCGCTGGCCGACATCGGCCCGAACGACGTGAAAGCGGCCGACTATGTCCTTTTCACTCACGGCCACGGCGATCACATCGGTGACGGCTTCGAGATCGCGAAGCGCACGGGAGCGATGGTGATCTCGACCTTCGAGATTGTCGCGTTCGCTCAGCAGGTGAAGGGGATCGAGAAGGCGCACCCGCTCCACATCGGCGGCGGCTACAAGTTTCCGGTCGGCTACATCAAGATGACGCCGGCCTTGCACGGCGGTGCCGTGGAGGGCGACGAGTCCGGCTGCTACACGACCGTTCCGGGTGGATTCCTGATCACGATCGATGGGGTGACTGTCTACCACGCCGGTGACACCGCACTGATCACCGACATGCAGCTGCTGAAGGGCCGGGTGGACGTCGCCTGCCTGCCCATCGGCGACAACTTCACGATGGGCCCCGACGACGCCGTGCGTGCGGTAGAGATGATCGAACCCAAGACCGTCATACCGATGCACTTCAACACGTTCGACGTCATCAACCAGGATCCGCAGGCGTTTGCCAAGCAGGTCGGGTCGCGGGCCAAGGTAGTCGTTCTGGAGCCCGGCCAGACCCATACGTTCTGACACCTGGCGTGGCGTTAATGAGGCGATCTTAGCCCTGCAAGTACACGACTATGAGCGAGAAGAACCCCCAAGCACAGACCACACCCCTTATCTTCGAGCGCTCCTCCCCAGGGCGGCGGGGAACGGCGATGCCGCAGCCCGATGTGCCGACGCGGCCGCTCGCCGAGCTGCTGCCGGCCTCAGCCCTGCGCGACGCGCCGCCGGCGCTGCCGGAACTCCCCGAGCACGACGTGGTCCGCCATTTCACGGCCATCTCGCTGAAGAACCATCACGTGGACAAGGGGTTCTATCCGCTCGGGTCCTGCACGATGAAGTACAACCCGAAGGTCAACGAGCTCGTGGCGCGGTTGCCGGGCTTCGCGAACCTCCATCCCTTCCAGCCGACCTCGGCGGTCCAGGGTGCGCTGAAGCTTATGTGGGAGCTGGGCGAGCTGCTGAGAGAGATCGCCGGTATGGACGCCATCACGCTGCAGCCGGCGGCAGGTGCGCAGGGTGAGTTCGTCGGGGCGCTACTCATGCGTGCCTACCACACGGCCAAGGGCAACCCGCGCAATAAGATCATCATCCCTGACAGCGCCCATGGTACGAATCCGGCTACCGTGGCCATGGCAGGCTATGACGTGGTCACCCTGAAGTCGAACGCCGAGGGGCGGATGGACCCGGCGGCGTTGGAGGCCGTGCTCGGCGACGACGTGGCCGGGGTCATGCTGACCAACCCCAACACACTGGGGAAGTTCGAATCGGACATCGAAGCGATCGCCCGGCTCGTGCACGAGGCCGGCGGCCTCATGTACATGGACGGGGCCAATCTCAATGCTCTTATGGGGATCACACGGCCGGGCGATCTGGGCTACGACATCGTGCACATCAATCTTCACAAGACCTTCTCGACCCCGCACGGCGGTGGCGGGCCAGGCGCCGGTCCGGTGGCCGTGAAGGAGCAACTCGCTCCCTACCTGCCCTTGCCGATCCTGATGCGCAAGAGCGACGGGACCTATGCGCTCGATTGGGAGCGGCCCACGAGCATCGGGAAAGTGCACGGCTTCTGGGGTAACTTCGGCGTTCTCGTGCGTGCCTACACGTACATTCGCATGCTCGGCCACGAGGGCATCCCAGAGACCGCGCGGGCATCCGTGCTGAACAACGCCTACGTCTCCGCACGGCTCGGCGACACCTACGAGCTACCCTACGGCCGCGGCCTGCACGAATCCGTGTTTTCCGGCGCCTTCCTGAAGAAGCACGGCGTACGTACCCTGGATGTGGCCAAGCGTCTGCTCGACTTTGGGATACACGCGCCGACGGTCTACTTCCCGCTCATCGTCGCGGAAGCGATCATGACGGAGCCCACCGAGACCGAGACCAAGCAGGAACTGGACCGTTTCTGCGACGCCATGTTGCAGATCGCTGAAGAGGCGGCCAAAGACCCGGATTTCGTCAGGAGCGCGCCGTATGCCACACCGATCCGACGGCTCGATGAGGCGACGGCGAGTCGCCAGCTGGACGTGCGGTACCGTGGTGGTAACCGCCCGGCTTCCTGAGTCTGCCTGAGATAGTCTCCCGGCGGTGCGGCACTTAGCTTACCCCTAGCAAAGGGGGGCTGAGCGGATCGTGAACAGGGGGGAATTACGCGCCTCCAGAGGCGCGGCGAGGGTAGGGACGCGCGGAGCGCCATCGATTCCCAGGACCTGGCGACTCCTGGAGACCCCTGCCGACTGTGGCGCCCGCAACATGGCCGTCGACATGGTCCTCCTCGAGTCGATACGCGATGGCGGCCAGCCGGTACTCCGCTTCTACCGCTGGTGGCCGCCGTGCATCTCCCTGGGACGAAACCAGCCGGCGAGAGGTCAGTACGATCTCGCGGAGGCGGAGAGGCGGGGCATCGAGTTCGTTCGGCGACCTACCGGCGGCAGGGCGGTCTATCATCATCACGAGGTCACCTACTCGGTCGTGGTCGGCGACCGGCAACTTGGTGGCGCGCGGCGCACGTACGAGACGATTCACAAGGCCTTGCTGGCAGGCCTCCGCCTCCTCGGAGCTCCCATCGAGCTGGTGACGGACATGGGGCATCCCCTGCGACCGTCCACCGTACCCTGCTTCCATGAGCTGGATGGCGGCGCGATCGTCGCCGGTAGGCGTAAGCTGGTGGGCAGCGCACAGCTCCGGGAAGGCGGTGTGATCCTCCAGCACGGGTCGCTGCTCTTGACCGGCGATCAGTCGCCGACGGTCGAGCTGCTGCGCGTCAAGTGGAAAGACGATACCACGGAACGGCCTGCGGCACTTGACGCGCTCCTGTCAAAGATACCGACGTGGGCCGAGCTGGTGGACAGCCTGGCCAGCGGCTTCGAACGGCTCCTGGGGATCCAGCTCATCGAGTCAACGCTGACCCCGGAGGAGAAGACGCGGGCGACCTTCCACAGCCGCCGCTTCTCCGACCCGGAGTGGACATGGCGATTGTGAGACCGCGACCGGCACTAATACTCGGCTTCCCAGCTGGCACGACGCCATGGACAAGCGCAGCACACTGGTGAGCGTTGCCGAATGGTAGATCCCGGTGGGGCACCACATACATAAGTGAGGGAGGTAGTTGGGGCTATGCGCAGAGCGCCAAGATTCGGGACGGTCGTGGCCCTACTGCTCGCGGGGTGCGGAGAAGGTGGTGAGCGGGCACAGCAGCCGGAGTTCATCCCAGATTCCATGCGCCATGGCGGCACAGCGGTGGTCGCCTACCATGTCGAGCCGAGTTCGATGAACCAGTTCGCCAGCGTCGACAATATCTCGCTCGAGCTACAGAATTTCGTCCTGTTCACCACGCTGATTCGCTACGACGAGAATCTGCAGCCGGTGCCTTACCTGGCGGAGCGCTGGGACACGGCAGCGACCAGTGACGGGATGGCACTCAGCTTCCATCTCCACGATGATGTGCGTTGGCACGACGGTCGGCTCACAACCGCTCACGACGTCAAGTTCACCTTCGAACGCATCAAAGATCCGCGTACGGCCTTTCCCAACCAGTCGCTCTTAGCGCTCTACGACAGTGCGGCAGTGCAAGATTCCTTCACGATCACTTTCTACCTCAGGCGGCATCCGGGCTTTCTGGATCCCTGGCGCCGGATCTCTCCGATGCCCGAGCATGTTCTCGGTAACGTGGCGCCCAGCGAGCTCGGGCAGCATCGCTTCGGCAGCGAGAGCCCCTTGGGTAACGGGCCCTTCCGTTTCGTGGAGCACCGGTCCGGTGATCGCTGGGTGTTCGAGGCGAATCCGGATTTCCCCCAGTCGTTGGGCGGACGGCCGTACCTCGACCGGCTCGTCTACCGAGTGATCCAAGAATCCACGACCAGTCTAAGCGAGCTTCTCGCAGGCGAAGTGGACATCTGCCTGTCCGTAGAGCCGCACCAGGTAGCCGAGATTGAGGCGAACCCCACCACCCGAGTGCTCTCCTTCCCGTCGCTCAGCTACGCGTTCATCGCCTGGAACGGCCGACGACCCTTGTTCCAAGACGCGCGGGTCAGACGCGCGCTCACCCTCGCGATCAACCGCGAACAGATCGTGCAGACGGTTCGACACGGGTTGGGCATTCCCGCCAAGGGGCCCGTGCCGCCTTTCCACTGGGCTTACCACGAGGACCTCAAACCACTTCCCTATGACCCCGACAGCGCCCGCGCGTTACTCGATTCGGCCGGGTGGGTGGATCGAGACGGTGATGGGATCCGCGAGCGCGACGTCATCCGCGCTTCCTTCGAACTGCGAACGCACCCCCGGGCTGACCGTGAAGACATCATGACTCTCGTGCAGGCGGATCTGGCGAAGGTCGGTTTTGAGGTCCAGCTGCGGGTTCAGGAAGCGCAGAGCCTGCGTCGGGACATCACCAGTAGGGAGCGGCCGTTCGATGCCTTCGTGCTGGGCTGGACCGCGGATTTTCGCCTCGACGATCGCATCCTGTTCGCCTGCTCGCAGCTTGATGCACCGTTCCAGTGGGCCTCGTACTGCAACCCCCGGGTCGACGAGTTGCTCGACCAGGTGACGAGGATTGAGGATCGCTCGCAGGCACTGCCACTGTGGCACGAGTATCAGGAGATCCTGCAGTGGGAGCAGCCCTTCACCTTCCTCTACTATGAGGTGCGACCCAACGGCGTGCGCGAGCGGATCCGCGATGTGAGAATGGACGCTCGAGGGGATCTGGTGAACGTGAACGAGTGGTGGATTGAGCCGGCGGCTCGTCGTTCGGTTAACTGATGACCACATACATCGTCCGCCGCCTCCTCCAGGCGATCCCTCTGCTGCTCGGGATCGTCACGCTGGTCTTCATCATCGTGCACGCTGCGCCGGGCGACCCAACGGCGATGTACGTGCACCCTGGCGTGTCACCGGATGTCATCGAGCAGATGCGGGAGAACTGGGGGCTGGACCGTCCGATCCACATCCAGTACTTGAGCTGGTTGAGGAGCTTCCTGACCGGTGACCTGGGCGTCAGCCTCACCCAGAACCGGCCGATCGTCTCGATCCTGGCCGAGCGCATTCCCAACACACTGATTCTCAGTGGGACATCACTTGTCCTCATCTTCGCCATGGGAATCGCGATCGGCATCGTGCAGGCAGTCCGCCAGCACTCGCAGCTCGATCATGCCCTCACGCTCGGCGCGCTTTTCATCTACTCCATGCCCAGTTTCTGGCTCGGCCTGATGCTTATCCTGATCCTCGCCTACAAAGTTCACCTCCTCGACTGGTGGCCGGCGGTCCTGAAGTTCCCCGCTTCCGGCATGACCAGTGTGGACTACGATCTGATGGGCGGCTGGAGTCAGCTGGGCGATCGCCTGCATCACCTGGTGCTGCCGTCCATCGCACTCGGCGTAGCGTCGGCAGCGAGCGTCGCTCGCTACATGCGCAGCTCGATGCTCGAGGTGATACGCCAGGATTACATCCGTACGGCCCGCGCGAAGGGTCTTCCAGAGCGCGCCGTCATCTTGAAGCACGCGCTCAAAAACGCGTTACTCCCCATCGTCACCCTGCTCGGGCTCTACATACCGTTCCTGTTCAGCGGTGCGGTGCTAGTGGAGTACGTGTTTTCCTGGCCGGGCATGGGACGGACCATCGTCGATGCCATCTACCAGCGCGACTACCCGCTGGTGATGGCCACGACTTTCATCTTCGCCGTTTTGGTGGTCATCGCGAACCTGATCGCGGACATCCTGTACGCCGTGGTCGATCCTCGTATCCGCTATGAATGAGGCACCTGCGGGCGCTGAAGACAGGCCAGACCGCGGGCGCATCGCCAAAGCGGCAGCGCTCATTCCGGGGCTCGCCCATCTACTGAGGGGGCGGCGCCGGGCCGGCCTCTCGCTGCTCGCCCTGGCGCTGGCCACGCTGGCAGTGCTCGTGTTCGCCTTCGACCGCGTGGCGGCCACGTTCACATCCGGACGCGTCGACTACTGGGTCGCCCTACTCACATTGATTGGCGCAGCGACCGTGGCCTGGAGCGTGGGCTTTCGCGAACCACTCGGCGGTCCCCGCCCACGCGCCAAGGGGGTTTCCCAATGGGCCATCGCTTGGCGCGAGTTCAGCAGGAACCGCGTCGCTGTTCTGGGTCTGTACCTAATGCTGATCCTCTACCTGGCGACCCTGCTGGCGCCTTACCTGACGCCTTACGAGCCCAACACGATCGGCGACATGGCTTCCACGCGTCACCTGTCGCCGTCGCTCACTCACCTGATGGGGACCGACAGATTCGGTCGCGATGTCTTCACTCGTGTGCTCTACGGAGCCCGCATCAGCCTGTCGATCGGCTTCATCGCCGTCAGCATCTCGGTGACTTTGGGTACGGTTCTCGGCGCGGTGAGCGGCTACTTCGGCGGTATGGTTGACACGGTGCTAATGCGCTTCGTCGACATGTTGATCTCCTTCCCGCGCCTGGTACTGCTGATCACCGTGATCGCGCTGTTTGAGCCTTCGATCTTTACCGTCATCGTAGTGCTCGGGCTGACCTTGTGGCCATCGACGGCGCGTATCGTTCGGGGTGAGGTTCTGTCGCTGCGCGAGCGCGAGTTTGTGGAAGCGGCTCGCGCGCTGGGGCTGAGCGGTGCCCGAATCGTCTGTCGGCATATCATCCCCAACGTGCTCGGGCCTGTAATTGTGGCAGCGACATTGGGGCTGGGTAACATCATCCTCATCGAGGCAGGACTGTCGTTTCTCGGCCTGAGCGTGCAGCCACCCACTCCCTCGTGGGGCAACATCATCGACGGCGGGCGCGAGTACCTCGTTCAGGCCTGGTGGGTATCCACGTTCCCCGGGCTCGCGATCGTGGCCACCGTTGTCGCCTTCAACCTGATCGGTGACGGTCTGCGCGATGCCCTCGACCCGCGGCTGAGGATGTGAGCCGTGAGTGCCCACCTGCTACGCGTCGATAACCTTCGCGCCTACTTCCACACCGCTGATGGCGTCGTGCGCGCCGTTGACGGCGTGAGCTTCAGCCTCGAGGCGGGTGAGACGCTGGGGATCGTGGGCGAATCGGGCTGCGGCAAGACCGTCGCCTGCCTGTCCATCCTCCGGCTCCTCGACCCACCCGGTCGCATCGAGCCGGGTTCCCGCATCATGCTCCGCGATCGCGAGTTGACGGCCGCCTCGGAAGAGGAGATGCGTAGCGTACGCGGAAACGAGATCTCGATGATCTTCCAGGAACCCATGACCAGCCTGAACCCGGTCTGGACAATCGGCGACCAGATCGCCGAGACCCTGCGCAGGCACAGGGGGGCCCGAACCGCCGAGGCTCGCCGACGAGCCGCCGACATGCTCCGCCTCGTGGGGATCGCGGTTCCGGAGCAGCGGCTGGATGAGTACCCGCACCAGTTCTCCGGTGGTATGCGGCAGCGCGCGATGATCGCGATGGCACTCGCTTGTGATCCCAGCGTGCTGATCGCTGACGAGCCCACAACGGCCCTGGACGTCACCATCCAGGCGGAGATCCTCGACCTACTGGCCGGACTGCAGGAGCAACTGGGGATGGGACTGGTCTTCGTGAGCCACGACCTCGGAGTCATCGCACAGATCGCCGACCGGGTGATCGTCATGTACGCAGGTCAGGTGGTGGAGAGCGGCACGGCGGACGAGATTTTCAGCCGACCGCGCCACCCTTACAGCGAGGGCCTGCTTCGCGCCACCCCGCGCGTCGGTCGCAAAATGCAGCGGCTGTCTGTGATACCTGGCAGCGTGGCCAGCCCCAAGCTCTGGCCGACGGGCTGCCGCTTTCACCCGCGCTGCCCATATGTCTGGAGCCGTTGCCACGAGGAGGTGCCAGCGCTCCGGGACGAGGCACGCGCCAGTCGCTGCTGGCTGGAAGAGGAACCCGCCCGACGGATCGGCGGCTGGGACGGGGTGGCGGTAGCGGAGGACCGCTGATGCTAGCGAACACTGGTCGCCAGGGCGCAGCGGAGGGCCTGTCCACCGGTGCAACGACGCGCCCACTGGTCGCCGCGGAGGCCCTGGTCAAGCAATTCCCGATCCGCACTGGCCTCTTCGGCCGGGAAACGGGCCGTGTCCACGCCGTGGATGGCGTGTCGTTCGAGATCCGCCGCGGCGAGACTCTGGCGCTGGTCGGCGAGTCAGGCTGCGGCAAAACGACGACCGGCCGGTTGCTCCTCTGGCTCCTGGAACCCGAGGCCGGTCGCGTGATCTTCGATGGCCAAGATATGTCGAGCCTGGACCGTGCCAGCCTCCGCGCATTCCGTCGCCGGGCGCAGATCATCTTTCAGGATCCCTTCGCTTCCCTCAACCCGCGCATGACCGTGGGCTCGCTGCTGCGGGAGGTGCTGCTGGTTCACAGGCTGGCCCGGAGGGAGGCGGCTGAGCAGCGGATCGGCGAGTTGCTGGACGCTGTCGGCCTGCACGCTGACGACGCATCGAAGTATCCTCACGAATTCTCGGGCGGCCAGCGCCAGCGGATCGGTATCGCCCGTGCGTTGGCGGTGCAACCGGACTTCGTTGTCGCCGACGAGCCGGTCTCGGCGCTGGACGTCTCGGTACAGGCCCACATCCTAAACCTACTGCTAGATCTTCAGCACCGCTTCAGTCTGACCTACCTGTTCATCACCCACGACTTGTCGGTCGTGCGCCAGATCGCTGACCGGGTGGCCGTAATGTACCTGGGTCGGGTGGTCGAGCTTCGCGACTGCGAACCACTCTTCCAAAGCCCGCTCCATCCCTATACGCAGGCGCTGCTCTCGGCGGTACCGGATCCCGAGCGGGGCGCACAACGTCGGCGCATCGCCCTGTCGGGTGAAGTCGCCAGCCCGGTAGCCCCGCCCCCGGGCTGCCCCTTCCATCCGCGCTGCCCGCATCCCGGGGTGGACGACACCTGCCGCAGGGTGGTCCCGCCGTTGCGGACGCTCNAGGGCGGAGCCCAGGCGGCCTGCCACAAGACCTGAGCGCCAGCCGGGGCCCCGCCGGCAGTCTTGACAAGTCAGCGACCGGCTCTCTAGGTTACGCTCCGCATTTCCCCGACCTTAGGCCGATTCGTTTCCTTCGGTGGCGCGCGAGCGGCCGCTGTAAGCTCAGGAGGTTCAAGTTGGGCGGTATCACACTGTCCGCGCTCTTGGCGGTCCAGGCCCTCGGACAGGGCGAGAGGCTCGATCTAGTGCAGACGTTCAAGGATGGCGGCTTCATGATGTACCCGCTGGCGTTCTTCGCCATCGCCGGCGCTATCATCATCGTCTGGAAGTTGATCGACCTGCAGATCAAGGGCGCACGGACCCGGCATGTGCTCTCGGAGACCGATCAGCTACTGGCTGAGCATCGCATCCAGGACGCGATCAGGCAGTGCCAGGAGTCGAAGGCCCCCGCTGCCGCGATCCTGCTCGCCGGGTTGCGCCGGCACCAAGAAGGCACCGAGCGGGTCATGAAGGCGATCGAGAACGCGGGCCTTATCGAGCTCGCTGGGCTGGAGCGCGGGCTGGTCTGGCTGGCGACGCTGGCCAACGTCGCGCCGCTCACCGGCTTCCTCGGGACGGTGATCGGCATGATTCAGGCGTTCCAGGCGATCGAGCTGGCCGGTGAGGTGGAGGCGACGACAGTGGCCGGCGGTATTAAGGTCGCTCTGATCACGACGGCCAGCGGGCTGACCATCGCCATCCCGATCAACATCGCCCACAACTACTTCGTCACGCAGATCGACCGCCAGGTGATCGAGATGGAGGAGAGCGCGCAGAAGATGATCGACGCGCTCCACGAGATCGAGGCGAAGACAAGGACCGTGTGATTCGGCTCGGGGGACTGCTCTCTTACCGAGAAGGCCACCCCTGGGGTGGCCTTTTTGTCGCCTGGCTCGCCCTGGCTGCTTGCGGGCCCAGCGGGTCCGCAGGCCCTGACATCAGTGTGAGCCCCCTGGCCGAGCGCGAACGTCTGCCCAACCCGCTGGGCGTCTACCGGCAGCTCGGCTGCCTAGTCGGCAATCGGCGCTTCGCCGCGGTCGGCAAGTTCGTCTACCTCCCCGGACCCGCCGACAGCACTTACGCCCTCCTGGCGCTGTCGCTCCCGAACAACGCCCTCCGCTTCCGCCGCGAGCCGCCCGTCTTCCTGGCTCGCTATCAGGTCGCTGTCGTGGTGGGCGACAGCGCAGCGCCGGCTGCGCAGCTCAAGGAAATCCAGGACGTCCGTGTCCGCAGTTTTCGCGAGACGTCGCGCCGGGATGAGAGCCTGGTATTTCAGGGGCTGCTTACGCTCATGGCCGGCGAATATCCGGCAAGGATCGATGTGCGTGATCTGGGTTCGTCGGCCGGATTCAGCGCCGAGACGGACCTCCAGGTCCCCCGCTTCGGTCCCAATTCGATCAGCGCCCCGATCATCGCCTATCGAGTGCAGCCGCGCGCCAGCCGCGCAACACCGCCCTCGCTCATCCTCAACCCCAGAGCCACAATCGCATTCGCCGGCGCGGCATCTCTCATCTACCTGGAGACCCTGTCGGACGCTGACAGCCTGGCCATCCTCGAGGCCCGGGAGAAGGGACAGGTCCTCTGGACCGATACGCTGGCGTTTCAGTCGCGAGAAGACGGTCTGCGGACGGCAGCCGCCACACTCGACCCAAAGTCACTCCCGCCCGGCGCCTTGAGCCTGCACGCCCGGCGGACGGGTGAGGCGACAGGTGACTCGTCGACGCTCGTCGTCGCCCTGCTGCCCGACTGGCCCCTGGCCAGCTACGACGAAGCCGTGGGCTACCTGCGCTATGCGGGGACCTCTGAGGAGATCGAGGCGTTGCGCACCGTTCCGCCCGAGGACCGGGCACAAGTGTTGCACGCGTTCTGGACGAGGAAGGACCCGGTTCAGGACACCGCCGAGAACGAGTTCTTCGAGGGTTATTTTCGCCGGCTTCAGGAGGCGAACGACCGATTCAGCGACGGCGTGAATGCGGGATGGCTCACCGACCGAGGCGCGGTGTATGTAACCCTAGGCCCGCCGGACGAGGTGTCTGGCAGCCTCGACACGCGGCCGGGACAAGAGCGGAGCCAGATCTGGCTCTACCGCAAATCGCTCGGCTTCGAGCTACAGCTCGTGTTCGTCGACCGAGGCGGAGTCGGTGTCTTGGTGTTGACGCCGGAATCGCGCCGGGCCTTCCGCGAGGCCGTCCAGACCGTCTACCCCTGAGCTGTCGAACGCGGTCTCGCAGGGACACCCGCCACTAGCGCAGTAGGAGCGTATGCACCGTTCAGGAGCCTGCGTCGCGAGCTTGCTGATCCTCCTGGCACCGACCCACGCCGGGCCGGAAGGGACAGTCCGGGATGATCCACTCGAACGGGTGGCCCAGGCACTGGACCAGGGCCGACATTGGTACGCCACACGCTTGCTCCAGGACCTGGACAGCCGCGAGCGCCGCAGTCCCGAAGCATCCCTGCTCGCCGCCCGCGCCGAAGCGGGCCGCGGTGCCTGGGAGGCCGTGGCGCGTCGGCTTCAAGGGGTGGCCTGGCTCGACTCCGTCGGCTACGGCGAGGGGCGGGCGCTGCTGGCCCGTGCNTGGCTCGAGACGGGCAGCTACGAGCGTGCAGTCGCGAGCTACCGGACTTTCCTAGCNTACTCGATCGAGCGGCTACCGCGGACCTTAGCCGAGATCGGCCTGGCCCGCGCACTCGAGCAACTCGGTCAGGCAACGGAGGCAACAGCGGCGTGGGCCCGTGCCGCCGAGTACGCCCCCGAGCTCGGACCCTGGTCGGCGATCCGCGCCGCCGAGTCCGCGGCCGCGCAAGGTGATACCGCCGCGGTCCGCACACTCCTGGATCGGGCAGGCGACGTGCCCCTCTATCGCCGAACCCTGGCCAGAGTGGCGGGCCACGAGCGGGCCGGCGACCGCCCGGGTGCTGTGCGCATCCTCCTGGACGCCGCTGATGCGCCGGACGTCGGAGATCGCGCGGCCGACCTACGCGCACGCGCAGCCCGCCTACAGCTGGAGGAAGCGGACACCGCCGCGGCGCGGCAGACCCTTCGGGCAGCGGTTCGCTTCACGCCGCGCTCGGCACTCGCGGCAGCGGAGCTCTTGTCTCAGCTCCCGGGCCTGACGGCCGGCGACCATCTCCGACTGGCTCAGGCCCTCGAAGAGTCAGGAGCCCCGTCGCCGGCGGCGCACGAGTACCAGCTCTACCTGAAGGCGGTGTCCGTCTCAACAAGCGAGCGACAGAGCCTGCAGCTCAAGATCGGCGAGTTGCTCTTCAGCGGTGGGGCTTACTTCGCCGCCATCGATCAGTTGGAGCGCCTCGTAGCCGCGGAGCCGACACTGTCCATCCGGGCTCAAGCCGAATACCTGATTGCGCGAGCGACCTACCGCCGCGGCTGGCGTCGCGAGGGGCGGGCGCGCCTGCGAGAGATCGCTGATCGCTATCCGGGCACGNCATCGGCTTGGAGAGCCCTCTCGCTGTTGGACGATCTGTACGAGAGCGCCGGGAACGTGGCTGAGGCCCGTGCCATCTNCGAGGAGCTCGCCAGAAGCTACGCCACATCACAGGCAGGCCGGAGCGCACGCTTCCGGCTGGGCATTCTGGACTTCATGACAGGAGACTTCGCCAGCGCCCGGAATCACTTCGATCGACTGCGCCGGAGCGAGCGCCGCGCCGAGCTTCAGGCGAGAGCCGCGTATTGGGCGGCCCGGGCACGGCTGGCCGAAGGTGGCTCGCAGCGAGTGGCGGAGGCAGACCGGTTGTTTCGGGCTGCGCACGCCTCAGATCCCTTCGGCTATTACGGACTCCTCGCCGCCGAGCGAGCCGGCATCGACCCCTGGTCAAACCTCCCAGCCGGACCGGAGCCGCAGCTCATCGATGCCGAGACCACCCGCAAGTTCGAGCTTGTCAGCCTGCTGCGCCAAGCCGGGCTGGCTGACGAGGCCATGACAGTTCTGGAGAGCATCCTCGCGTCACGACCCCGCCGCCCCGAGGCGCTGCTAGGTCTCTCAGTGGCCCTGGCCGAGCGGGGGTTCGGCGAGCAGGCCGTTCGTCTCGGCTGGAGCGCCCACGCGCAGCTGCAAGGCCGTTGGAGCGCCAGCGTACTGCGGGCCATCTACCCGCTCGCTTATCGCGAGATCATCTTCGCCGAATCGCAGTCCCGACGGCTCGACCCCAGCCTCGTGGCAGCGATCGTCCGTCAGGAGTCGTTGTTCGCAGCCGACGCGACCTCGCGCGCCGGTGCTCGCGGCTTGCTCCAGCTCATGCCTCAGACCGGCCGCTGGTGGGCAGGGCGGCTGGGCGTCGAGGACTACAGCCTGGAGATCCTCTATCACCCGGAGATCAACGTCCATCTGGGAACTGCGTATTTCGCGGACTTGCAGCGACGGTATGGAGAGCTACAGCTCGCCCTGATCGCGTACAACGCCGGTCCCACTCGCGCCCGACGCTGGCAGCGGCGGCCCGAGTACGAAGTCGATTCCGAGCTGTTTGCCGAGCGCATACCGTTCGCCGAAACGCGCGCCTACGTGAGGGGCGTGCAGACCCAGCATCGCATCTACCAGCAGCTCTACACCGACATCTGGCAGGGCGAGCCGGCCGAGTGAGGATCAATAACCGACGCGCGGGCTGCCGTTGACAGTGAACCAGCTCGCAAGTATCATGGCCCCGTCTCAACCGTATTACCACTCATGCAGGAGGTAGGTTAATGGCCAGGGGGCGTGTGAAATGGTTCAATGATGCCAAGGGTTACGGTTTCATTGAGCAACCTGATGGTGGCGAGGACGTGTTCGTCCACTTTTCGGCAATCAGTATGGAGGGTTTCAAGACGCTCTCTGAGGGCCAGGAAGTGGAGTTCGAGGTTCGCCAGGGCGATAAGGGTCTACAGGCGGCTAACGTGACCCGCGTCTGACTCTTGCTCGCATTGCCACGACGGCCTCGCTCGCCCGGACTCGATAGTCCGGGCGAGCTTTTTTCGCTCCCGCTGCCAGCCACTAGGCGCGCTACGCTCGTGGCCGCATATTGAGCACACATGGCCAAGGACACAGGCACAACGGTCTTCCTGATTGACGGGCATGCCCTCGTCTACCGGGCCTTCTTCGCCATGATCAGCCGGCCCCTTCGGACCTCCAGAGGTGAGAACACCTCGGCGCCCTGGGGGATCACGCAGTTCATCCGCAGGATCCTGGCAGAGCACAAACCCGACTACCTCGGCTTCGTGTTCGACACCGGCGGTGAAGAGACCTTCCGGCACGAGATCTACGAGGACTACAAGGCCACGCGCGAGAAGCTGGACGAGACTCTGCAGCAGGATTTTGACACTGCCATGCGCCGGATCCGTCAGATCCTGACAGGCTTCAACATCCCCATGATCGAACTCGAAGGCTACGAGGCCGACGATGTCATCGGCACGCTGGCCCGCCAGGCGAGCGAGTCCGGTCTCCAGGCGATCATCGTTTCTGGTGACAAGGACTTCTACCAGTTAATCGGCCCGGGCATCGCACTTCTGAACCCGGGCCGCGGCGGGCCTGCAGCTGTGGAGGCAGAACTTGTCAGCGAGCGGAACGCTGCCGAGCGGCTGGGTGTGTCGCCGCAGCACGTCACGGATTACCTGGCTCTCGTAGGCGACTCGTCCGACAACATCCCCGGCGTCCACGGTATCGGACCGAAGACAGCAGTACAGCTCATCCAGCAGTTCGGGTCACTGGAGGACATACTCGCCCACGCGGATGACCTCACACAAAAGCGCGCACGCGAGGCGCTGAAGCGGCACGCGCACGATGCTCGCCTCTCCAAAGAGCTTGTCTCGATTCGCACCGACCTCCCTATCACACTGGACCTCGGGCAGCTCAAGGCCGGCGAACCCGACCGTGAGCAGCTTTGCAGCCTGTTCTTGGACCTCGAGTTCCACTCCCTGGTCCGCGACTTCGCGACAGAGGAGCGAGTAACACCTGTGGCCGAGCGTAGGTCGCGCTACGAACTCGTGGCCGATGTCGAGCGGGTACGTGATATCGTGGACAAGGCGCGGCAGCGCGGCGTGCTGGCCTTGGACGTGCGCCCGGAAGGCTCACGCCCGACCTCCGAAGCCCTGGTCGGCCTCGCGATCGCTCTCGAGCCTGGCAGGGCCTTCTACTTCCCGCTGGCCCACAGTCCGCCCGGCCGCCCGGGCGAGCTGGCGCTGGAGCCAGGGCCACAGGTTAGGGAGCACAACCTGCCAGCCGTCAGCTCGGAGGCGATGCGGCCCCTCGCAAGACTGCTCGAGGATCCGGGTGTCGAGGTGCTCGGCCATGACTTGAAACGGGCCATGCTGATTCTGAGCCGGGCCGGCCTCGCCGTGCTGGGACCCATGCGCGACGTAATGATCGCCTCTTACTGTCTCGACCCGGGCCGTCGGCAGCATGACCTCGAAACGCTTGTCTTGGAGGAGTTTGGACACAAGCTGACCGCGTACGCGGAACTGTGCGGCAGGGGAAAGGCGGAGATCGGTTTCTCGCAGGTAAGTCTCGATACAGCGGCCGGTTACGCCGCGGAACGCGCCGAATTCGTGCTGCGCATCGATCAGCGACTCGTGCGCCAGCTCGACGACTACGACCTCAGGAAGCTGTTCGATGAGATCGAGATGCCACTGATGCCCGTCCTCGCCGATATGGAGCGGGCGGGTGTTGCCATCGATCGGGATTTCTTCGCGCGGATGAGCGAGCGATTGCAAGAGGAACTGAACCTGGTCGAGGGCGACATTTACAGGGTCGCGGGCCGGGAACTGAACATCAATTCGCCGCTGCAGCTGCGCCAGGTCCTCTTCGACGAACTCGGCCTTCCGGTAAAGAGGCGGACCAAGACAGGCCCATCGACCGACGCCGAAGTGCTGGAAGAGCTCGCCGCCGAAGGCCACCAATTGCCTCGTCTGATTATCGAGTACCGCGAGCTGGCCAAGCTCAAGTCAACGTATGTGGACGCGCTCCCGGCCCTGGTGAACCCTGAGACGCAGCGAATCCATACGTCCTTCAACCAGACCGTCACCTCTACCGGGCGCCTCTCCAGCTCTGACCCCAACCTGCAGAACATTCCCATCCGCACGCCACTGGGCGCCGAGATCCGGAAGGGCTTCGTGCCGGCGGAATCCATGGTGCTGCTGGGCGCAGATTACTCGCAGATCGAGCTGCGCATCCTGGCTCACCTCTCCCGTGATCCGGCATTCGTCGAGGCTTTCCAGAGAGGGCGCGACATACATCGCGAGACGGCGGCGCTGATCTTCGGTGTGGATGCAGAAGCGGTATCAGCCGGCATGCGGGCGCAAGCGAAGACCGTGAACTTCGCCACGATCTATGGTCAGGGACCTATGGCGCTGGCGCGGCAGCTCGACGTCAGTATGGCGGATGCCCGCCGCTTCATCGATGGCTATTTT